>JAEEGJ010011193.1_pt1 | contig 22877 bp, 17 predicted proteins | sample 8958761 | NCBI WGS metagenome assembly JAEEGJ01 (sample SAMN16246546, study PRJNA631951) | gut metagenome | biome: gut microbiome; feature: rumen; material: RS-attached | host: Bos | place: Iran: Karaj | collected 2018-10 | reverse complement strand
GGATGCCTGATGTGCTGTTTATCGGCGTAGGAAGGGCTTTCAGAATATCCATTGATATGGTGAAAGAGGCACCTGAATGGGCACAAAAGTCGGGCATGGGAGGTATGTTTATCAGTAAAAAGAACCCTTTGGCAAGGATTTGGTCTACTTTTAGAAGATCTTTCATCTTGTTTGGATACTGGGTAAACATCAAATACAGGAAACTCACTGGCAAGAAATACTACGAGTGATGAATATCCTTGTAACCGGTACCGCCGGGATGATAGGCGGATATGTTGTCAAAAGTCTGATTGAAAAAGGACATGCCGTAATAGGTGTGGACCTTAGAGAATCTGAAGCTGAATATCAGGGTTTTAAGCAAGTCGTTTTGAATTTGTCATCAAAGACGGATGTGATGCAGCTGTTTGGTGAGAACAAAATCGATCGTGTCATTCATCTTGCAGCCTTGGCTCATACAGCAGGTGTGAAGGATACCTCATGGGAGGCATTCAAAAAAGTGAATGTAGATTGTGCTGAGAATGTGTTTGAGGCTTGTGCTTATTATCATATTCCCGTTTTGTTTATCAGCACGGTTGATGCCATCGGCATGGTGAAGGGCATTATTACCCCTGATACAGCCTTAAATCCTATTTCGAACTACGGCAAAAGCAAGGCCATGGCTGAATCGCGACTAAAGGAGATATGCAGCGAGTGGAATATTTATCGATTCTCTCCAGTATATACACCAAAGGTAAAACGCGACATTGAGAAGCGCTACTATTTAAAATACCCCAATTGGGCATATAAAGTTGGAAAAGGAGAACGGTTTGAGGTGTTGAACGTAACAGGAGCCGTCGCTGCAATGGTGGATTGGGTGGAAAAGACAGTGGATAACACCATTCACGTGATCAAAGACCAGAAAATGCTTGATGTCAATGAGCTGATAAAAGCAGAAAAGGCTGAAGGAAGAGCTAAACATGTTTTGCGTTTTCCCCGTTGGATGGTCGTTTGTGGCTATTACCTCGTCAGACTCATATTTGGCAAGAGTAATAAGACATACTTGTTATTCAAGGCTTTATGGCCGTTTAGGACAAGTGAATAGTTTAATACAACAAAAAGAGTATGAAATATTTAATAGTTGTTGCCCATCCCGATGATGAAGTATTAGGTGCTGGTGCCTCTATCTATAAATGGACAAGGCAAGGAGACGTCGTAGATGTATGCATCATGTCGGCAGAAGCCAAGGCTCGTGCATTCCGACCCGAAGATAAAGAACTTGATGATGACACCCATAATGCTTTGGCTTTTCTTGGGGTAAACAAAGAGTATGAGGGCAAATTCCCGAATATTGAAATGAATACTGTGCCACATCTTCAATTAGTGCAGCATATTGAAAAAGCCATCCTTGAGTCGGAGCCTGACATCGTGATTACCCATCATCCTGCGGACACCAACAACGACCATTTACAAACTTCCATGGCTTGTCAGGAAGCTATTCGACTTGCGCAGCGTCGACCTGAAGTGAAACCATTAAAGGAATTCTGGTATATGGAAGTGCCATCCTGTACCGAGTGGGCTATCAATAATGCTATGCAGAAGTTTGCGCCAAACTGTTATGTGGAGGTAGGTTTGGATGGGGTAGAGGCCAAGATAAAGGCTTTGTCGATGTACCGTGGCGTGATGCGTCCTTATCCGCATCCTAGGAGTGAGGCCTATATCACAGGCCTTGCGGCTTATCGCGGCAGCCAGTTTCAGTTGAATTATGCAGAGGCTTTTGAAGTTATTTTAAGGAAGTATTAGAATGTATAAGTTTATAAAACGTTTTTTGGACATTATCTGTGCCCTTTTGGGTATTATAGGGACATCCCCCTTGTGGATTATTGCCATTGTCGGTATATTGGTCTCAGATTGGGGACCGGTTTTTTATACCTCAACGCGTATAGGCAAGGGGAATAAGCCTTTCAGAATGTTTAAATTCCGCTCAATGAGAGAGGATAAAAACGCAAATGAGGCCAGCCTTCGTCCTGATGAGGACCGTATTTTTGCTTTTGGCAAGTTTATCCGTAAACTGAAAATAGACGAGTTGCCTCAATTACTCAATATTCTGAATGGGACAATGTCAGTTGTAGGTCCTAGACCTGTTGCAAAAGACCAAATGGATTTGTTCAGAGTCGGCAAGTGGAATTTAGCCGCCGAAGTAGCTGTTGGATTGAGCGGTCCTGCTGCATTGTATGATTTCATCTACGGTGATCAATTCGAGGATCCTGAAGAGTATATGGAGAAGGTGTTTCAAACCCGCAGAGAGCTGGAATATGTGTATGTGAAGAAGATGAGCTTCGGATACGATGTCAAAATGGTTGTTTATACTATCATTTGTATTTTTTATGCCCTTTTTGGGAAGGAATGCACATGGATGCTAAAAGAATTTGTAGATGCCGCTAAAGAGAGCGAAAAAGAATGAAAATAGACCAACAACTACTTGATGCCTTAACGGAACAAGCCAAAGCCTCGCCCCGTTTGAGGATAAATTTTGACCTTCGCAATACTGAAAAGGACCAGTCACAGCGTATGTTGAATGCCATTGAGCCAGACTCGGTCATCCCTATCCATCGGCACCAGAAGTCTTCGGAAACGGTGGTGGTGGTCAGAGGAAAAATAGAGGAAATCTTTTTTGATGCAAAGGGTCGAGAGACTGAAAGCATCGTATTGGATCCTAATGGTCCTTGTTTTGCTGTCAACGTTCCGATGGGGCAATGGCACACCTTGCATTCCTTGGAGTCGGGAACGGTAATCATAGAGATGAAGGATGGAATGTATGAATCGATGAAACCAGAGGATATTTTTTCTGATCAATAAATAAAATCTCTTAATATGTCAAAAACAGCATTAATCACCGGTGTGACCGGTCAAGACGGGTCTTACCTGTCAGAATTTCTTTTGGAAAAAGGCTATGATGTCCACGGCATCATCCGTCGCAGCTCTGTAGACTTCCGCGAACGTATTGCCCACTTGGAGGGCAAACCGCATTTTCACTTGCATTATGCCGACTTGGGTGACTCCATGTCCATCGTAAAGGTGGTGGACAAAGTCCGCCCTGATGAAATCTATAACTTGGCGGCACAAAGCCATGTGCAGGTGAGTTTCGACTCACCTGAGTTTACAGCTGATGTGGATGCCACAGGCGTGCTTCGTGTATTGGAAGCCGTGCGCGCTTGCCATTTGGAGAAGACCTGCCGTATTTATCAGGCTTCAACGTCAGAGCTTTACGGCAAGGTGGAGGAAGTGCCTCAAAACGAGAACACTCCATTCCATCCTTATTCACCATACGCCGTGGCCAAACTTTACGGCTTCTGGATTGTGAAGGAATACCGCGAAGCTTACGACATGTTCTGCTGCTCAGGCATCCTCTTCAACCACGAGAGCGAGCGCCGCGGTGAGACTTTTGTGACCCGTAAAATCACTTTGGCTGCCGCTCGTATTTCTCAAGGCTTGCAGGATTGCCTCTATCTCGGCAACCTCGACAGCCTCCGTGACTGGGGCTACGCCAAAGACTATGTGGAGTGCATGTGGCTCATCCTGCAAAACGAAAAGCCAGAGGACTTTGTCATCGCCACAGGTGTGCAACACTCGGTGCGTGAGTTTACTGACCTTGCTTTCCGCCATGCGGGCATAGAGCTTAAGTTTGAAGGCAAAGGCCTCGACGAAAAAGGTATCTGTGTGAAAGGCCCCGAGAAGCTCATTGGCAAGACCCTTGTCGCCGTCAGCAAGGACTTCTATCGTCCGACGGACGTGGTCAACCTTTGGGGTGACCCGACAAAAGCCAAGGCCAAACTGGGCTGGAACCCAGCAAAGACGAGTTTTGAACAATTGGTGAAGCTGATGGTGGAACACGACATCGCAAAGGTGGCTTCGGAAGGCGCCGCATATAAGGTTAGAATGAACCTCGAAGAGTATTTGGAAAAAGGCATTGTTAAATAATCATTATAGTCATGTTAGACAAGAGTTCAAAGATTTATGTTGCTGGCCATACAGGATTGGTAGGTTCAGCAATTTGGAATAACCTGAAAAAACGCGGATACAACAACCTTGTGGGTCTGACTATCCAGGAGATGGATTTGACGAACCAGGTTGCCGTGAAGGAGTTTTTCGACAGAGAAAAACCCGATGCCGTGGTGTTGGCAGCAGCTTTCGTGGGTGGTATTATGGCAAATTCGCTGTATAGGGCTGATTTCATCATGGTGAATATGAAGATCCAATGTAACATCATCAGCGAAGCGTATGCTCATGGGGTGAAGAAACTCCTTTTCTTAGGTAGCACTTGCATCTACCCCAAGGAAGCGCCCCAGCCGATGATTGAGGACTATCTGCTTACCGGTCCGCTGGAGTACACGAATGAGCCCTATGCTATTGCAAAGATTGCCGGTCTGAAGATGTGCGAGAGCTATAACTTGCAATATGGTACCAATTTTATTGCTGTGATGCCCACGAACCTTTATGGCCCTAACGATAACTTCCATCTGGAGAACAGCCATGTGATGCCGGCCATGATGCGTAAGGTGTATTTAGCAAAACTCATTCACGAAGGCGCTTGGGATAAGATTGCTATCGACTTGAATAAGCGTCCTGTTGAAGGCGTGAGTGGTACTGCTTCCAAGGAAGAAGTGTTGAAGGTACTGGCCAAGTACGGCATTTCCGACAATAAGGTGGTGCTATGGGGCACGGGCACTCCGCTTCGTGAATTCCTTTGGAGCGAGGAAATGGCAGATGCCTGTGTGCATATCTTGATCAATGTGGACTTCAAGGATGTGATTGGAATCGAGAAGTATTCCAGTGTACATTATGGTAATGCCGCAGATGGTGTTGTGGATAGAGACCATACTGCAGGACGTGGAGGCGCCATCCCTTCATTGGGCGAGATTCGTAATTGCCATATCAATGTGGGTACGGGTAAGGAGCTTACCATCCGTCAGCTTTCTGAGTTGGTAGTGAAGGCCGTGGGCTTTGAAGGCGAAGTGGAGTTTGATGCTTCCAAGCCGGATGGCACTATGCGTAAGATGATTGATGTGAGCAAGTTGCATTCCCTTGGTTGGCATCACAAGATAGAGATTGAGGAAGGCGTACAAAAACTGTTTGACTGGTACAAGGAAAGCCTTAATGCTTAAGTCCGTTCTTTAAAGAGGATTTAATATGCAAAACAACCATATCGTAATCATGGCTGGTGGCTTAGGTAGCCGATTCTGGCCATTAAGTACTCCCGAATACCCCAAACAGTTTATTGACATTTTGGGCTGTGGCCGTACTTTAATTCAACTCACTGTTGATCGCTTCAAAGGTATCTGCCCGATGCAGAACTTTTGGGTGGTGACCAACGCAGCGTATGTGGAGATTGTGCGTCAGCAACTGCCGGATATTCCAGAAAACCACATCCTTGCCGAACCCGCTGCACGCAATACGGCACCTTGCATCGCTTGGGCTTGTTGGCGTATCAAGGCGGAAGATCCTGAGGCTAACGTCGTGGTGACTCCGGCTGATGCAGTGGTGATGAACCCCGAAGAATTCAGAAGGGTGATTAAGAATGCGCTGGATTACACTACTGAGAGCGACGCTATAGTCACCATTGGCATCAAACCCTCGAGACCCGAGACGGGTTATGGTTATGTAGAATCATCGGATGCCATCAAGGGAGAAATCAAGAAAGTGGCTGCTTTCAAGGAGAAGCCGCAACTTGAAGTTGCTGAACGTTATGTAAAAGCAGGCAATTATCTTTGGAACGCCGGTATCTTTGTGTGGAATGTCAATACCATCACAGTGGCTATACAAACCTATAAGCCGAATATTGCTGCCGACATGGAACGCATGAAGACCACCGCTGATGTGCAGACGATTTTCCCGCAATGTGAGAAGATTTCCATTGACTTTGCCGTCATGGAGCCTGCGGCAGCAGATGGTAAAGTGTACACCCATCCTGCGGATTTCGGTTGGAGTGACTTGGGCAATTGGGCTTCGTTATACGACAAGTTGCAGCATGATGCAGACGGCAACGCCAGTGTCGGCAATGTCCATCTATACGAGTGCCGCAATTGTGTCGTCCACACAGAAGATGCCAAAAAAGTGGTGTTGCAAGGCTTGGACAATTACATTGTGTCAGAAAAAGGCGGAAGGCTATTGGTCTGCAAACGCAGTGAAGAGCAGCGGATTAAGGAGTTCTCGGCTGGGTAATCACTGGGTTATTAGTCACATATTAAGACATAATTGTATTTTTGCCCCATAAACAACAGAACAGAATAGTACTATGGAACACAAACGCATCTACCTCTGTTTGGCTCATATGAGCGAAACTGGTGCTGAGCAACGCTATATCAAGGAAGCCTTTGAGACCAATTGGGTGGTGCCGCTCGGACCGAATGTCAATGGTTTTGAGGCAGACTTGGAAGCGTTTGTCGGACAGAGAAGGAAGGTTGTTGCTTTGTCATCTTGCACTGGAGCCATACATCTTGCTTTGTTGTTGCTTGGTGTCAGACAAGGAGATGAGGTGTTGTGTCAGTCGCTCTCTTTTTGTGCTTCAACCAATCCTGTCACGTATTGCGGTGCCACGCCTGTTTTCATTGACAGCGAGAAAGACACCTGGAATATGAACCCCATCTTGGTTGAACAGGCCATTAATGACCGCATTGCCAAGACCGGAAAAAAGCCCAAGGCCATTATTGCCGTTGACCTTTATGGAATGCCTGCCCAATGGGACGAGTTGGAAGAGATAGGGCGGAAATATGATATTCCTATCATCGAAGATGCTGCCAACGCTTTGGGGTCGTTCTATGCCGGCAAGCCTTGCGGCGTATTTGGCCAATTGGCGACTTTTTCCTTTAACGGCAATAAGATTATCACTACTAGTGGGGGAGGGGCACTTCTCTGCGATGACGAGGAAACGAAAAAGCATATCATCTTCTTGGCCACACAAGCCCGCGAAAATGCACCCTATTACCAGCATGAAGTCATCGGTTTCAATTATCGTCTGAGTAATATCAGCGCAGGCATAGGCCGAGGACAGATGACCATACTAAATGACCATATCCGTCATCATAAGCATGTGTATGAGCTCTACAAGTCACTGTTGAAGGACGTGAAGGGCTTTGCGGTACATGATAATCCCTCCCAAAGATTTGACAGTAACTTTTGGCTGACTACCATTACGATAGATCCGTCTGTTAGGGTGAAAGGGCAAGATGATAAACGTTCTATTTATTCCGATTGCGAGCCTAACACCAATGTAGAAGCCTTGCGCGTCTTCCTTGACCAAAAGGGCATAGAGGCTCGTCCGTTATGGAAGCCCATGCATAAACAGCCGGTCTATAAGGACACACCAGCTTATCTTAATGGGGTTTCTGAAGGTCTCTTTAAGGTGGGCATGTGTCTGCCGAGCGGGCCATATGTCTCTGATGAGGATGTGCACTATATTGTAGAAAGCATAAAGGAAGCGATAGAACTATAGTAGTGAGTTAGCTGCCCATGTCATTCCTGCAGAGGCAGGTGCGGGAGAATGGAATCTATGGGCAGCGTTACAAAGAAATAAAACCTATTATTTACGGCTTCAGAAAGCATAGATCCCAAGCCACCGCACAATCCGGCGTAGGGATGACATGCTTTCTGAAGCCTTTTTTAACCTTTCCAAAGATTTTATTCTTGTTGAATAGCATAATTTTTTATCTTTGCAGTTTGTTTGAATATCTTTGCAATTCAAGAATATCAATTAAATAAATCAACATGGAAGAAAAAAAGAGACTCTTTGAGGAATTTCCTCCCGTGAGCACCCAGGAATGGGAAGCCGTCATCGAGAAGGACCTCAAAGGCGCTGACTACAACAAAAAGCTGGTTTGGCGTACGGCCGAAGGCTTCAACGTGAGGCCTTACTACCGTGCCGAGAACTTGGCGGACATCCCTTGGACGGGCATGGCTCCCGACCAATTCCCCTATGTCCGCGGCAACAAACCCGAAGGCAACAACTGGCTCATCCGTCAGGACATCACCGTGAAGGATGTACACGAGGCCAACAAGATCGCCCTCAACGCCATCAGCCGCGGCGCCAACAGCATCGGCTTCAAGCTGGAGTACGACAAGCCTTACGACACCATCGCCATCTCGACGCTGCTCAACGGCATCGACCAAAAGGCTGTGGAGATCAATTTCTACAACAACAAGTACCATCTGCCGATCCTTGAGATGCTCTCGAAGATCCCGGATATCAAGGGTTCGTTGAACTATGACCCGCTGACGCGTTACCTGCGTCGCGGTGTGTGGTACATCAACGAGGGTGCCGACATGGAGCTGGGCTACATCATGGTGAAAGCCGAGATGCCTGGCTTCGACACCATCGGCGTCAACGGCCATGTGTTCACCAATGCCGGTGCCACCATCGTGCAGGAGATGGCCTTCAGCCTTGCCGTGGGTGCCGAATACCTCGACAAACTCACCGAGAAAGGCCTGACCATCGACGAGATCGCACCCAAGATGCGCTTTAACCTCGCTGTGGGTCAGAACTACTTCATGGAGCTGGCTAAGATGCGTGCCTATCGTCTCTTGTGGGCCAACATCGTGAAGGCCTACGGCGGCAAGGAAGAGAACGCCAAGATGCACATCCACGCCACCAACGCCGAACTCGGCATGAGCCTCTACGATGCGTATGTCAACATGCTGCGCACCACCACGGGCACGATGTCAGCCGTCCTCGGTGGCGTCGACTCGTTCACCGTGATGCCGTTCGACGCGCCGTTCGAGATTCCCACCGACTTCGCCGACCGTATCGCTCGCAACCAGCAGCTCGTCCTCAAGGAAGAGGCCCACTTCGACAAGGTGGCCGACCCCGCCGCAGGTTCCTACTACATCGAGAACCTCACCGAGAGCCTGGCCGTGGCCGCTTGGGACTTGTTCAACAAGATCCAAGACGAAGGCGGCTATCTTGAAGCCGTCCGCAAGGGCATGATTCAAGGCCTCATCAAGGAGAGCGCTGCCAAGAAGTTCAGTAACGTGGCCACCCGCCGCGAGACCATCCTGGGCACCAACCAGTTCCCGAACTTCACCGAGAGCTTGAAGTTCACGCCTGAGGCTTGGGTGATGGAAGCCGACGACCGCCGCGATGCCAACGCCGAGGTCGAGACCATCGTCACCTTCCGCGCTGCCCAGCAGTTCGAGAAGCTGCGCTTCGCCACCGACGTCTATGCCCAAGACCACAAGCGTCCCATGGCATGGATGTTCACCTACGGCAACCTCGCCATGCGTAAGGCCCGTGCCAACTTCGCCTCCAACTTCTTCGCCTGCGCCGGCTTCCAAGTCGTCGACAACCCAGGCTTCAAGACCTTGGACGAAGGCATCGCCGCCGCCCGTGAGGTGAAGCCCGAGATTCTGGTGATCTGCTCCTCCGACGAGGAATACGGCGAAGGTAACGCCCTCAAGATCTACGAGGAGTTGAAGAATGACACCATCGTGGTGCTGGCCGGTAACCCCGAAGGCACCGCCGACATCCTCAAAGAGGCTGGCCTGAAGTATTTCATCCACGTCAAGAGCAATGTCTTAGACACTTTAACGGAGTTCCAAAAGCAATTAGGTATAACAAAATAATTAGTAAAGAGGTTTTCGCGCCTCGAAGAGGCGCAACCTCAATTACCCCACATAAGCAAAGCGCAGTGTGGGGAGAAGAAAGGAGAAAACAATGAAACCCAACTATAAAAACATCAATATCAACGCTATACCTAAGAACAACGGTATCATCCTGCCTAACGGCGAGCCTTGGGAGACCCACGAGCATATCATGGTGAAGCCTGCCTACACCGAGAAAGACCTCGAAGGCATGGAACACCTCAACTACGCCGCTGGTATCGCCCCCTTCCTCCGTGGACCTTACTCGACAATGTACGTGATGCGTCCTTGGACCATCCGTCAGTATGCCGGTTTCTCCACCGCTGAGGAGTCCAACGCCTTCTACCGCCGTAACATCGCTGCCGGTCAGAAAGGTCTGTCCGTGGCCTTCGACTTGGCCACCCACCGTGGCTACGACGCCGACCACGAGCGCGTCATGGGCGACGTGGGTAAGGCCGGTGTGAGCATCTGCTCCGTCGAGGACATGAAGGTCCTGTTCGACCAGATCCCGCTGAATAAAATGTCCGTCTCCATGACCATGAACGGCGCCGTGTTGCCGATTCTGGCCTTCTATATCGTCGCTGCCTTGGAGCAGGGTGCCAAGTACGAAGAGTTGCAAGGCACCATCCAGAACGACATTCTGAAGGAATTCATGGTGCGTAACACCTATATCTATCCGCCTGAGTTCTCGATGCGCATCATCGCCGACATCTTCGAGTTCACCTCGCAGAACATGCCGAAGTTCAACTCGATCTCCATCTCGGGCTACCACATGCAGGAAGCCGGTGCCACCTCCGACATCGAGATGGCTTATACCTTGGCCGACGGTTGGGACTACCTCCGCACCGGTGTCAAGGCTGGCTTGGACATCGACGCCTTCGCACCGCGTCTGTCCTTCTTCTGGTGCTCGGGCATGAACCACTTCATGGAGATTGCCAAGATGCGTGCCGCACGTATGCTGTGGGCCAAGATCGTGAAGACCTTCAACCCGAAGAACACCAAGTCGCTGGCCCTGCGTACCCACACGCAGACCTCGGGCTGGTCGCTTACCGAGCAAGACCCGTTCAACAACGTGGCTCGTACCTGCATCGAGGCTATGGGTGCCGCCCTGGGTCACACCCAGTCGCTGCACACCAACGCCTTGGACGAGGCCATCGCCTTGCCCACCGACTTCAGCGCCCGTATCGCCCGTAACACCCAGATCTACATTCAGGAAGAGACCAACGTCTGCCGTGTGGTCGACCCGTGGGCTGGCTCCTATTATGTGGAGAGCCTCACCAACGAGATCGCCCATCGCGCTTGGGGTCACATCCAAGAGGTGGAAGCCATGGGTGGTATGGCCAAAGCCATCGAGACGGGTCTGCCGAAGATGCGTATCGAAGAGGCCGCTGCCCGCAAGCAGGCCAAGATCGACTCGGGCCGCGAGACCATCGTCGGTATCAACAAGTACCGCCTCGACCACGAGGATCCTATCGAGACCTTGGAAGTTGACAACACCGCTGTGCGTGAGTCGCAGATCAAGCGTCTGAAGGAGCTCCGCGCCAACCGCAACGAGGCCGACGTGCAGCGTTGCCTCGAGGCCATCACCAAGTGTGCCGAGACGGGCGAGGGCAACCTCCTTGCCTTGGCCATCGAAGCTGCCAAGTGCCGCGCTTCGCTGGGTGAGATCTCCATGGCTTGCGAGAAAGTCGCTGGCCGTTATAAAGCCGTCATCCGTTCAATCTCAGGAGTGTATTCTATGGAAACGAAAAACGATGCAAGATTTGAGGAAGCCTGCCGTAAGGCCGACGAGTTTGCCAAGTTGGAAGGCCGCCGTCCGCGTATCATGATTGCCAAGATGGGTCAGGACGGTCACGACCGTGGCGCAAAAGTTGTTGCCACTGGTTATGCCGACATCGGTTTCGACGTCGACATGGGACCTTTGTTCCAGACGCCTGCCGAGGCTGCCAAGCAAGCCGTCGAGAACGACGTCCATATCTTGGGCGTGAGTTCGCTGGCTGCCGGTCACAAGACCCTCGTGCCGCAGGTCATCGAGGAGCTTGAGAAGCTGGGTCGTCCCGACATCATGGTCACCGTGGGTGGCGTGATCCCCGCGCAGGACTACCAGTTCCTCTACGACCACGGCGCTGTGGCCATCTTCGGTCCCGGCACGGTCATCAGCGATTCAGCCATCAAGATGCTGGATCTGCTGATGGAGGCCCGCAAACAGGCCTGATTGTAAAGACGTTGCACGCAACGTCTCTACAGTGTGAAAATGGAAAATCCCGTCATTCGTGGCGGGATTTTTCATTTGTGTAGATTGTCATTAATGGTCTTGCGCAACTGAATGACGGCTTCATAATTTGCATCAATCTTTTGGCGGACAGCCTCAGCATTGAAAGGCTCGAAAAACACGGCATCGGCTTTCATCACGTCGCGCTTGTGTGCATCGAAATAGAGGGCGTCGGCCACTTCCTTGGCCTTTTGGGGTTCGCCCTCGCTCAGGTAAATGTAGGCTAAATTGAGATAGGGATACACATAGTTAGGACTGACGCGGATGGCTTCCTTGAGGTAAAACTCGGCTTTTTCAAGGTTGTGTGCGGCATGGTATTCAACCAAACCAAGGTCGTTGAGGTTTTCCTTGCAATAAGGAGCTTCGTGATAGGCCCTTAGGAAACTGTTGATGGCCAGTGGATTATTCGTCTGTTTTTGTGCTTTGCCTATATACCAATGCACGGGCAGCCCCACAGGGTCGATGTTATAGAAGACCGAAAGGGCTTGGTTTCCATTGCGTTCCACGGCTTTCCAGTCGTTGGCTTTCAAGGCTTGCTGCATCTTGAAGGTGTTGCGGTCGCCGTTCAAACGGAACCCTCCAATGGTGATGAGTATGACTGCAACGGACAAAAACACAATGTTCCAGTCTTTGCCAAGGGGTTTCTGCTTGCCGTTGGCGATGATTTGGAACAGACAAGCCATAAGAATGCCATTCCAGATGATGTGCTCGATGCGGCTGTTGGGGAAGTCGAAGAGGGCATTGACGCTGCTTCCGACGAAGAGGCTCAAGGCGATGGCACCATAGAGGAAGTCTTTCCTGCCTTGTGTTTTGCAGAGGGCGAAGAACGAAAGAACGACCAAGGAGACAAGGAAAGCAACGTAGAGAAGCAGTCCGAGGTAGCCGGTTTCGGCCAACAAGCCGAGATATTCGTTGTGGGGCTTGGTGAAATTGATGTTCCACACATCGGCGCGGTAGAGACCTTTGAGGCCGGTTTCGGGAAAATCGATTTGCCAGTTGCCGATGCCGCAGCCCGCCACAGGATGCTTGTCGGCAATGCGGTAGGTCTTGTCCCACAGCAGGCAACGTTCGGCCAACGAGGAGGTACTCAGCACGTTGTGTTCGATTTCGCTCTTTTCCGAGGTATGCGGCACGGAGCGGTCGGCAAACCATCGCAGCCCGATGGTGAGGAAGGCGTAGACAATCATTATGGAGGCAACAACGGTGAATCGTAATCCTCTTTTGACACGCTTTGCGTTATTGACTTCGTCGAATGCAGAGCATTTGCGAGCAAAGCGAAGCAATCCAGAACATCGTTTTTCTGGATTGCTTTGTCGTTCCTCTTCCCAATGACGGGAACGCGTCAACAGCAAAACCGCGAAGCAAACAACGGCAGCAATCATACCCAGCATCACCGCCCGCGATTTCAGCAGGACGACGAGGGCGACATTGGCGACAAACACGACGACTGTGAGCCACCCCGGCAGCTTGCTTTCAAAAATGGAAAAGGAAGTGAGCAAAAAGCCGGAAAGGATAAACAACATGATGGCCAAAAGGTTCTTGTGCCCGCTGATGCCGCTCACGCGGTAAAGCTGGTCGAAGCTGAAACTCTCGACGAGATCAAGTTGGACAATGGTAAAGAACAGATATACGGCCAGAATGATGGCTGCACTGATCCATAATGCCTTTTGGGTAGGTTGTTTGTTGGTCGACAAAAGGCTGTAAAAGACGATGACAATGAGCGGAGTAAGAAGTTGCGTGGAGAAAGCGAAAACGGCTTCGGCGGTGTTGGTGGCCCAAAGTATGGAACAGCCGCAGAAAAGGGTGAAGAGCAAATAAACGTAAAACACAGGGGTGTTGGGAACCCTCCAACGTTTCTTGCCAATGAGGGCGAAAAGGAACAAGATTGCCAGACCTATTGCAGTGGCAATAAATCTGGCAATCAAGAACTTGTCGTAAAGATTGGGTAGCCATACAAGGCTGCAAAACGCAATGCCCAAGGCGATGCCAACAATAAATGTTTTTCCGCCTTTCATCGCTCAAAATCAGTTGATGTCGATGGAGACGACGTTGCCATACTTGATGCTGTCGGTCTTGTAGCGGGCGTAGCTGCGGATGTAGTATTTGGTGTGGGCCGACAGGTTGTCGATGTAGCTGTCGAACTCATACCAGTGCCAGTTGCCTGTGGGTGTGGCGGCGGTGGTGTGGAAGTCCGACTCGAACTGCGGATATTCGTTGTCCTTGCTATAGCAAAATCCAAGTTGGTCAACCACTTCTGGCATCGTACACTCAATCCTTCCGTGGGCAATGGTGTAGTAGCTCCAATAGTATTCAGGTTCAAGGGTTTCAAGGTTGATGATAAAGGGCATCTCGGGTGTGGTGAGGCTGAGGACTTCGCCATAGAAGTAGGCAGGTTGGTCGTCCGTATAATACTCTACGAATGCGCGGTAATAATACTTTGTATTGGGGGTCAAGTCGTAGCAACACACTAAGTAGGAGTCGGTTTCGCTGTCGTAGTAACCGGTTTTAATGCCTTCGCAGTTCTCTAAAGTGAGGTCGGGGTTGGTGCTGTAGATTAGGCCGGCTGTGTAGTTGGTCACGCCGAAAGGCACGATGGAGTAGGCAGCACAAAAACTCTCATAGGTGATTTCCGTGGCCTCCAAGGTGGTGACAGGTGAGGCCGATGGCGCATCGGAACCCAAGGTGGTGAAGGTCTTCTCGTCGCCGTAGCAGTATTCGGTGCCGTATTTGGCGAAGCCACGCACATGATACTGCGTGTTAGGCTCAAGGCTGGCGATGAAGCATTGGTAGGGCTGCGAACACCTGTAGGTCTTCGCGCATTGGCCGTCGATGGTGGGGGTTCCTGTTTTGCTCCAGCATACGCCGAGTTCAAGCAGCAGTCCGGCATCGTCGGCGGTCACTTCTGCGCCAAGTGTGGCTGTGCCACTCGTGATGAAGGCGGGGTCGGCGGTGGTGACCACCACATTTTTGGTCACCTGTTGCGGGTCGTCAACGGGTTTGCATGAGGCCAAGGCCAAAAGCATGGTCGCTGCTATCAAGGTTAAGGTCTTTGTCGTTTTCATATCTGTAAGTTTTTAATATTCAATGTAAAACACTTGTTTGTCGTCGGGGGCGTAGGCTTCGTACATGGTTTGTAGGATGGGGTACTTGTCGCTGTCGTACTGGTAGGCATAGCGGATGGTATCGGCGTCATCGTCTTCCTTCAAAATGATGGAGGTCACGTTGTTCTTGCTGAAGACGGTGTGCCCGTTGGTGAAGTTGATCAGGTAGTCTTCAAGTCCGCCCATGAGTCCGTACCAAGGGCAGTTCTTGTCGTCGTATTGCAGCAGGAATTCCATGTATTCGCCGTCACCCGTAAAAACGAGTTTGCTGATGTTGTCGCCATTCCACGTCAGCAGCAGGGCTACGGTGAAGGTTTCTTTCGTGTGGCGTTGTTCGGCCATCCGTTGTTCGCATTGGGCGATGCTTTGGCAGATGTTGGGAGGCAGCAGGTGCGACAGGGGATTGAGTTGCAATTTTGCGCCTTCTTTTTTATAGGAGTCGAAATAAGTGCCGGTCATCTTGCTGATTTTGTTGCCATCGTAGCTTATCGCCCAAGTGCAGGCGATGGCGTTACGGTAGAACACGGTAGCCGATTTCAGGTGGTCGCCGTCGTATTCGTAGGTGATGTACTCGGAGTTCGTGTAGTTGTCGACGCGGGTGATCCTGTTGTTTTCGTAGGTGAAATTCTCAATCCACTTGTCGTCTTTCTTGAAGTCGTAGTCCGTATAGTGGGTGATGGAGCTGAGCTTGTCGCCGTTCCATTCCCAATGTTGGAAAGGCTCTTTCTCCGCGTTTCTCCACGAGTAGTAAATCTGCTGGATTTTCTTTTTCGAAGTGTATGTTCCGGTTTTGTCTTTTTGGCAGGAGGTGAAGGAGGCTATCAGAAGCAGTCCCAACACGATGCGCAATGGTTTGATGTTTTTCATGTCTTTTTTATTTAGTTTCACTTGAATGTTTGCTGCAAAAGTAACACATTTTCCCTTTCATGGTGCATCACGAAAGGCCATTACAAACTTTTCAGAGAAAAACTTTCTTAAAATATTGATAATAAGAAAAGTACGAAAAACGCTTTACAAACTTTTCAGGGTCTTATTTCAGCGTTTTCAGCCACTTCCACTGGAAAATCAGCATGTAGAACACGCCTATCGTGATAGCAGCGTCGGCGAGGTTGAAAATGGGTCGGAAGAAAATGAAATGTCCGTCAGGGCCGAAGAAGAAATCGGGTAGCCAGGTGGCGTTTTCTCTCGCCACGTCGATGATGGGGAAATACAGCATGTCGACCACACGCCCATGCAGCCAGCCGGCATAACCACCACCGTCGGGGAACAAGGTCGCGATTTGCGTATAGGTGCTCTCGCTGAAGATGCGCCCATAGAACACGCTGTCAATGATGTTGCCCATGGCACCCGCCGTGATGAGGGCGAGGCCGAACAGCACGCCAAACTTAGTCTCTTTCTTCGACAGCCGCACCAGCACCCAGAACAAGGCCACGATGGCCACAATGCGGAACAGGCTGAGCGCCAGCTTCAGGAAACCGCCGCCACCCAGCCAACCAAAGGCCATGCCATTGTTCTCTATGAACAACAACTTAAACCAATTGCCGATGACAGGGGTTTCTTGACCGAGGACCATAGTGGTCTTCACCCAAATCTTGAGGATTTGGTCGAAGAGTAGGATGAGGAAGATCACCACAAACGACCACCAAAGGCCGCGGTTGCCCTGCTTTTTCACTTTTTCTTCAGTTTGACGTCGAGGCAACGGGTGGTGATGGGCACGCAGCGGAGACGCTCCTTAGGGATGAGGCGACCAGTCTCACAGCAGATGCCGTAGGTCTTGTTTTCGATGCGCATCAGGGCAAGCTCCAGGTTGTGGATGTACTTCTCTTGACGGGCCACCAGACGGGCGTTTTCTTCTTTCTCAGCCACGGCATAACCTTCTTCCAAGATCTTGAAAGTGGGGGCTGTGTCGTCGGTGCTATGTTCACCGCCTGAGAGGTTGGCCTGCAAGGTCTCCAAGTTAGCTTTGGCCTGTTCGAGCTTTTCGAGAATCAGTGCTTTGAATTCCTCAAGGTCTTCGTCGGAATAGCGCACTTGCGGAGTTTTCTTGTTGTCGTCCATAGTAGTATAGGTTGGTTTATTTCTTTTGAATCTTCAGTTTCACATTAATGCCTTCCACGAGTTCCTCAGCCTCCACGCCCTCTAAGGCATCCACCTCGGTGATGGTGGCCAGGGTCTCGTTGCAGATGTAGTCGCCGTATTTCGCCACGGCGTTGTTGATCTTATCGTTCTTCTCGATGAGCAATTCGATGCGGTCGGTCACCTCAAAGCCTCCCGTCTTACGGAGGTTCTGCACGCGGTTGACGATCTCACGGGCGAGGCCTTCCTGCATCAGTTCATCGGTGATGGTCATGTCGAGTGCCACGGTGAGGTCGTCCTGTGAAGTGACGGCCCAGCCGGGGATGTCTTGTGTCGAGATCAGGGCATCTTCGAGGGTCAGTTCGACGTCGATGCCGTCCACGTTCAAGTGGGTGCCGCCGTTCTTCTCGAAGGCATGGATCTCATCTTGGCTCATATTGGTGAAGTAGGCCTGAATTTGTTTCATCTGTTTGCCGTACTTCTTGCCCAAGGTCTTGAAGTTGGGCTTCACGTTCTTCACCAGGATGTTGTTGTCGGGCGAGAGGAACTCGATCTCCTTGATGTTGACCTCGCTCTTGATGAGGTGCGACACCTTCTCGATCTGTGCTTTCATCTCCTCGTTGGCAACGGGAATCATGATCTTCGACAGGGGCTGACGCACGCGGATGTTGGCTTTCTTACGCAGCGAAAGCACCAGTGAAGAGATAAGTTGTGCGGCTTCCATGCGCTCTTCTAAGGCCTTGTCGATGAAGGTGGTGTTGGCGACGGGGAAGTCGGTCAGGTGGACGGACTCGGCCTTGTTGCGGCCCGTGACATTGTTCAGGTCGCGGTAGAGCTGTTCGCAGAAGAACGGCGCAATGGGCGAGCCGAGGCGTGCCACGGTCTCGAGGCAGGTGTAGAGGGTTTGATAGGCCGACAGCTTGTCGGTGTTGTCCTCGCTCTTCCAGAAACGGCGGCGCGAGAGGCGCACGTACCAGTTGCTGAGGTGGGCGTCGACGAAGTCGGCGATGGCGCGACCCGCACGGGTGGGCTCATAGCTTTGGTAGGCGTTGTCGACTTCGAGGATGAGGGAGTTGAGTTCCGAGAGGATCCAGCGGTCGATTTCGGGACGCTCCTTGATGTCGATGTCGGCCTCTTTATAGTCGAACTTGTCGATGTTGGCATACAAGGCGAAGAAGGCGTAGGTGTTATAGAGAGTGCCGAAGAACTTGCGGCGCACCTCGTCCACGCCGGCCTCGTCAAACTTCAGGTTGTCCCAAGGCTGCGAGTTGGTGATCATATACCAACGCACGGCATCGGCACCATATTTCTCGATGGCACCAAACGGGTCGACGGCATTGCCCAGACGTTTCGACATCTTGTTGCCGTTCTTGTCGAGCACCAAGCCGTTGGAGATGACGTTCTTGTAGGCCACGCTGTCGAAGCACATCGTGGCGATGGCATGCAGGGTGAAGAACCAGCCACGGGTCTGGTCGACGCCCTCGGCGATGAAGTCGGCGGGGAAGGGAAGACCGGTCTTGTCGCCCATGTAGTGGTATTGGGCATACGGCATGGCGCCGCTGTCGAACCACACGTCGATGAGGTCGGGTTCACGGAACATCTTTTTGCCACTAGCGGAGCAGAGGATGACGCCATCGATATAAGGTCTATGCAGGTCGAACTTGGTGTAGTCGTTGCTGGCATAGGGGTTCTCTTTCATGAAGCTTGCCTTGATGGATTTCTCGATCTCGTTGCGGAGCTCTTCGACGCTGCCGATGCAGATCTCTTCCTTGCCGTCCTCGGTGCGCCAGATGGGCAGCGGTGTGCCCCAATAACGCGAACGCGACAGGTTCCAGTCGACGAGGTTTTCTAACCAGTTGCCAAAACGGCCGCTACCGGTGGCCTCGGGCTTCCAGTTGATGGTCTTGTTGAGTTCGATCATGCGGTCTTTGAGGGCCGTGGTCTTGATGAACCAGCTGTCGAGGGGATAGTAAAGCACGGGTTTGTCGGTGCGCCAGCAGTGCGGGTAGTTGTGCGTATGTTTCTCACTCTTGAAGAGCTTGCCTTGTTCTTTGAGGAGCATCACGATGTCGACGTCGAGGCTCTTGTCCTTCTCGGTCTTGGTGGGGTCGTAGGCGTTCTTCACGAACTGGCCGGCATAGGGGCGATAGGCCTCCACGTCCATGCAGTTCTTGACGAACTCGGGATCGAGGTCTTCGATGCGGAAGAACTTACCCGTGCGGTCCACCATAGGCTGCGGCTTGCCGTCCTTGTCGATCATCTGCAAGGGCGGGATGCCAGCGGCGGCGGCCACGCGTTTATCGTCGGCGCCGAAGGTAGGGGCGATGTGGACGATACCGGTACCGTCCTCGGTGGTGACATAGTCGCCAGGGATGATGCGGAAGGCGCCTTCGCCTGGGTTGACCCAAGGAATCAGCTGTTCGTATTCAATGCCGACGAGGTCCTTACCTTTGTATTCGGCAATGACTTCGGGGGCCTCCTTGAACATCGTCTCCACCAAGGCTTTAGCCATCAAGATTTGGCAGGGCTCTTCGGTGTAGGGATGCACAGTCTTCAGCAGCACGTAGTCGATGTTCGGGCCCACGCAGAGGGCAGTGTTGCTCGGCAAGGTCCACGGCGTTGTCGTCCACGCAATGGCGTGTGTGTCTTTCCATTTTTCGCCTTTCAGTTTGAACAAGGCAACGCAAGTCAAATCCTTCACGTCGCGGTAGCAGCCAGGCATGTTCAGTTCGTGCGAGCTGAGGCCGGTGCCGGCAGCGGGCGAATAGGGCTGGATGGTGTAGCCTTTATAGAGCAGGCCTTTGTTGTAGAGGTCTTTCAGCAGGAACCACAAGGTCTCGATGTAGTCGTTGGTGAAAGTGATGTAGGGATCGTTGAGGTTGACCCAGTAGCCCATCTTGCGGGTGAGGTCGTCCCACATGTCCTTGTATTTCATCACCTCCTCGCGGCAGGCGCGGTTGTAGTCGTCGACGCTGATCTTCTTGCCGATGTCTTCCTTGGTGATGCCGAGTTTCTTCTCCACGCCGAGTTCGACGGGCAGGCCATGGGTGTCCCAGCCGGCCTTACGCACCACATGTTTGCCTTTCAGGGTCTGGTAGCGGCACACCACGTCTTTAATGGAGCGGGCCATCACATGGTGGATGCCTGGGGTGCCATTGGCGCTCGGCGGACCTTCGAAGAAAACAAAAGCGTTGTCCTTGTCGCGGTTGTCAAGGCTCTTTTGGAAGGTGTTGTCGTCTTCCCAAAACTTCCGGATGGCATCAGCTGTCTCGGTGAGATTCAGCTGTTTATATTCCTTGTAGTTGCTGTTCATATACTATGATTCCTAATTTAGGGTGCAAAGATACGAAATCTTAATGAATGGGTAACAAGGATGTGAAAAAAAGCATTAGGAGATTCCCTTCGGGAATGGAGAACTAATGATTTGGTTAACCGCGGCGGCATATAACGCTTACTTTCGTATACGTTACAAACCGCCGCATGTTGGTTATGAATTACGTTCCATTCCCGAAGGGAATCTCAATGATCTACACTTCTCTTTCTGCGCAAAACGTGGTCAAATCACGCAGCGCTTCGATGATTTTCGAAGGCGGGAAGCCTTCAAGGGCCTGTAAAGCCTTGTCGTGATAAACGGGCAGTAATTCCTGCGCTTGTTCCACATTCTCCCCGTCGAGGAGGTCGTCGCGCAGTTGGAAGAGGATGCCGAAATTGATGCCGAAGTCGGCGATTTGCTGGACTTGTTCAGGCGTAGCCTCCACCGAGAGGGCCCCTGCGGCACAGCAAGAGCGCATCAGCACGGCGGTTTTTCGGGTGATGATATCGAGATATTGAGTTGCCCATAGATTCGCTTCGCCTTTTGAAGGCATGTCATACCGAGCCTGCAAGGCGAGCGTATCTATGCCTTCAAAAGTCTCGGAATGACATGGGCAACCTTGCATCAGTTCCCCCTCGCTCATGGCGGCGGCGGTGCGTAGCATCTCCTGTAGGATGGCATGGTCGCCAGGCGCGCTGAGCAGCAGCATGGCCTTGGCCAAAAGGAAATCACCGGCCAGCACGGCAGAAAGGTTGCCGAACTGGGCCTTCACGGAGCTTCTGCCGCGGCGTTCGTCGGCATCGTCCACCACATCATCATGGAGGAGCGTGGCGCTGTGCACCAACTCCACAAAAGCAGCGGCACGCACTGTCCCTTCGTTGACTTGGCCAAAGAGCTTTGCGCTGAGTAATACCAACATCGGGCGCAGACGTTTGCCGCGCGTGTCGCCTACATAGCGCATGATGCGCTCCATAGGCTCGGTGTCGGCATGTAAAGTCTTCCCGAAGAAGGCTTCAAACTGCGCCAACTCCGTGGCGATGGGGGATATGATTTGTGCCAATTCTTTCACGGCTGCAAAAATAGCACAATTTTGCACGATATTTGCTATCTTTGCGTTATTAATTGCAAACCATTATATCATGAAATACAAGGGTATCATCATCGCTGCGGCAACGCTTTTGGTCGTTGGCGCCCTCTCTTTTGCGTCAACGAACACTTTGACAAAAGTCCCAGCAGCACCAAAAAACAACTATGAAGACATGTGGAAAAAAGTAAAGGAAAACCTCGACAAGAACCTGCCGGAATCGGCGGAGAAGGAACTGGATGCCATTGAGCAACAGGCCGCAAAAGACCAAAACGACATACAACTGCTGAAGACTTACCTTTATCGACAAAAGATCTTCCAGTTCACCATCGAGGAAGACCCTGACCAGCACTTCATTCAATATGCCGAGTCGAAGATCGGGCAACTGGACGAGGTCTGCAACGCCCTCTTGCACGAGGAAATCGCCAAAGCCTATGCCAATTATTTGGACGAAAACGAATGGCGCATCAACGAAAACCTGCCCATCGACGGCGACATTTCGAAGGTGGAGATGAAATATTGGGACAAGGAGAGTTTCAAAACGCGCATCAACCAGCATTATGATGAAGCCTTGAAATCCGTCGAAGCACTGAAAAAAGCCAAGACTGGGGATTTTATGGCCTTGTATGAAAACAAGGAAAACAACGAGAAATATATCGAATATGAAGCCTCGCTCTTCGAGTTCATGTTCCACCGCGTGGCCAAATATTATCAAGAAGAGGCCAACGCCGACCAAGCCGAGGGCGACACCGAAAAGTGGTGGCTGCCCGCCAAGGATTTCGTTAAATCCGACTTGGGCGATTTCGACAACCCGCTCATCAAATGCCTGAAAATCTATCAGGAACTGATTGCCTACAACCTCAAAAACTCGAATGAAGACGTGCTGATTTACAACGACCTAAAGCGTTTTGAATTCGTCAACAACACCCTCGGCATCCTTCTCCATTACACGCAATACCAAGTCGCAATGGAGGACCTGAAAGCGCAACACAAAGAAAACCCACTTTCTGCTGAAATCACAGCATTGATAGCGCGAAACTTGATGAACCAATACGAGAACAATGTCGAGGACAGCACTTATTTCGACAACTACAAGAAAGCCAAGACGATGTGCGAAGAGGCCATCGCCAAGTTCCCGAAGTCGAAGGGCGCGAAAAACTGCGAAAACCTCATCAAACGCATTGAGGAGCCGCAAATCGACCTGACTTTGAATAAAGTGCAACTGCCCAACGAGGCCATCCCCGCCGTGTTGGAATACAAAAACACGACTGCACCTTATTATAGAATCGTGAAAATCAGCGAGAAAGAATTGAGCAAATTGAACAATATGCAAAAGGAGGATTTGCTCAAGGAATTGAACAAAAAAATGCCCGTCGCGGAGCAGGACCTCATGTTGCCCGCTGAAACCGACTATCGCAGCCA
>JAEEGJ010011191.1_pt1 | contig 22886 bp, 21 predicted proteins | sample 8958761 | NCBI WGS metagenome assembly JAEEGJ01 (sample SAMN16246546, study PRJNA631951) | gut metagenome | biome: gut microbiome; feature: rumen; material: RS-attached | host: Bos | place: Iran: Karaj | collected 2018-10 | reverse complement strand
TGGTCGGGGTACTCCGACTCGAACGGAGGACCCCCTGCTCCCAAAGCAGGTGCGCTAAGCCAACTGCGCCACACCCCGATTCCCTATTGGGGCTGCAAAAGTATGAGTATTTTTTGAATTTCCAAAATTTTTCACTCAAATCTTCTCCAGAAGCCTCTTCATGGAAACTTTTTTCTCCACTATTGAGTGCAGTTCGGCGATTGGAACCCTATCCTGGGACATTGTGTCGCGGTCTCTCAGGGTAACCTTTCCGTCCTCGATGGAATCGAAGTCAACCGTAACACAATAAGGCGTTCCGATGGCGTCCTGGCGGCGGTAGCGCCTTCCGATGGTGTCCTTCTCCTCGTACTGGCAGTTAAAGTCGAACTTGAGGTCGTCCATAATCTTTTGGGCAAGATTGGTTAATTCTTCCTTCTTAACCAAAGGCAGAACGGCAACCTTCACCGGAGCCAATGCTGGATGGAATTTCATCACCACCCTTTCCTCTCCGTTTTCCAGTTTCTCCTGACGGTAAGCGGCGCTCAGCACGGCAAGCACGGTACGGTCAACTCCGATAGAAGTTTCTATGACATAAGGCACGTAGCTGGCATTTGTTTCCGGATCGAAATACTGAATCTTCCTTCCGCTGAATTCCTGGTGGCGGCTAAGGTCAAAGTCGGTTCTTGAATGGATACCTTCAAGCTCCTTGAAGCCGAACGGGAAGTTGAATTCGATATCGGTTGCAGCATTAGCATAGTGAGCCAGTTTCTCGTGGTCGTGGAAGCGGTAATTCTCCTCACCCATTCCGATTGCAAGATGCCAGGCGAGCCTCTTCTGCTTCCAATGGCGGAACCATTCCAGTTCCTGGCCCGGGCGAACGAAGAACTGCATCTCCATCTGCTCGAACTCCCTCATCCTGAAGATGAACTGGCGTGCGACTATTTCGTTTCTGAAAGCCTTTCCTATCTGGGCTATTCCGAACGGAATCTTCATCCTTCCGCTCTTCTGGACATTAAGGAAATTCACGAAGATTCCCTGGGCGGTCTCCGGACGGAGATATAGGGTTCCATCCTCTCCCGATATGTTTCCCAGCTGGGTGGAGAACATCAGGTTGAACTGCCTTACATCGGTCCAGTTACGTGTGCCGGAAATTGGGTCAACGATTTCACAGTCTATAATCAGCTGCCTAAGTGCGACAAGGTCGTTATCGTTAAGCGCTTTTGCCATCTTCTCCCTCACCTCGTCAGCCTTTTTCTGCTCGCGCAGGACATTAGGGTTAGTAGCCCGGAACTGAGCCTCGTCAAAAGCGTCGCCGAATCTCTTCTTTCCCTTTGCCACCTCCTTCTCAATCTTGCCCTCGATCTTGGCGATATAATCTTCCAGAAGAACGTCCGCACGATACCTCTTCTTGGAGTCTTTGTTGTCTATCAGAGGATCGTTGAACGCGTCCACGTGACCGGAAGCCTTCCATATCTTAGGATGCATGAAAATACAGGAGTCAATACCAACGATATTTTCGTTGAGCTTGACCATTGAATCCCACCAATATTTCTTGATGTTACTCTTCAGTTCGCTTCCCATCTGGCCGTAATCATACACGGCGCTCAATCCGTCATAAATTTCGCTTGACGGGAAAATAAACCCATATTCCTTGGTGTGGGAAATCAGATTCTTGAAAATTTCTTCTTGTGTCATATTTACACTATTTTACTATTTTTTCTTTTATTCAGCGATGCCATCAAAGGCTTCACGAAAGCCCTTGTCCCTATCTGGGGATGCGGAAGGATGAGTTTGGGGTTATCTGACTTTATTTCAGCCCAAAAAGCCTTTTTGTCCGCCCCATTGTCCGCCTTGTTGTCCGCCACGTTCCTCTGATATGCCCTTAATATATCTATGTCCAGCGTACGGCTTTGGTAAACCTCCCCTTTTTCCTTATATGTGCGCATCCTGCCGAAGAGTTTTTCTATCCTCTGGGTCTGTACCAATACATCTTCCGGGGTCTTGTCGGTAATGCAGGAAAGCACCTGGTTATAAAACTTCGGAGGATCTTTTTCCTCAAATTTGCCGCACGGGTCGGTAACCGTGATTTCGGTTGCGGAAACAGCATCTTCCAAAGCCTCTACCTCCAGGTAATCCGGAAGCAAAGCGTCTATTATTTCCTTATCCGCCTCGGCGATTATCTGTTGCGGGGACAGTCTTCCCAACGGAAGATTGCTGCCCAGAAGAAGCACCACCTTAAACAGACCCTTTTCCTCCATTACATCAAACCTAATTCAAGCCTGGCCTCCTCGCTCATCCGGCTCTCGTCCCACTCCGGATCGAATGTCAGCTCTATCTGCACTCCATTTACACCCGGAGCATCTGAAACTGCGTTGTTAACGTCATTTACAACATCGTCCGCCATAGGACAGGTCGGTGATGTCATAGTCATCTTTATGAAAACGCTGCGGTCTTCCCCTACTTTCACCTCATAGATCAGGCCCAGGTCATACACATTGACTGGTATCTCCGGGTCAAACACCTGTTTGAGGGCTCGGATAACGTTCTTCTGAACATCTTCTATGGAGTATTTACCCTTGTCTTTGGCGGCAGATTTCTCTTCATCTTTCTCTTTGAAAGCCAGGGCATAAAGCTTAATCTGCTTAAGCATCGATACAAGTCCGTTGGCTCGTGTCGGGGAAAGGTTTTGTCTCAGGCCGATCGTGTCTATGAAGTCTATTTCCGAGTCTATGATTTCCTGTGGGGTATGCCCGTCATAAACCCTTATCAGAAGGGAAATGATACCCTTGGTGATTATTGCGTCACTATCAGCGGAAAAATAAAGCTTCCCGTTTTCCTGGCGACAGTCCAGCCACACGCGGCTCTGACATCCTTTGATCAGGTTCTCGTCTTTTTTCGCTTCCTCCGCGATAACCGGCATTGATTTTCCCAAGTCTATGATATACTGGTATTTGTCCATCCAGTTATCAAAGATGGAGAATTCTTCAACGATCTGCTGTTCTATTTCCTTTATTGTCATTTTACAAAAGCATGTTCTTTGCCCTGTGAAGGCATTTGATGAAAGTTTGCGCTTCGTCGAGCGTATTGTACGGAGCAAAAGATGCCCGGAGTGCGGAATTCGCCCCGAAACTGTTGATGAGAGGCTCGGCACACATCAATCCGGAACGAACGGCAACACCCATCTTGTCAAGAAGTTGGGCAAGATCTCCGGCATTGATACCCTTTATGTTGAACGTGAATATCGGAGTCTTGTTCACGCCCGTTCCATAAACTCCCACATCCGGATCTGAAGCAAGTGCCTCCGCCATATATGACATAATCCTGCACTCTTCTTCCTTGAGAACCTTCCCGGTCTGGCCGCTTCTCAAGAATTCCGCAAATTCCAGCGCCGGGGTCAGGGACGCGGCTCCGGTGAAATTCGGGGTTCCGGCCTCAAACCTCAGAGGCAGAGGAGCATAGGTTGTCTTACCGTAAGTGACGGTTTCCACCATATCTCCACCTCCCATATAAGGAGGAAGGGTTTCCAGTATTTGTGTTTTTCCGTACAGGATTCCCACTCCCGTCGCTCCATAGATCTTGTGTGCGGAAAAAGCGTAGAAATCGCAGTCCATCTCCTGCACGTCTACCTTCTGGTGAACGATGCCCTGTGCTCCGTCTACAAGAACGGGTATTCCCCTTGCGTGTGCTTTGGCAATTATCTCCCCTACCGGATTCACAAGCCCCGTTATGTTGGATATGTGCGTCAGGGCCAGTATCTTAACCTTGTCCGTAAGCATGGATTCCAGCTCTTCAAAAACCACCCTTCCGCTTCTTCCGGCTCCCAACATCACATCCGTAGGAATGACTTTCACAACAGCACCATTCCTTTCTGCGGCAAGCTGCCATGGAACTATGTTGGAATGATGCGAATCCCCTTCTATCAATATCTCGTCTCCCGGAGCCAGGCGGCGGCAGAAAGTATCTGCAACAAGGTTTATGGAAGAGGTGGTGCCGCTTGTGAAGATGATGTTTTCCCTACCCGGGGCGTTTATGAAAGACCTTACCGCCTCTCTTGCATTTTCGTACAGTGAGGTGGACCTGTCGCTGAGCTCATACATCGAGCGATGCACGTTGGCATTGGATTGCACCATTGCATCGCCGAGAAAATCAAGCACTTGTCTCGGTTTCTGGGAAGTGGCGGCATTGTCCAGGTAAACCAAAGCCTCCCCGCTCATCTTGCCGGAAAGGGCAGGTACCATACCCCTGACCTCAGATAATATTTTGCTTCGAATGTCTTCCATAATGCCTAATCAGAGCAAAAGACAAAAATACAACGATTTTTTCATAAATTTGCTCAATATGAACAAGACAGTTTTGATTACCGGAGCAACCAGCGGCATAGGAAAGGCCTGCGCCGTTAAGTTTGCACAGGGAGGATATGATATTATCCTCACCGGAAGAACCAAGGAAAAAGTAAGCGCGGCAGAAAAGGAAATCCTCTCCCTTTGCCCGAACATTGAGACGTTCCCGCTTGTTTTTGATGTCCGCGACAAGGAAGCCGTCCAGAAGGCAATACTTTCACTTCCAGACGACTGGGCTGATATAGACGTATTGATCAACAACGCCGGTCTGGCCCTCGGACTGGAAGCTGAATACGAAGGCGACATTGACGACTGGGAGACGATGATAGATACCAATATCAAGGGTCTTCTGTATATGACAAGGCTCATTGTTCCGGGAATGGTAAGAAGGAACAAGGGGCATATCATAAACATCGGAAGCGTCGCCGGAGATGCCGCCTATGCCAACGGAAACGTTTACTGTGCAACCAAAGCTGCCGTGAAGGCTCTCAGCGACGGCCTCCGCATAGACCTGGCCCACACGCCATTACGCGTAACCAACCTGAAGCCGGGACTGGTCGAGACAAATTTCTCCACCACCCGCTTCCACGGAGACAGCGCCCGTGCGGACAAGGTTTACAAAGGCATCAAGCCTCTCAGCGGAGCGGATATCGCAGACGTGGCGTTCTATGCTGCCAGCGCACCAGCCCACGTGCAGATTGCAGAGGTGCTTATCCTGGCAACCCACCAAGCCAGCGGAAGTGTTATATTCCGCGAAGAATTAGACTCTTAGAATAATTTATTTCAAGAACCGATATATGTACGATTACATAAAAGGACTGCTGGTGGAGACCACCCCTACCCAGGCGATCGTTGAGGCCGGAGGTATCGGCTATAAACTGGAAATCTCACTTCAGACTTTCACGGACATCCAGAATCTCAAGGAAGTCAAGCTTTATATCTACTACTACGTGAAAGAGGATATTGCGATGTGGTACGGCTTTGCCAGCAAGGAGGAAAGATATATGTTCACCCTGCTGATAAACGTCAACGGAGTGGGCCCGAACACTGCCAGGATGATTCTTTCTTCCTTGAGCACTGATGAGCTGAAAACAGCCATCGCCTCGGATGATGTCAACAAGATAAAAGCCGTCAAGGGAATAGGCTTGAAGACCGCCCAGAAGGTTATCATCGAGCTGAAAGACAAGATATCCAAAGGCTCAGACACATCCACCCTCCCACTCGGTTCTGCCGCCAAGAGCCCTGTAGCAGAGGAGGCTCTCGGAGCTCTCGTAATGCTCGGGTTCAAGAAACCGGATTCTGAAAAGGTGATAGGGGATATCCTCCGTCAGAATCCTTCCGCTTCTGTGGAACAGATAATCAAACTAGCCCTCAAGAGACTGTAATTTATGCGGGTCAAGACAAACTCCCTGAAAGCCTGGGTGTTGGCGGCCCGCCCAAAGACGCTGGCCGGTGCCGTTGCTCCTGTTCTGGTGGGGGCGGCCCTGGGATTTGCTGTTCTCTTGACTTATGGAAGATGGACAACAGGGGTCATTCCTTTTGGCCTTTGCGTTCTGTTTGCGCTGGCAATGCAGATAGACGCCAATTTCATCAACGATTACTTCGATTTCAAGAAGGGGGCCGATTCCGAAGAAAGGCTGGGCCCGGAAAGAGCGTGTTCAAAAGGGTGGATAACTCCATCTGCGATGAAAACGGGAATTGTAATAACAACCATAATATCATTGCTTATAGGACTTCCTCTGGTTTATTTTGGAGGATGGTGGATGCTGGCCGTCGGCTTGTTCTGTATCCTTGGAGCTTTCCTTTACACTACAAAGTTCTCGTATCTGGGGCTTGGTGATGTCATGGTAGTGATCTTTTTTGGAATCATCCCCGTGTTTTTCACCTTCCACGTCATATCCCCGAACAACATCTTTATCTCCCCGTCTGGTCTGGGGGGCGATGTGGTTGAAATGGGCCCTTCCGTTTCTTGGGGTATGGTAATGCTCGTGGTCCTGGCGGGGTTCTGCGTTGGGATTGTCGTGAACAACCTTCTGATTATAAACAATTATCGCGACAGGGAGCAGGATCTCAAGAACGGAAAGAAAACCCTGGTCGTAAGACTCGGGTCCAAGACTTCGGAATGGCTTTATCTTTTGAACGGATGCGTTGCAACGATAGGGGCGATGGTGGTCTGCGGACGGTTTGTCAGGGCCGGATTCCCGTTCAACCTTGTGATTCCGCTTTTCTTTTTGCCGTTCCTTTTCCTCGCCCACAGGAATATGGTAAGGATCAACCACGGAAAAGAACTAAATGCCGTGCTCGGGCAAACATCACGGAATATTTTGATATACAGCTTATTGTTTGTGCTCGCAATTGCACTGGCTGTGCTTCCGGTTTGGTATAATCGCTGAGATTTCATACTTTTGACTTTTGCAAAAAATATTTGATAATCACATAAAAATCTTTGAATATGAATATTCCTTCAAATCTCAAGTACTCTAACGACCACGAGTGGGTTAGCGTAGAGGGCAACATTGCAACTGTAGGCATTACAGATTTCGCTCAGAGCGAGCTGGGAGACATCGTCTTCCTCGACATCACCTGCGAGGGTGAAACTCTTGCAGCAGGAGAGCAGTTCGGAAGCATAGAGGCCGTAAAGACCGTAGCAGACGCTCTGATGCCTGTTGGTGGAAAGGTTATTGAAATCAACCCGGATCTGGAAGCAGCCCCAGAAAATGTTAACAAGGATCCTTACGGAGCCGGCTGGCTGATTAAAGTCGAGATGACCAACCCTTCAGAGGTTGACGCTCTGCTTGACGCTGCCGCTTACGAGGACATCTGCAAATAATCTCACTTGATGAAAAAATGCTCTTTCGGGAGTGACAACCACTCCGGTATCCATCCTTCCATTCTTCAGGCAATAGAGCGTGTGAACGAGGGCTATTGCTTCGGCTATGGAGAAGATGAATACACAGAAGGGGTTCTGAGACAAATCGAGGCCTTGCTGGGTAATGACTGCAAGGCCCTTTTTGTGCTCAACGGAACCGGTGCAAACGTAGTTTCCCTGGCATCTTTCCTGAAACCTTTCAGCACCATACTCGCTCCATCCTGCGCCCACATAATCGAAGACGAATGCGGCGCGGTAGAAAGATTCTCGTCCTGCAGGATAACCCCGCTTTACCAGGAGGGCGGAAAGGTGAAGCCGGAAACGGTCAAGGAATGCCTTAAGTTCGGAGACCAGCACAAAGTCCAGCCGGCAATCCTTTCGATTTCCCAGCCGACAGAGTTTGAAACCCTGTACACGGTAGAAGAAATCAGAGCTCTTGCAGACCTGATGCATTCGGTAGGGGGCTATATCCACGTGGATGGCTCCAGAATATCCAACGCAGCGGCGGCAATGAACATTTCTATCAAGGAAATGATCGCCGACACCGGCGTGGATGTGCTGAGTTTCGGCGGCACCAAGAACGGGCTTCTGATAGGGGAGGCCGTGGTCATTTTCAACCTGGAAAAGAATCGCGAAATGGCGGAGAATCTCGCCTATATCCGTAAGCAGGCCACCCAGCTTTACTCCAAGAACCGCTTTATCGCCGCACAGTTTGAAGCCTATCTGAAAGACGACCTGTATCTGAAAATGGCATCTCATTCCAACGCCCTGGCAAAATATCTGGAGAAAAAACTCAGAGAATCCTCAGCGATGCAGAAGGGCGTGTACTTTACCCAGAAAGTGGAAACAAACGGGGTATATATTTCTCTTGCTCCGCTTTCGGACAAGCAGATGGCCTTCCTTCAGGAAAAGTACATTTTCTATTTCTGGAGAGAAAACATCAAGGAGGTGCGTCTGATGTGTTCTTTCAGGACAACCGAAGAGGATATAAACAGTTTTATCGCCGATTTGGAGAATCTTTTAGCGTAAAACAAAGCTCTAAACGTAAAAATAGCCCGATTTTCGGGCTATTTTTGTTTCAGATGGGTCAGAACCCGTCTTTGGGGCTGAACTCTTAAAATAGGGGTGTTTCTGAAGGCCGTTTTTTGGAGTGTTCCACGGGGAACATTTTAAGATTATTTTGCTAGTTATAAGTTATTTAAAACATCTTACTTAAAGTATTGCATTAAAATAACGGGCGTTTCGACATGGTTAAATAATGCTCCAAAAATACAATAAAGTAAAACTTTAGGTAATTTATTATAATAGCCTATTAATGCGCAAAGTAACTTGCGTTAACAAATCTTTTGGTTGAAGAATTTTCAGCGCCCGAAATAGACTAAAAGTACGGATATATCCGCAGGACTAACTCCTGAAATCCTGGAAGCTTGTGCAATGGTTTGAGGACGGTATCTGAGAAGCTTCATCCTGCCTTCCATAGATAGAGATGTAACTTTCATATAATCAAAGTCCTGAGGAATCTTCAAGGCTTCAAGGCGGGCCATCCTGTCTGCAGCGCTTTGTTCTCTCTGAACATATCCGCGGTATTTTACCGATGTTTCAACGGAAGAAAGGATTTCAGAACTTAAAGTATCCTTGAAAACTCCGTCTACAGAAAAACCATAAGGACGGAACGGAAGCCTGATTCCGTCTGCCACATCAGTTACCGGATGCTTCTTCTCAACTGCGGAAAGAGATTTTCTGATCGATGTTCCACGGGGAACAATTCCCATTATGTCCTTAAGCACCACATCCGGACGCATAAGAAGCGCCGAGGCTTTTTTTCCTTCAGAAATCTTTTCAGCAATATTTACAGAATTGAACGCTTTCGGGGAGATCGAGTCTTCATCCAGAATGGAAACAATATCGCCGATGCTGGAATATTTATCTTTCATCAGCTCCAGCCTGTCTTTAGAAGCAAGGCCTATATTGTATCCGATTTCCGTCAGCCTGCAATCGGCGTTATCTTGCCTGAGAAGTATTCTGTACTCTGCCCTGGAGGTAAACATACGGTAAGGTTCATCTACTCCTTTCGTGACAAGATCATCAATCAAAACGCCTATGTAAGACTGGTTGCGGGCAAAAACCAGAGGTTGGCGTTTTTGGATGGAAAGACTTGCATTTATACCGGCCATCAAACCCTGGGCGGCGGCTTCTTCGTAACCGGTGGTTCCGTTGACCTGTCCGGCAAAATAAAGACCAGAAACACGCTTGGATTCCAAAGTATGGTTTAGCTGGGTTGGTGGAAAATAATCGTATTCCACGGCGTAAGCCGGACGGAATATTTCCGCCGTTTCCAAACCCTCTATATGACGCACGGCTTCTATCTGTATATCCATTGGCAGAGAAGAAGAGAATCCCTGCAAATAATACTCGTTAGTATTCCAGCCTTCCGGCTCCAGGAAAAGAAGGTGCTGGTCTTTATCGGCAAATGTGCGAAGCTTATCCTCTATGCTCGGGCAGTATCTCGGGCCGAGTCCGGTTATCTTTCCGGAGAAAAGAGGCGAGTCTTTGAAACCTCTTTTCAGGATAGAATGAACCTTCTTGTTTGTGTGGACAAGATAGCAGCATCTTTGTGCGATGTTGGTCTGCACAGAAGAAGGAACATTCAGGAAAGAGAAGCGCCCGGGATTTTCGTCTCCGGGTTGGATTTCAAGCCTGGAGGTATCGATGGATTTTATGTCAATCCTTGGAGGTGTTCCGGTTTTCATCCTTCCGGATTCTATTCCGAAGAGGGCCAGCTTTTCCGTAAGGCTCAAAGACGGTGGTTCGCCGATCCTTCCGCCTTCCGCAGAATTCCTGCCGATAAAAAGGCGGCCATTCAAAAAAGTCCCTGCGGTAAGAATGACTTTGGAAGCGGAAAATTCAGCTCCCATCGCAGTAACAACTCCGCGGACTATATGGTCATAACCTTTTGTTTTCCGTTTGAAAGTATCGATGACAAGATCGGTGACTGTGTCCTGCCATATGTGAAGTCCTGGAGTGTGTTCCAGAAGGTACCTCCAGTTAAGTATGAAGAACTGGCGGTCACACTGGGCCCTGGGACTCCATACAGCGGGTCCCTTGGAGCTGTTGAGCATCCGGAACTGGATGGTAGAAGCGTCTGTAACCAAGCCCATTCCTCCGCCCAAAGCATCTATCTCTCTGACTATCTGACCTTTAGCTATTCCGCCCACAGCCGGATTGCAAGACATCTGGGCTATCTTGTTCATATCCATTGTCACAAGCAGAACCTGACAGCCCATACGAGCGGCCGAGAAGGCGGCTTCGCATCCAGCGTGACCGGCACCAACTACAATCACATCGTATTTTCTGCTTATGCCCATGGAATCCTAACCTTTGTATCCGACTTCTATCTTATCAACATCGAACTCCGAAACCAGAAGTTTCAGAGCTGCGTTTTCAGCGCTTCTCATCTTTTTCTGGCGGTATGGGGTAACATCGTCTTCCCCGCTAAGGTGGAGTATTCCGTGAATGATCACCCTTAGAAGTTCGCACTTGAAAGCAGGGGGGAACATCTGGCGGTAGGTTCCGGAATTTGCCAGAACGGTGTCCAGGCTTATATACAGATCCCCGCTGACGACATTGCCCTGGCAATAGTCGAAGGTGATAATGTCCGTGTAATAATCGTGGCCGAGCGAGCTTTTGTTCAGGTCCAGGATGAATTTGTCCGAGCAGAGTATGACATTGATCTCTCCCTGGACATAACCCCTGTCGCTAAGGATGCGGCCAATCCACTTTTTTATCTCAGCCTTGCCCTTAAGCCGGCTTTTTACATCATTGTCTGTGAAACGCAACATTGATATTTTATTGATATTGTCTTTTTCTCTTTTATCTGTAAACAGATAACTTTGTGCTGCAAATTTATCTAAAAAATAGAGTTTATGGCTAAAGTATCTGTTATTGGCGCCGGTAATGTTGGCGCTTCATGCGTAGAGGCAATGCTTCACCTTAATTTCTGCTCTGAGATCGTGCTTCTGGATATCAAAGAGGGTATCTCCGAGGGAAAGGCTATGGATATGATGCAGGCCGCTAAGCAGTACGGAACAAACACACAAATAACCGGAGTAACGAATGATTATTCCAAAACCGCAGATTCTGATGTAGTTATCATCACTTCAGGTATTCCTAGAAAACCTGGTATGACAAGAGAGGAACTTATCGGAGTCAATTCAAAGATCGTTTCAAGCGTTACCGAGAACGTGCTCAAGTACTCTCCTAAGGCTGTGATCATGGTTATCGCAAACCCTATGGATCCTATGACCTACCTTACACTGAAGAAGAACAACCTTCCTAAGCATCAGGTCGTAGGAATGGGCGGACAGCTGGACAGCAGCCGTTTCACCTATTATCTTGCACAGGCCCTGAACGTTCCTGTAAGCGATATCGACTGTATGGTTATCGGCGGACACGGAGACAAGACCATGATCCCTCTGATCCGTTTTGCAACCTACAAGGGAATCCCAGTAACCAAGCTTCTGAGCAAGGAGGTTTGCGACAAGGTTGTCTCTGACACAATGGTTGGCGGTGCAACCCTTACCAAACTTCTGGGAACCAGCGCATGGTATGCTCCTGGAATGAGTGCTGCCACAATGGCCAAATCCATCGTGATGAACGAGAGGAAGATGATTCCTTGCTGCTGCTATCTCGAGGGCGAATATGGAGAGAACGACCTCTGCATCGGCGTTCCTGCAATCGTAGGAAAGGGCGGATGGGAAAAAATCGTTGAACTTGAACTCAACGATGAGGAAAAGGCTCTCTTCAAGGCCAGCGCAGATGCAACCCGCAACACTGCAAACGTACTTAAGGAACAGAATATTATCTAAAAACAACTAGTTATATGGAAATCAAAAAATCCCCTAAAGCAAATCTTGAGAACAAGAAAACCCTGTTCCGCGAGATTGGTCTGATTGCCGCTCTTGCACTGGTTCTTCTCGTTTTCGAGTGGAGCACCACAGACAAGGAAGTCAGCTCCCTTGCTGCAAACACTACCGTCATCACGGACGAGGAGCAGGCTCCTATTACCCAGGAAACCCCTCCACCACCTCCAGAGCAGATCAAGGAGCCTGTTATGACAGAGGAACTCCAGATCGTGGAGAACGACGTAAAGGTTGAGACTGACTTCATCAGTACTGATGACTCTGACCAGAAGATTGAAATCAAGCCTTACGTTGAAGCAAAGCCAGTAGAGGAAGAAGTCGAGGTTGAGGAAGAAATTCCTTTCGCAATCGTAGAGGACAAGCCTACATTCCAGGGCAAAGACGCTAACGAGTTTACAAAATGGGTTTACAACAATATCGAGTATCCTGAAATCGCCAAGGAAAATGGTATCCAGGGTCGTGTAACCGTTCAGTTCACCATAGACAAGGACGGTAGCGTAAAGGATGTCAAGGTGCTCAGAGGTGTTGACTCTTCATTGGACAAGGAAGCAGTAAGGGTTATCCAGAAGTCTCCTAAATGGAGCCCTGGAAAACAGAGGAACAAACCTGTAAAGGTTAAGTACACCTTCCCTATCATCTTCCAGCTCAGATAGTTATATTGTTGTTTAACTTAATATTTTATCGCGATGAAAAGATTTTTGTTACTCGCAGCTGCTTGCTGCTTCCTGCTGGCATCTTGCTCCTCCGGTGGAGTAAAGCCAACCGGTGATCCTGAGAAGGACGCAAAGGCTCTCATGGATTTCCAGACCCAGAAGACAAAGGAAATGACCGACGCTCTTTCTCACCTCAAGCTTTCCAAGGCTGGAGAAATCGGCAAGGAAATGGAGAAAGTAAGCAAGGAGTTCCAGGATTTCTATGCAAAGAACACTGAGAACAAGGCAAAGTTTGACGAAATTTACGGCAAGCTCGCTAACGAGGCTGCTGAGGGTGTTGTAAACAACATCAAGGGCTGGTTCGACGATGCAGGAGAGAAAGCAGAAGAAGCAGTAGAGAATGCTGCCGAGGCTGTAGAACAGGCTGCAGAAAAAGTTACGGAATAACTCCTGCAACCTAAAAGAAAATCGGGGATGGAAAACACCACCCCCGTTTTTTTTATTTACAAAAGCAATATTATTTGATGCCTTTTTCCTTCTTTATCATCTTCACCACCTTTTCCACAGGCAGGGCCTCTATAACCTTTCCGTTGTATCCTTTGGTGGTTTCTGCGGCAAACAGGCTGTTCCACAGAGCCTCTGCAGTTGCCTCAACAGTCGCCTCGAACATCGGGGACATCTGGTCATTGTCCAGAACCTTGAATGTGTGGGTTTCTTCTCCCTCAATCAGGTTCTCCGGGTAGACAGAGAATGCTATAACATAGTCTCCGCTTCCGTTGGAGGCAAAGCTTCCGGTCTTGGCCAGTGCCATAAAGGCTCGTTTTGCCATCCTTTCAAGCTGGCGGGCGTCTACGGGAGCATCCGTGGCAACCACTATCATGCAGGAGCCGTCGCCTTTCTTGGCCTCCTCCTTTTTAGCCTCAGCCTCCACGCTCTTGCGGAAAGAATAATCCTTGAGTTTTCTTCCTACTTCCACTCCGCAGATTTCCAGGATTCCGCCATAGTTGGTCTGCACCAGAACACCGACCGTATATCCGCCGAGGTCTGCCGGAAGCACTCTTGACGAGGTGCCGATTCCGCCTTTCCAGCTGAAGCAGATTGTGCCTGTTCCGGCTCCGACACAGCCTTCTTCCACAGGGCCGCCCTTTGCCTGGGCAATTGCCTGGAGCACGTGCTCTGGCTTTACATATCTTGCCCTGATGTTGTTCAGGCCGCCGTCGTTGGTTTCTCCCACGACTCCGTTCACGCTTCTGACGTTCTCGTTGCCCGGCTGGTTGATGGTATGGGTTATGATACCGTCAAGACCCGCCGCAATGCTCAGCGTATTCGTCAATATGATAGGGGTCTCTATGTTTCCGAGTTCTTTTACCTGGCTGTAGCCGGCAAGTTTTCCGAAACCGTTGCCCAGATAAATGGCTGCAGGAACCTTCTTGCGGAAGATATTTCCCTGATGTGGAAGTATCGCGGTTACGCCGGTTCGCATATCCTCTCCCTGATTCAGTGTCACCTGGCCTACGGTAACTCCCGATACATCGGTGATGGCATTATATTGTCCGGTTTTGAACACTCCGTATGAAAGACCATAGTCTCTCATTCTCTTTTTCTGTGCAGATGATTCAGTTACGCTTCCCATAACGACAGCTAAAACTAAAAACAAAAACAATGATTTTTTCAACATAACAAGCATTTGAATTGTTAACACAAATTTAGTTTAAAAATAAGTAACTTGCACCCGGTTTATGGAGAAAGCTATTTTGATAAGCGCGGTGACTCCGGATATCACGGAGTTTCAGGCAAACGAATATCTGGACGAGCTGGAGTTTCTGGCCATGACAGCTTCTATAGAAGGTGTCAAGAGGTTTTTGCAGAGAATAGACAAGCCGAATTCCAGCACATACGTGGGCAAGGGCAAGCTTCAGGAGATAAAGGAATACATCGCCCAGAACGAGATACCTCTGGCCGTGTTCGACGATGAGCTTTCCGGCGCCCAGGTGAGAAATCTTGAAAAAGAGCTTAACTGCTCCATTCTGGACCGCACGTCTTTGATTCTGGATATTTTCGCGATGAGGGCCCAGACGGCATACGCCAAAACCCAGGTCCAGCTTGCAAGATACCAGTACATCCTCCCGAGGCTTACCGGTATGTGGAGCCACCTGGAAAGGCAGCGTGGAGGTCGCGGAACCCGTGGCGGAGCCGGTGAAAAACAGCTGGAGACAGACCGCCGTATAGTGATGGACAAGATCTCGCAGCTCAAAGACCAGCTCAAGAAGATAGACCGCCAGATGGCAACCCAGAGAAGCCATCGCGGAAGCATGGTAAGAGTCTCGCTTGTAGGCTATACCAATGTTGGAAAGAGCACCATAATGAACCTTCTCTCCAAGAGCCAGGTCTTTGCCGAAAACAAGCTCTTCGCCACCCTGGACACAACCGTAAGAAAGGTGGTTATAGACAACACTCCTTTCCTCCTCAGCGATACCGTAGGCTTCATCAGAAAACTTCCTCACCAGCTTGTGGAATCTTTCAAGAGCACGCTTGATGAAGTCAGGGAAGCAGACCTTCTGCTTCACGTGGTGGACGTAAGCCATCCGAACTTTGAAGACCAGATAAAGGTGGTAAAGAAAACCCTAGAGGAAATAGGCGCCGCCAACAAGCCTGTCTTTATGGTTTTCAACAAGATAGACGCATATAAGTTCAAGCCCAAGAGCGAATTCGACCTCAGCGAAGACCGCCCCGGCAACATCCCTCTCCGTCAGCTTGAAGAATCCTGGGTGGCAAAGGAAAACTCCCCGGCAATCTTCATATCCGCCAAGGAAAAGATCGGGATAGACAAACTGAGAAACGACCTCTATAAAATGGTAGGTGAAACCATCAGGGGCAGATATCCTTTCACAGGCTTTCTCTGGCAAAATTTCGATGAATTTGAATTTGAATAAAAAATAGCCGCTGGGATTCAGCGGCTATTTCATTTTGACAACGCGGTCTTTACTTTTTCAGGTAGCCTTTGAGGAACTCGCGGTTGAGCCTTGCAATATGGCTGATAGTCACGTGCTTAGGGCACTCCATTTCGCAAGCCCTGGTGTTGGTGCAGTTGCCGAATCCGAGTTCGTCCATCTTGGCGATCATGTTGATGGCCCTTCTGGTGCTCTCTACCTTTCCCTGAGGAAGGAGAGCCAGGGAGCTGACCCTTGCGCCGATGAACAGCATTGCAGAACCGTTCTTGCAGGTTGCAACGCAGGCACCGCATCCGATGCAGCTTGCAGCGTCCATACTCTCGTCTGCCTTTTCCTTAGGAATGAGAATGCTGTTGGCATCCTGGGCGCTTCCGGTCCTTACATCCACGAAACCGCCGGCCTGCATGATCTTGTCAAGGGCACTGCGGTCTACTACAAGGTCCTTGATTACTGGGAAGGCTGCACTTCTCCAAGGTTCGATGGTGATGGTGCTGCCGTCCTTGAACTTGCGCATGAACAGCTGGCAGGTTGTTACCTCGTTCTCAGGACCGTGGGCCCTTCCGTTGATGTACAGGGAGCAAGCTCCGCAGATACCCTCGCGGCAGTCGTGGTCAAAGCTGATAGGAAGAGCCTTGCCGGCTGCCTTGGCCTGTTTGTATTTCTCGCCTGAGCAAGCCTCGCCACCTTCGCATCCTTTGCTGAAAGCAACAGGATCGGAGTTCTGGTGAACCAGCTGGTCGTTGAGAATGTCAAGCATCTCAAGGAAGGAAGAATCAGGACTTATGTTGTCAACCTTATAAGTCTCAAAATGCCCTTTTGTCTTGGCATTTTTCTGTCTCCAAACTTTTATAGTGAATTTCATAGACTAGTCTTTATAATTTCTGGTTGCTACTTTAATTCCTTCATATACAAGAGGTTCCTTATGGAGTTCTGGCTCCTTGTCCTCACCCTTGTATTCCCAGGCTGAAACATACATGAAGTTCTCGTCGTCACGCTTTGCCTCGCCCTCTTCGGTCTGCATCTCCTCTCTGAAGTGTCCGCCGCAGCTTTCCCTTCTGTTGAGAGCGTCGCGAGCCATAAGGTCGCCGATCTCGAAGAAGTCTGCAAGCCTCATGGCCTTCTCGAGCTCCTGGTTGAACTCTCCGTTTTCTCCGGAAACATAAACGTTCTTCCAGAACTCTTCCTTCAGGCGCTTGATTTCAACGATAGCCTTCTTCAGGCCCTCTTCTGTACGTCCCATTCCGACATATTCCCACATGATGTTTCCAAGTTCCTTGTGGATTTCGTCAGGAGATTTCTTTCCCTTGATTGCAAACAGTTTTGCAATACGTTCCTTGACAGCCTTCTCGGCCTCGTCAAACTCAGGGGCGTTGATATCTGTCTTAGGTTCCTGGATTTTCTTGGCAAGATATCCGCCGATAGTGTAAGGCAGGATGAAATATCCGTCTGCCAGACCCTGCATCAGAGCGGATGCTCCAAGACGGTTTCCGCCGTGGTCTGAGAAGTTGGCCTCGCCGATTGCAAACAGTCCAGGGATGGTAGTCTGAAGGTCATAGTCAACCCAGAGACCTCCCATCGTGTAGTGGATAGCAGGGTATATCATCATAGGCTCCTTGTAGGCGTCTACGTCCGTGATTTCCTCATACATCTGGAAGAGGTTGCCGTAACGCTCGCGGATCTTGTCTTCGCCGAGCCTTTCGATGGCGGTCTTGAAGTCCAGGAACACTGCCTTTCCGGTCTCGTTCACGCCATATCCGGCATCGCATCTTTCCTTTGCCGCACGTGAAGCGATATCACGAGGAACAAGGTTTCCGAATGCAGGATATCTTCTTTCCAGATAGTAGTCGCGGTCTTCTTCAGGAATCTGGGAAGCCTTGATCTCTCCCTTGCGGAGTTTGAGCACGTCTTCCATCTTCTTAGGAACCCAAATTCTTCCGTCGTTTCTCAGCGACTCGCTCATAAGGGTAAGCTTGCACTGCTGTGTTCCGTGAACCGGAATACAGGTAGGGTGGATCTGCGCGAAGCAAGGGTTTCCGAAGAAAGCACCCTTCTTGTAGCACTGCCATGCGGCACTTCCGTTGGAGTTCATGGCGTTGGTAGAGAGGAAGTAAACGTTTCCGTAACCGCCGGTTGCGATAACGACTGCGTGAGCTCCGAATCTCTCGATTTCTCCGGTTGCAATGTTACGGGCGATGATACCCTTTGCCTGGCCGTTGATCAGAACCAGGTCCAGCATCTCGTGTCTTGGATAGCTCTTTACCGTACCATTTTTGATTTCCTTGTTCAGGGATGCGTATGCACCCAGAAGCAGCTGCTGTCCGGTTTGGCCTCTTGCATAGAATGTACGGCTAACCTGAGCACCTCCGAATGAACGGTTGGCCAGCAGTCCGCCATATTCCCTTGCGAAAGGAACTCCCTGTGCAACACAATGGTCTATGATGAGGTTGCTAACCTCGGCAAGGCGGTAAACGTTTGCCTCGCGGCTGCGGAAGTCTCCTCCCTTTACAGTATCAACGAACAGGCGATAGATGGAGTCATTGTCGTTCTGATAGTTCTTTGCTGCATTGATACCTCCCTGAGCTGCAATAGAGTGGGCTCTTCTTGGAGAATCGCTGATGCAGAAGATCTTTACATTGTAGCCCATCTCTCCGAGAGAGGCTGCGGCAGACGCTCCTGCAAGGCCGGTTCCCACAACGATAACTTCCAGTTTTCTCTTGTTTGCAGGACTCACAACCTTAATTTCTGCCTTACGCTTTTTCCATTTTTCCGACAGCGGACCGTCAGGAATATTGGATATAAGTTTTGTATCTGACATTTTTATAAGATTAATTATTTGCGATTTTTGAAATCATCTACAATTTTAACCATTTTTTCCGCCATTTCAAAAGATTAAATCATTATATTTGTTTGGTTTGGTGAAATATTTGCTTCAACGATTGCAATAAATATTAAAATACAACTCATGAAAAAGGTTTTGACAATGGCAGTGTGCCTTGCTGCAGCTATTATGGTCTGCATGCCTGCCTACTCCCAGAAAAAGAAAAAAGAGACCAACAAGGAGAAGAAAGAAAGAATTGCCAAGATGGTCAACGACGGAGCGTCCAGAAAGAATCTCTATGTTTCTGTTTTCAGATGCTTCAACAAGAACAACAATTTTAACTTCAACTATCAGACTATCGGTTCCGGAACCATCAATTTCATAGACCTTACCGGAGACCACATCTCCTGCAACCTGCCTTTCGAAGGCCTTGCAGAAACCAAGTCGAGGCAGGCCTACAGTCTGGCTAACACAGACATAAGCATCATAGCCAACAATCAGATAACCACCATATTCGGAGGATGGAACGAGAAGCAGAAAAGCTACCTGTTCAGAAGCATTTTCTGGAACAACGACACAGACAAGGACTCTCAGGCCATCCAGGTTACAATGACCATCCAGGTATATCCGTCAGGAAAAGTTTACGCAATGGTGGAAGTTCCTGGCTTCGAGTCCATGTCATACGAGGGTGAGGTTGTTGAAAGACCTGCCCCTAAGGAAGAAAACTCTCTCACGGAATAATTATGAAAACTCTCAGAATCTTTTCGGTTGCCTTTGCAGCCTTGCTTCTTGCAAGCTGCGGAACATCCAGGAAAGCCAGCTCTGTAATAGGAGGAGCCGTTCCGGCACCTCTGGATGAAGCGGGTGCCATGCCGGCGCCTATGGAAGATGCCACCGCTATGCCTATGGAGGATGCCGCAATGCCTGTGCCTGCAGTTTCCGCTGCAGAGGCTCTGGTAATGAATTCTGTTGAAAACCAGGACCTCTACATAGAAATAGACCGCATTGTTCCAAGAAAACTTCCTCAGAAGGAGACTCTGGACGGCTATACCATCTCCATAAAGGACGGTATCCTCAAATGCTACCTTCCTTACATCGGCGAGGTAAGATATTCCTTCTCCGACGAGAATGCCATTGCCATTGACGCAAACAAGGTTCCGGTCAAGACAAAGGTCACCTACAACCCTCCTTACAAGAAATGCTACGCTCTGGTCGAATTCACCTTCAAGAGCAGATACAATTCTGAGGTTTTCTATTTCCAGATAGACATTTTCAAGAACGGAACGGCATACGTGAGGGTTGAAAGCCAGTACAGAGATTTCATCAACTATAACGGACATCTCGAGCAGCGTCCAGTACAGAAAGAAAACAATAACTAGTTAAATAAGAATAACATGCTTATCAAACGATTGACAGTTTTGGCCGTAGCCTTTATCATTGCAGGCTGCGGAGCATTCGTCCAGACTCCTCAGGAAAAAGAGGAGACAGCGGCTCTTGTTAAAGACGCTATCCAGAACACAGACGTTTACATCGTGATAGACCGTATCCAGCCAAGGGCTTTCCCGCAGAAAGAAAGTATGGAGGGCTACACTGTTTCTATCAAGGACGGACTGCTCAAATGTTATCTTCCTTACATCGGAAGGGCGGACTTTTCCTTCCCTAACGAAGATGCCATTGCTGTTGACGCGGACAATGTTCCGGTCAAAGTAAAAACCACGCTGAATCCACCGAGAAGAAAGTGCGACGCCCTTCTGGAATTCAGCTTTGAAAACCGTTACAATTACGAGATTTTCTACGTCACCGTCGAGGTTTACTACAACGGCATTGCATACATAAAGGTAGACTCTCAGTACAGAGACTTTATCAACTATACCGGCCACTTTGAAAAAAGGCCTGTAAAGAAAGAAAAGAAGTAAACAATTAATTTATTCATCGCGATATATTTATGAATATCAGACGGTTCCTGACAATAATCGCCTTTGCCGCCGCTTTGGCGGCTCCCCGTTTTCTTTATGCCCAGACAAACGAAAACAAATTTGACGGCAACAACCCTTATACCAAGCTGATACCTCAGCCAAAGGATGTTTATTACGATCTGAATTCACCTTGTTTCGTTCTTAAAAAAGATGTCAGGGTTGTATCTAATGATCCGTTCCTGTCTGATTATCTTGCCGGACATATCAAGAACCTGACAGGGGAAAAAGTGGAAATCATCAGGTGGGAAAAATGGAAGTCCGCCAAAAAGACAATAAAGAGAGAGCATCCTGTTATCAGCATTCTGATAGCAGACAATGCCGCACCGGAAGGCCGCGAATACAGCCTTGAAGTTCAGGATAATGCAATATTCATTTTCAGTAACGGCTACGAAGGAGCCATGAGCGGAATCCAAACCCTTCTTCAGCTATTACCTCCCCAGACATATAATTTCAACAACAGAGATTTTTCAAATTTAATCATTATTCCCCAAGGAAGGATAGAAGACTCTCCTTCTTTCAGATACAGAGGTTTTGAACTGGATGTTTCCAGGACCTGGAGGCCGGCTGAGGATGTATACAAGGTGCTGGACTGGATGGCATATCACAAGCTGAACAAGTTCCACTGGCATCTTACGGATGACCAGGGATGGAGAGTGGAGATAAAGTCTCTTCCATTGCTTACCGAAAAAGGAGCGTGGAGAGGACCGGATGAAGTGATTCCGTCAAGTTTCGGATCGGGGAACAAGAGATATGGAGGATACTATACCCAGCAGCAGATCAAGGATATAGTAAAGTATGCCGCTGACAGGGGAATAGAAATTATTCCAGAGATCGAGACTCCAGGGCACAGCGCCGCGATAGCCGGCAGCTATCCTGAAATCCTATGCGAATTTCCTGAAGACACATCTATCAACGAGACCGGATTCAGCCGTGAAATCTGGTGCGTGGCAAAGGAGAGTAACTATGAGATTATCGAGAAAATCATAAAGGAGATGGCAGAGATGTTTCCTTCCGGCATCATCAATATGGGAGGAGACGAAGTGAATCGCTTCAACTGGCAGAAATGCCCGGATTGCCAGGCTCTTATGAAAAAGATGGGAATGAAGGATGACGAGCAGCTCCATTTCTATTTCGTGTCAAGGGTGAACGCCATTGCAAAAAAATACGGGAAGAAGATTGCAGGATGGGAAGAGATAATGTATGCCGATGACATCAAGGACAATTCTCTGATATATGTATGGCACAGCAAGAAGTGGGGGCCGATGGCCGTGCAGAACGGATTTGACTGCGTGATGCAAGCTGCTGAATATGTCTATCTGGATATGCAGCAGTCTCCTATTGAAAGAGGACATAACTGGGCAAGGGTGATTCCGCTGGAGATAACCTATTCATACGATCCTATAAAGCTTGCCTCTGCCGGAAAAGATGCAGGCAAGGCCGCGTCAAATCTGGAACTTGCACGTAAACACGTGGTTGGAGTGCAGGCCGGACTTTGGGAAGAACTCGGAAACAGACCTGAGAATTTTGTGGAATATCAGATGTTCCCAAGACTCTGTGCCCTGGCGGAAACCGGATGGGGAACTTCCAGGACTATCGCAGACAGTGCTGCCAATTACAAGTATTTCTATGACCGCTTGACACAGGCTCATTTTGCGAGGCTTGAGAATATGGGAATAAGGTTCAGGGTACCGTATCCTGAAGTAAAGGCAGAGCCTGTCGCTTTCACAAAAACAGATGTTCTGATAAGCGAATCCTATATGCGGCCTTACAAGATTACGGTTACTCCTCCGTATGAGGGAGCCGTGGTAAAATATGCCATAGTTTCTCCTCAGACCGAAATCGGAAATATAAGAGGCCAGAAAGACACCACTAATTACAAGTATGTCTATACTGAGCCTATAATTACCAGAGACATTGCAAATTACAGATTTGCAACATTTGTTTCTGACACCCTCCATTCTGTCGGAGTTGCAGTTTCAAACATGCCTCTGCAAACCGTCCGCATGGTGCCTCATTTTGAAATCGAGACCAATATGAGGGCATCGGAGAAAAACCTCAGCATCCTCAAGGAATATAAGGAGAAAGCATATTGCAGATTTGAGGGCAGGGCAAAGGCAGGAGATTACATCACATTTGTCTTTGACGAACCTATAAAATGCTCTGTAATCGACATTGTTACCGGAAGGGCAAACGTGGATTTCTACGGACTCACCGAAGGCTATGCGGAGTATTCTGAAGACGGTGTCCACTACAAGGGCAGAAAAGAGGTTGACTGCAGCCGCATAGTGCTTACTCCAGACACTAAAGTCAAGAGTGTAAGAATCACTGTAACAGGAGAAAGCGACGGCCAGAATTTCTTCCTGCCGCCGCTTAAGATTTAT
>JAEEGJ010011190.1_pt1 | contig 22886 bp, 23 predicted proteins | sample 8958761 | NCBI WGS metagenome assembly JAEEGJ01 (sample SAMN16246546, study PRJNA631951) | gut metagenome | biome: gut microbiome; feature: rumen; material: RS-attached | host: Bos | place: Iran: Karaj | collected 2018-10 | reverse complement strand
AGTTGTTGCGTTCTCTAGCAGGCAAAGGAATCAACTTTGTCTCTGCGCTGGTTGATTCAGACTGCCTTTCAGAAGAACTCCTTAAATTCAGTAAAGGCTTCCGGGAGAACAAGCCTCTTGATTTTAGTATTCATGGCTATAAGATGAAAGGAGCATTTCATCCAAAGATCCAGTTCTATGCCGGCCGTGAATCAGTGTTGGTATTGGTTGGGTCCGGCAATCTCACAATTACAGGTCATGGAAAGAATCTTGAAGTCTGGTCACCCATAATGGTTGACAATACAAAAGACCCATCTTATCCTTTTGTCCGTGAGGTATGGGATTATCTTAAGCATCTGTATCTTGATTTGGGACCAGAAGCCAATAATATAATCACCTCTATAGAGCAGAACTGTTACATACTCAATGGTCGTTTTACAGGCGGCCCTTCAGAATATCAGGTAGGTGAAGACAGCATTCGTTTCTTTACGAATATGAATTCATCGATTTATAACCAATGTCGGGAATGGATAGGCAGTGAAAACATAAAGACTATAACTGTCATGTCGCCATTCTATGATGATAAAGCACAGCTGATTAAGTCTCTATGTGATGAATACAAGCCAAAGTCAGTTCGCCTTATCGTTCAAGAAGGATTCGGTGCACTTCCAAAGGCCCGTAACATACCTGACTCTGTAAAAATTTATCGGTGGGATAAGATAGTATCAGAGTCTCAAAAGAAATACCAGGATTTCTTCCATGCCAAGTGTTTCTTCTTTGAAGGAGAAAGGCACAATTATATGCTATGTGGTTCCGCCAACGCATCAGTGGCCGCATTTGGTATTGATAGCGTGTCGCCATCAAATCAGGAAGCTTGTGTGGGCTATAAATCTTCTACAAGGAATTACTTTGAACAGACAGGCTTTAAATTGGTGGCCCCGATAAAAAAACATGAGATACCGCAAACTGACAATTCTGAATCAACTAAAGACAAGAATAAACCTATATCAGTGTGGATTAAGGAAGCATCATATTTGTACAACAACTATGAATTGTCAATAGATAATACAGCCGACACAGCTGGGATAGTGATCACTTTCTATTCCGGAAAAAGGTATCCATTGTATTCTGAGAAAAAGGAAATAAAAACGGGCGCTTCAACAATAAGCGGGACCTTTAAAGGTGCATGCAATCCCTTGTATGTCGAAATAACTAATTCAAATGGTGTAGTTATTTCAAACAGACAGTTTGTGATTTCAAGTGAAAGTATGGATTCTAATAATCCATCCCCTGAATCGGAATATAGACGTAAGCGCTATCGTGAAATAGAATCCGGAAAATTCATCAATGGTGAGGTCCTGCGGTTTATTGAGCAGATTTTGAACTCAACAGAGTCCAGGTTGGCAACTAAAGCAGGTCCGGAAGCCGCCCAAACGGCAAAAGGTATTGACGCGCATAGCAATACTTTCAGTTCACTGGAGGAATATCTCAAAGATGATGGTTCTGGTATAACCGGTGACCGTAGCGTTAGACATAGAGACAGTTCTACCTCACAGTCTACTATGCTTTTTGACAGTATGATATCCTACATTTCACGCAGTGCAAAGGAAAAGGAGGAGGAAGAGATGGATGATGAGGAAACTGAGGATGTTCGCAAGTCAGAAGGTAAGGACACAGCCCGTACTGAAAAGGTTACCAGTAGATCACCTCGTAATGCAGAAGATATTCGAGTAAGGGTTACAAAGATGTTCAATAAATACATTGAGCAACTTGAGTCTGTAGCGCTATCAGACAAGAAGCCCAAGTATCCCATAAGGATGATGGATTCTCTCAAGAAATACATGGCAGCTATGTTTTTCCTGTTCAGGACATTCAGCTACCGCTATGTACTTGAAAACGGAGGCTCTGCAGAGCAGTCATTAATCAGGCTTTTAAGGCAAGCTGGGAATCCTAGTACTGCAACAGAAATATTCTATCGCATCACATCACTGTTTGCATTATACCTTAAACGTTCCACTCTGGTAAAAGAGAAGAATCCCGTAATCGAAGCCAAGAATGATCAATACAAGCAGTATGCATTTGAGCTTGCAATAGCGGTCTTTTCTATTTGTGACTGGATGAATCAAGGTAATGCAGATTATTCATCGTGGTCAGACTCATATAAGGGCACCTCTTTATTAAATCTCAAGAAGATTCTGGATGTCAAGATTGAGCAGGATACGCCATCAAAAGTATTCAAGTGCATGGATCGCGCCATTCAGGAAATTGATGGCTTCGATAAGGCAACGATGCAGAACTACATCAACCGCAACATATCGCTAATTAATAGTAAGAAAGACATCTTTCCCCAAGGCAATATCCTATGGACAGACGAGTTTGGTTATGTAAAACTAAAGCCATATAAAGCAACCATGTCGTTGCCACTGACGATGTCTTTTCCCTACAATAATAATTATGACGAATATTGTCCGGATTACTTATACTTACCGGGCAGAAACAAGATATACCCAATCAGGCAATCAATATAGTGGTAGTTATTCCACAGACGCAAATGGGTCGTTCTGCGTCACTTTAGTGGGTAGCGCTCAGGTTGTAACTTGAAGGCATTGTCATCTACTCGCATCTGGTAAAGATTGATTTGCGGATTCAGTTTTTTTCGGGCGTATTTAATAATTTTGTCTTTCTCGGTTTGGTCTATATTGACGCCAAAATAAATAGACTCAAAACAGTCGCCTTTCAATGGCATATAATGGTGTATCTCACGTGGATCCCATACTTCCTTTGGGTGCTTGACTTGCTCAGGTGTAAAAGCAGCGTATGCCTGGCTTGGTTTAGGTATGATTAATCTAACCTCTTGTTCGTATTCCCATTCCTTGTCTTTTGTCGTCCACTGATACATTCTCTGTTCAGCGGATGGGCCAAATGCACTTGGACGTTTTGTTATTTCTTGGTAATGAACATCCAACACAAATGGTTTGAGATATATAAATCCAAACATGGGAGGGACGGATTCCATTACTTTCTCTATGTCAAGTCCAATACAAACTCCTTTGTGATTATTGCAGTAATGACTCCACATGAGTAAAGAATCATTTACTTTAGACAGACTGCAAAGCCATGTTTCGTTTCGAGAATTCAGAGCGTCATTTTTTTCCTTCTCTTTCAACCATTCATCGGGAATCCATCTTTCCCGCCTAGATTCAGGTACATTTGAGTAATCAAACAGTTTTGGATGACAATCAAAGGGGTCATTCATCTGAGAGGCATTGGTGAATTGGAGATTCTGGTTTCCAATCATGCATTTTGCTCCAGTTATATCTAAGTATTTATAAAGGATGCGAGACATTTTATTGGTTCTTTATGGTTTATATAGTTCTAACAAAAACTGGTTGAGCATATGCTCAACATTATTCATGGTTGATTCAATTGTTGTTTTTTTTAGTTGGCATTCCCATATGACAATCACTTGCCAACCTGCATCGTGTAGGTCTTTGTAGTTGTGCTGGTCGCGCTCCCTGTTTCGCGTAACCTTTGCCATCCAGAAATCCGTGTTTGTCTTTGGGATAGAGTATTTATCACAGGACTCATGCCCATGCCAGAAACAACCATTCACGAAAATGGCTGTTCTGTATTTGCGCATTACTATATCTGGGCTCCCTGGAACGCTCTTTACGTTAAGTCTGTACCGGTATCCGTGGTTCCACAACCAGTGTCTCACAAGCAGCTCTGGCTTGGTACCCTTTGCATGGATACTAGCCATGATTTCATGACGCTGTTGTTGTGAGAGTTTATGCATTCATTCAAGCACCTTTCCCAGGAATGTGTCGGTAAACGCCCGTTGGAAGTTGAGTGTAACCATCTTGTATTCTGGGAATCTCTTCAAGAACTCAAGCTCAAATACCAGACGTGGAGCCTTTGTGTCCTCAACCTCAGGGTGCACTTCTGTCTTGCTTCCTATCCTTACAATCTTTATCAGGTAAAGGTCGCGTACGCCTTTGCCTTTGATGTAAGGCATAAAGTAGTATAGCTTGTTGAGCGCTATGGTAGATGGGAACCTGCTCACATTACCTGTATAGTATAGTTTCGTGGCCTCTTCGTCAAGGAAATACTTCTCGTTATCTTCCTTTACGAAACCTATCAAGAGTCTCTTTGTGCTGTCGAGCTCAAAAGTCTTCTTGGGTTTGTTTATTACCAACTCTTTCTCTTCACTGTCAAACAGGTCGAGTGTCAGTACGGGGCGCGGATTGCGCTGTCTGTCAATGGGGTGGGTCGATACAGGGGCTTCGTCGTAAATGAATCGGTATAAGCTCTTACCTATTTCCTGAACGATTCCACATACGAGCGCATTGCCCATCAAGAATGCTCTGCGGCCGTCAGATACATCAGGATGATATGTGTGGTTGTCCGGGAACATGTTAAGGCGTTCCAACTCAATGGGAATAAGTCTGCGATATCGGCCGGAGGGCGTTTTAACCACGTGCTTGAATCTTGAAGGTGCAGAACCACCTTCGCCGGTAATCATAGTGCGTGAAGGCTTGTCAAGATAGTCGGGGAAAGCCATCGCTCCTTCTGTAAATACGTACTCAAATCCCTGTTTTGATACACGGTTTATTTTCTTTGCACCTTTTTCGTATTGCCACTTTGCCAACTCCTTGTCTGAAATGAAGTATTCCTCAGGTACAAAATCCTCATCTACTATGTTATCCCCTAGAGTCTGGATAGGTCCGTCATAGACGGGGTCGGCATCCACTGTGTAAACATGGCGGTCCTTCATTAGTCCGGCATTACCAAATGGACTGTCTTTTTTGCCTTTGTTGAAGCTTGCAGACACTTCTTGAATTGAGCCTTCAATGTCAAACTCGAGTGCTGGATTATTCTTTGAATTGAAAGGGAAAGCCTGTGCTAACACTCCATCGAAATGCACCCAATCTTTCATGCCTTCCACCTTCTGGGCCACGACAGAATCTTTTTGGTATCCTACAATGTAAGTTCTACGTCTGCGCTGCGGCATTCCATAGTCGGCTGCATTTATGATTCGCCATTCAACAACATAACCTAAGTCTGCTAAAGATGCCAGTATAATGGCAAAATCACGCCCACGTTGTGAGGCCGGTGAATTCAGCAGGCGGTCAACATTCTCAAAGAATATATATTTGGGGCGTTTGTCGCCCTTCTCATTCAGTATGCGATATATTTGCCACCATAGCACTCCTTTTTTTCCCTCTATGCCTCCAGAACGGCTTAAGGTAGCAGCAACGGAGTAATCCTGGCAAGGAAATCCTCCAACTATCAAATCGTGATCAGGTATCTCGGTTGTCTTGACGTTGTTTATGTCTCTGTTGGAATGGCCCTGAGCCCCAAATCTAGCCTTATAGACGATTGATGCATCCTGGTGTAGGGTAGATGGTTCCCACTGGTTGTTCCATACTGTTTCATAGGCATCAGACGCTCCTTCCAAGCCAATGCGGAAACCTCCCACACCGGCAAACAACTCCACAACTCTAATGTGATGTTTAGGCATTTGAATTTTCTTTTATGTGATTATCAACTATTTCACGAACATAGTCATTGTTGAACCAATAACAGTACTTCTTGGCCATCCTTCCACTCGGAGTAGGCGTTAGGCTTACTGCATTATTGGCTTTTGGACGAACATGGAACTTCTTTCGGTCCGCACCTTTCCACCAGTACTCATCAGAGATGTGGTCCAGCAGTATGTTGTCTTTTATGTGGTTCCAATAAACCTCTGCCAGATTCAAATCTTTTTGCGGCATAGTCCAGAAGAAAACGTCATCTAGTATGAAGTCTTCTTTTCCTTGGGCTTGCTCCTTGAAAACCACAAACATGAATCTGCTGGAATAAAGCTCATATAGCCTAGAGTCAATCCAATTCTTGCAATCAGCAACTTCGAAGTAATCTATGTTCTCAAACGACATTGCTTCCTTGATGTTGCCATTCGCCTGTATGCGAATGGTCTTCATCGTCAATCCTGCCTTGAGAAATTCTTCAGAACGGTTCACGTTTGAGCATTTTGCGGAAGAAGCAATTGCGTTGGCTATGATGGCAAACTTGTTTTTGGGATCGTTGGATATGTCAACGTTCTTGCGTTTCGCAATCTTCTTGTACGGCATCTTCAAGAAAGGTCTGAAACGACTCAACAGTATGTCATCAAAGGAGTGCTTTTTAAGGTCAGCCGTACTAACCAGCTCTGATTTCGCTCCGGCAACGTTTGATACTGCGTTCTTTCCGCTTTTAATGACGTACTCCAAAACAGTGCGCATATAAGCCATCTTAAGGCTGAAAGCTCTGCGAGGAGCGTCTATTTCATTATTGAAGGGCTGCTTTACCAGACTGTCTCCCTTTTGTCCCTTGCGACAGGCTCCAAGGTACATGGTGTCTCCTTCAGAAAGCTCGTGTGCCTTTCCTTGCTTGATTTTACCTATGATTACATCATAATCATGCCGTATTATAAGCAAGTCTTTTTCTGGGAGCTTCCATAGTACGGAGAAGATGAATTCCAAATCCAGGTTGTCCGTGTCGTATTGGTGCAGGTAGAACAGCAACAGCATCAGCTGGCACTTCAGGTAGAAATGGGAATGTTCAAAGTCATCCTTAACTACTTCGCAGTAGTTTATCATATTGCAGACAAGACGTTCCTTGATGAGATATTCATCTTGTTTGCTTTTCCTCAGAGGGGTGCATTTTAGTTCCAAACCTGCCTCAGAAAAGTCAGCACCTTGATAACTGTTGGTTTCTAGAAGGAAGTAGATGTTTTCAACCATTTGCCCAAGGCTTCCTTTGCCTGCCTTGGTTTCATAACCATCCCAAATGTATTTACGTAAGGTGTTTCCTAGCAGGCCCTTACTGTATTCAAAAATACTGGTAGGGCTTGTAATATCGTATGGTAACTTTGTTTTCTCAGAAGCCATATGAATAGGGATTCTATACGTTATGGTTAATTGGTTTTACTTATCGCAAAGATAGGAAACAAAAGGCTTCTGTCAAATTGATTCCTTGATGAGTAATGAACAATTTAAAGTGAAGCGTTGTTTACATTTCTATTGCTTCAAAGACTCCCTCAATTGAGTCCGTGATGCAATCAAACATCTTATACATCAGCTCCGGATCCTCCTTCTCAGGAATATAAGCAATAACCTTCTTCCCAGCCCCTGCCATCCATCCGGCTTCAGTATGTGCTGAGCGGCCGCAGGGGAGTACCAGGACGCAGACATCGGCCCATCTCATTGCGTCAAAGTCGCGCTGGAATCCGTACCTAGACCATTCGTCGTCCAGGTGGGAGATGTAGTCCTGTGTTGTCCAGTTCTCCCAGTTAGGATCTACGTTCTTCCAAAAGAATCCGCCTTTGCCGTCGGGCGGGTTGCGGAAATCAAACACTTGGTGTCCCTGCTCGCGGAGCTTCTTTACCACTTGGGGTTGGTAGGGGTTTTTCCAGCTGGAGGCTACGTATATCTTTGCCATGTTGATGTAAGGCTTGAATTATTGATATACAAATATATGCATTGTTCCTGAAAAACGCCGCATTAGGAAACGACCCCTTTGCGTCGTTTTAAACAAAAAGAGCCTCGCATCGCTGCGCTGCCCTTCTTGGAAAATCCCCTCTGATACCTAATAAAGTGTTGCGACTTTCTTTGTTGGGGATTAATCCTTGTTTGCGTGCTGCAAAGATAGGAAAAGTCTTGTTTTACAAATCATCCGGAACCCGAAAACAAGGGCAATCCTTATCAGCAAACTCAGAATGGCCGTGAATTGTGGCTTCGGGGTATTGTTGTGCTAAATCCTCTAACAGTGCCCGCAGCGATACTTTTTGCTCGGGTGTGCGGGTATCGGCCGGACAGAAGCTCTCGTCACAACCGCCAATATAGCAGATTCCTATTGAATGAGCGTTGTGGCCGGTACAGTGGGCTCCAATCTGATCTACCGGACGGCCCGTATGAACGCTGCCGTCAAGGTAAATCACGTAGTGGTAGCCAATGCTCTTAAGGCCTTTCTCGCGGTGCCATCGGTCCAGATCCTCTACCGTATGGTGGCGGCCGGCGGGTGTGGCACTGCAGTGGATTATTATTTCTGTTATTTTTCTCATAATTGTAAATGGGTATAAGCGTAAAAACTAACTGTAATACTGTAATCTGTAATGCTCACTCTTTCTTCTGGGCTTTCTTGCTCACGTTGATAGGGGCGCAGTCTGGGAATGCTATGCTGTAGGCGTGGTCAAGGGCTGCCAGATTTACGCTGCACATGGTTATGTTCAGTACTGTGGCCACCAGGGCTCTAAGCAGTTCGCGGTGGGGGCGGGGGTCTACCTGGGGCATGGGGAGTTCATTCAGACCCAGTAGCTCACAGCGGGTGCAGACCTCCCAGATGAAATCATCGGTTGCACGGTCACCAAACCAACTTTCAAGTATGTGGCGGATGCAGTAGCGTTTGTACTGCTCACGGAGCTGCTCCCTGGTCAGGTCAAGCAAAAGCCAGAGTTGCAGAAAGCAGGTCTGGGTGTTCTCTATCTTACTGATTGGTATCATTGCGCTGCGGATGTTTGCTCAGGTACTTGGGTGATTTGCAGTAGCGGCCAGTGGACTCATCAAAGTATATGTATCCACGTGAGGTCCAGACATGCAGGGCGTTTTCATTATCGGCCGAGCGTCCTTGGCTGGCGCGCATTTGGCGGTATTCATTGCGGTCAAACTCGCTGGGAAGCAACTCCAGCAGATTCTGGGGGCCTGACTGATGTTGTATTGCTTCCTCTTCACGCAGTTCACGCTCCAGTTGCTGACCAAAATAGATCATCTTGCACCACAGGTTGTACTGCTGGGTCCAGCGGACAAAATCCTCAATTGTTTTGTCCCATTTGTAGCCGCCGGCTACGTAGAGCACCATTCCTTTGAGCCAGGATATTACGTTGGCACGGTAAGAGAGGACGCGGTAGGCCTCACTGTCATACAGTCGGGCTGTGTCGCTGTTTTCCTGCCTTATTGCAAGGGCCAGTTTGCGGGCCTGCTGGCATTCTATAAGTCCGCTGGCTGATTCCAGACGTTCTATGTAGGGTTTTAAGTGGGAGGCAAAATGATGGTCGTAGATACCCAGTATGGGTACGTTGTCATCATCATTGTCATTGATAATGGTTGCAACGTCAAGGCGGCTTACGGTGCCGTCATTGATCATGCGGCTAAAGAACTTGCGGGCGTTGGGCGGGGTGGTGCTGGCGTTGAAGTTCCACCTTAAGGGTGCTATACCGCTTACGGAGTCGGCTCCTACACGTTCCTGACCGGCCAGGGAGTTATCAAAGGCTTTGCGTATTAGCAGGCCGACTTCATCGGTTGTACCGCGTGAGGTTACTTTCTTTAAGGCTTCAATCTCATCGACCATTGTGTAGACGTAGCGCTGGCCGTTGTTGTGGGCATCGACTATGCGCTGGTTAAATACGGCATCGGTCAGGTTGTCTATGAGCATCTGGATGCAGATATCTGTGGGGCGCGGGTCTTTCTTTTGTTTGGCTCCGGGGTTCTTTTGTTTCCACTCGGCTTCACGCTGACGGTTGGGTATGTCACGCTGACGGATGTCTTCCATGATGTATTCAATAGGCTTCTTGATGGTGCCTTTACCTATGCTTTGACGGCCTATCAAGACGTTCATGAATGTGGCCTCATGATCTACGTTGTCCCAGTAGCGGAACTTAACTCCGTGCAGGTGGGCGGCTAGGGCGGGGAAGACGGCGCTGGCTACTGCGGGTTTGTAAAAGGCTGGCACGTTTTGGGTGAGCAGTTTGATAAGGGGCGGTAGTTTAGAGGGTATGGCAGGAGGCTGGGCTATGGTTCCGCCGCAGGCTTTTACACCGTTGCTTTCTTTCAGTGCGGCTAGTACCTGTTTCATGCGGTAGGGCATTCCTTTGTGGGGTTCTTTTAGGGCGCTTTCAAGGGTGCGGCGCCACTCATCAATGCCGTCTTTGCTGTCATCAAAATAGTTGGGTATTACCTGCAGCATTTTGTCTAGGTTGAAGTCACAGATGGTGCGCAGGTTTACGGCTAGTTCAAAGGTTTTTACGTTGCGGTCTCCTTCTATGGGTTCTTTTCCTTCGTTGTAGAGGGTCCAGTATTTTTTGATGATGTCAGAGAATAAAACCCCATTATACTTAGCTTCTTTATCATAAACCGGAGCGGCCTTGATTGGTTGGGGCTTTTTTGCTTCTTCTGCTTGGTTTATCTCAAATATGCTATCGTCGAGGAAGAGAAGATCCTGGGCGGTGGTGGTGAAGAAGACTCGGGTTAGGTCTTTGGCTCCTTCGTCGAATTGGATGTTTAGTAGGTTGCTGGCCCAGTGGAGGTTTTGCTCTTGGGTGATGGCGGGGTTGCGCTTGAATACCAGGTGGTAGCCTTGGGCTCGGGCGCTGAGTTCCAGCATCAGGAGGCCTAGGGTGTCTTTATTGTCAAGGATGCGCTGTTTTACAGCTTCCATTTGGTCAGCCGGTATGTGGTCTACGTCCATTGCTATGGTGGTGCTGGGGGTGGTGGCGCCTTTCAGGGCTCCGTCTGTTCCGGGCAGGCAGGAGTAGTTTATTTGCAGGAGTTTGCTCTTCTGGGTGTCATCGCCGCTGCGGACGGCTTTGATGATAGACTGCTGTTTCTTTGAGTCGCGGAGTTTGAGATACTCTTCTCTGTTGGTTACGGGGCGCATCATCTTTGCGCCGTCTTTGTAGTAGATTACGTGTACGCTCATGGCTGCAAGGTTTTAGTACTGTCCAATTATGTCCATCATCACTTTGCGGGCTATGGCGCCGGCCTGGCGGACCAGTTCGTGCGGGAGTTTCTCTACATCTGTTTGTGTCAATGAGAAACTGAAATAGTAACGACCATCAGCGCCCAGTGAAAGAGAACAATTGTCCTCACGGTACAGGGGTTTGTTGCGTTTGCGCGGGGGCTGTTGGGTGATGTAGAGGTTGCCGTCACGCATTGCCTGTATTTTGCAGCGGCCTACAAATGGCTCCAGATGGACATCTTCTATGCAACTGAAGTCTGCTGCGTGCAGTCCGTTTTCTAACTGGCTGACGGTAAGGATGCCGTCAAGCATTACTTGTCTCACAAGGGGATTGTTTCCAAATTCTTTCATTGTTTTACGGTCAACGCCTTTAGTGGTCGGCTGACGGGGCAAAGGTGAGACAAGGCGTTTTGATTTACCTGGTACGTACCTGGTACGCGTACCTGGTACGGTTTTCTGTAAGTTGCTGTCAGTCAGTCTAATATTTTTTGGAGTTTTTCAAGGAAATGGTAGGTTTTCTTTTGCTCCATTGCTTTGTTGTAGGCACTGCGAAGGGTGCTGGGGTTGCTCTGCCACAACAGCCCGAACACCTGCCAGCAGTCATTGATTTGCAGGCGGTCGCTGACGGATCTGGCCAGCAGGGCGCGCTCGGAGCCGCTCAGATCTATGGGCTGCCAGCCGGCGTCCAGTAAACCGGCATCGGCCAATGATTGCATCAGGATTTGAGCCTGCTCTGTCTGCAGACACTGGGGAACCGGGGCTGTTACGGGCTTATCGGCCCCTTTAGGGGGATAGTAGTAGTTGTTGACGGTTTTTATGCCGCCTTGCTCTATTATGTCACCGCGCAGCCGGCTTTCAAGGTTCTGGACCATTGACTTGATTTCAAGGTAGTACTCCTGGATCTGGTTGAGGGCTAGTTGCAGGGTTAGTGGGTCAGGACTGTTTTTAGGGTTCATATGAGCAAAAAAGGATTGGAGCGTTCATTACAGATTACAGTATTACAGTTGTTTTTTACGGTCATCTATGTGCCTGGAAAAATTCTTATATTTATATAAATATAAGAGTTGTTTTTGGCTATGTTATAGTCCAAATTCTAACTGTAATACTGTAATTGTAATGCTGCGAAAAATTTTTAAAAAAAGTTGGTTGTTCATTCGAAAACCGCAAAACTTTATGTATATTTTTGTCATGTCAATGAAGGCGAAATTCTGCCTCCTCTTAAGGGGAGTTTTTTTTCTCCTTAAGGGGAGATAAAAATTGAGTCCGAGTGAAAAACATTTTGTTAAACCATTAAACACACAACAATTATGGCACTTAAAGTAAAAGCTAAAGAACAGTTGTTCAAGATTGGTATGTATGCTAATACCTACCGTTATGTGATGATTCCTGAGCTGTATACAGCCCTTACTCAGGAGAAGGTTATCAAGGAGGCTGCACTGCGAAGCGGTGTCAGTCGCGGAGTGATGCAGGCTTGCTGGGATGCAGCCGGTGAGGTTATCAAGGCGTGGGCCACTGAGGGTCACAGCGTTGCACTGCCCGGTCTGGGTACCATGCGTTTTGGTCTCAGAGCTAAGAGTTGCGCAAACGTGAATGACATCAGGACCAGTCTGATTTCCAGTCGTCGCATCATCTTTACTCCTAACACCGACCTTAAGGATGAGCTGGCCAAGACTACCGTACAGATTACCTGCTACGACCGCAACGGTAATGAGGTACGTCGCGTGACCAGTAGCGATCCTGGAAATGTTGAGGATCCGGACAGTGAGGGCGGCCTGCAGGGCGGTGGCACCGAGGGCTCCGAGGGTGCTCAGGGCGCTGAGGGCTCGGAGGGTTCTGAGGGCGCTCAGGGTGCTGAGGGCTCCGGTCAGGATTGAGTAACTTCTAAAATCTAATACCATGAATAAGAAACAGTTTATTGAAGTGGCAGTGAAGGTTGTAGTAGCTGCACTTACGGCTTTCCTTACGGCCTTGACTACCACTAGTTGCATGGGCTACGGTCCCATTGTGCTTTGAGTCATTGGGGCGGCGCGGTTAGGGTGCCGCCCCTTTGCTTTCAGGGCGCAAATATATTCTGCGCCTTTTACAGAGTGGTTATGAAACATGTTTCTTTGCCGTTACATTTTTTGAAACGCAAATGAAACGCAAATGAAACGCAAATGAAACGCACGTTTCATGCTGTTTAGAGTTTGATTAACTACTTTTGCGTCAACTAACAATTAGTCCTTATGATTCAGTTTGCAGATTTGTTTAAAGAGTGTATGTCTCAGTTCCGTGAGACCCCCGAGTTCAGTATTCTCAGTAAGCATCGCACGGGCGGTGATTGCTTATCGGCCCAGGACCGACAGGCTATAATTGACTGCGTGGAGCGTACGTTTGCGCCTATGTTTGATCAGATCAGGACCGATGCCTCCAGCCTGACTGACACCGATCTGGTGTTTTGCGTTCTGAGCAACATCGGTGTGGGCGCCACTACGATTGCGGATTGTCTCACTATCAGTCCTCGTACGGTCCGCGTACGCAAGCATCGCATGCGCGATAAACTGCCGGCCAGCTGGTATGACTTCTTTTATGGCGAGGGTGCTGATTATGAAGCGGCGGAGGGGGCCGATTATGAAGCGGCGGAGGGGGCCGATGAGGCGGTTGCGGAGGACAAACCCAAATTGCCGTTTGTCGGCCAGATTGCATGCTGTTTCAGGAACTATTTCAACACTAAGGGGCGTGCCGGCCGGTCGGAGTATTTTTGTTTCTTCTTTTTTACGGCGCTGGTGCTATTTGGAGTTTTGCATTTGGAAACATTGTTGTACGTTATATCATTTAATGCCACAGGAGATGCTTTTGATGACCTCGTTTTTGTGTTGCTGCATGTTATATCCTGGATTATTATGGTTGGCGTCATGATTCCTATGATGACTGTGACGGCGCGCAGACTTCATGACCTCAACTGCAGCGGATGGCTGGCATTGCTGTTTTGCGGCCTGCCCTGTGCGATCCTGTTGGCCGATGTGGCTCTGGGCGCTATTTACTGTGAGATGTTTTTCGGTCGTATCGTTGCCTCAAATGAATTTGTTCAATATGTCCTGATTCCCATAAGCATCGGCCATAAAGTGCTGTGGGTCATGTTCTTCCTCCAGATACTGGTTTTCTCATTCCGCGGTTCCCGCTGATTTGCTTGACGCATTGGGGTCGTTTCGTTTTGCGTCATTCCTTTCTTTTTTTGCTACCTTAGCAGTTGTAAAACTTGCATATGAAACCGCTCAAGTCCTTATTCATTCTCCTAGCTCTGTCAGTTGCAACGTTATCTGTTAAGGCACAGACATCCATAAAACGATTGTCCGGGATAAATGACTCCATCAAAAATACTATGCTTACAACAGTATTTGATGGTGCGGATGTCATACATATATCTTTAAAAAAAGGCTTGTTTGAATATCAGCCCATTATAAAGATTGGCATAGATGGTAATCTGTATCGTTTTATGTTTGATACAGGGTGTTCTCAGACTACTTTTAACAGTAGATATGTGCCTTGGACGGCAGGCGACAGTATTTACACTATATACAGAGTGGAATCTCACGGTGCCATATATGACATAACCGGTATAGCCAGGATTGAGAACTTGAAACTTGGAGAGTTGGATATTGACAGTCTGCTGGTAGCTTTAATGGATTTGGGAGAGGTCGGCACATCATATGGTAATCATTGCGTACTAGGAATGGCTCAATTCGTAAATTATGACATCTTGTTTGATTGGAAAGGTAAGGCCATAACATTAGTACGGCCCCTTCTTACAGACAGTATTATTTCAAGTCAATACAAGGTGATATCGGACATACCTGTAACGGTAGATAATTACACCCACACAATCTATGTTGATACCCAGGTCCGGAGCCGTTTTAAGACACATCAATATAAGCTAGCCTTGGATACAGGGGCGGAACCATGTGTTATTCCGGAAGAGGCAAAGCCGTTTCTCTATCGTCCATCCTTTAACGTAATAGGAGGAAAACACCCTAAAGTAGGTCGTACGACCATAAAGATTGGCGATAAGAAATATCGTTATGTCAGAACTGTTCTCGCTACACCATCATTTTATCAGAACATGGTAGGAGTCCTGGGATTGAAGGTTATAGGAAAACACCCATTCCTTCTATCCACGCAGAATAACCGGCTGCTTATCCTCAAAGAGAAATAATTGACGCAAAGGGGTCGTTTCGTTTTGCGTCACTTTTCGTTACCTTTAAAAAAAATATGGCAAATGTTTGGGTATAAAAAATTATACCTATATTTGCTGCGTAAATACCTAATATCTATGCCTACAATAATGTATCTCTTTGGTTTGCGGTTTTTCTTCTATTCTGAGGAACACTTGCCAATCCACGTCCACGTTCAGAGCGGTGACGGAAAAGCGAAAATTGATGTTGAGACCCTTGAGGTCTTGGAGAATAAAGGAGTTAAACCTGCAGACCTGAAAAAGGCGGTTGATGCAGTCAAACAGTATCAAGCAGATATAAGACAGGCATGGATAGAGTATTTTGACGAGGAATAAAGAATGGAACTCATTACGAAACTCTGGTTCGCCGAAGGCAGGATTTATATCCTGACCGACAAGGGCAATACCTACAGCCGCCCGCTGGAGGCATTTCCTCTGTTGCTTGAGGCTACGCCGGAGCAACGCCAGCGGTTTGTCATCGGCCTTGACGGAGAGGATATACGTTGGGAGGAGATTGATGAGGATATCCACATCAGCAGTTTCTATAATACTGAGGAGCCCAATCCGGACAATGTTATTGCCGATGTATTCCGTCGGTTCCCGCAGCTGAATGTATCGGAAGTGGCCCGATACATAGGCATCAACAAAAGTCTACTGTCCCGTTACATCTACGGAATCAAAAAGCCATCCCAGCAGCGCGCGGACCAGATTCTTGAGGCTATCCGCCAGCTAGGGCGCGAGATGTCGAAGATTTGAAAATTGACGCAAAGGGGTCGTTTCTTTTAGTCGCTTCGCTTGGTAAAAGCGTCCCTTCGGGCCGAGCGCGTTTTGCGTCACTTCTTCAATTAGTGTTATCTTAATACCAATGGGGGCTGCCCCCAATTGTATCCAGGTGGTTTAGGATCAGTTCCCTTTACCATCCATCAGCTCTGCCACCTTGAACCAGTAATAGAAGGCCTCAGAGTTGCTTTTCTTTAGTTTGTTGAACTTGGTAAGACGTGGATCTGTGATTAGTGCATCTTTTAGTTCCTCGTTATTGCCTTTGTCATAATGGCATACCTCCGGAACGCCTTTTTCAATCAGTTTGCTTAGATATGCGGCCTTTGAGGCATTGACAATTGCGCTTTCAATGTTGTAATTCTCGCTATGTATGAAACTACGGACTTTTCCTATTCCATTTTGCAGCAGGCTGAATTCTTCCGGATTCTCAGCACCTCTCATGCAGAGGCAACGTGATGTGTTGAAAATATCATCAAGCACATCCTGTATTCCTATTCCATCTGCCTTGCGGTAGAGCAATTCCACTTGTGCCAGGTTCTTGAACGTGTTTGCCGTTGTTGTAAGGTCATCGGTTATGTCAAACAAGGCTGATATGTCAAATAACTGCTTGTTTATCTCCATGGAACAGTCCTTATCGCCTTTAAAGAATGGAATGCCGGTGGTATGCGGCGCAAATGCCGTCAGTTTGTCGCCCAGCATATCCTCACGACTCGGCAGGTTTACCATCACGGGGTCACCCTCTGTTTTCAGGAACGGACTCTCAATAGGGAGCTGTACCACTTTGGTGTAATGGTTCTCCTCAAAAAGCACGTCAAGCAGAATCTTGTCCTGCCTGTTTCCGGCAGGATATGATACCTGATAATAATACTTGGCGTGCTTCTTGGGAATGTCAGTCCTGGAAACTCTTTCCACTAATTCCACGTCACCAAATCCGTATTCTGCTGAATGTACCTTCAGGTAATGTTCTATCTGGGTGCCGGGAGGGCAGATTATATCTATGTCAATAGATAGTCGTTTTGCACTATTCAGATGCAGCATTTCAGCCGTTCCGCCTTTGAAAAGGAGCGGACATCCTGAACGTACTAATGCTTCAAGGAGTGAAAATGCTCTGATTGACTTTTCGGTCAGCGCCATGTCTTTCACGTTGTTCTCTCTGGACACTTTCTCTATCCATGCCAGAGTCCTGCTTTCAGGGTTAATCATAATCTAATGGTGTTTAATATTTTCTGTATGTATTCTTTGCGGTTACGACGGGCAGCATACCGTAGCAGTCGGCCGGTATTGACTGTGTTCATGCTCAGGGCATTCTCAAATATGGTGTACAGTTCAGATCCCTGGGCAAAGTTCAGTTCCTTGTCAGTTGAGGCATCCACAAGTATTTTCTCAAGTGTTGGGACTGGAGTGTCTGCCACTACTGTAGTGGGGGCCTCATTCACCAGCAATCGCACAATCAGAAGTTTCTCTGTCGTTATGTACCTATCGCATTCCTGTGAAGTTGGGTTTAGCAGTATGTGTGCTGTAGGATATAATCCCTGCAGAAAGTAAAAGACAGATTCCATTGCCACTCGTTCCACATCCACAAACGTCATGCTTAATGCAGGTATATGACGCATGTATGGTATCAATACAGATGGCCTCCAGATGCAGTATTCCGCAAACTGAAACTTTTCCTTTATCTGTCCGGCAAGCGTCTGCTCTTCATTACTTGGTTTATAGACAAAAACGGTTTTGGCTTTCTCCGGAAGGGAATAGAGCCCATAACCGGACTTAACAAGCATACCTTGCTCAACAAGTCTGGCCAGCATCACATGAGCCGATGCTTCAGATACATTGTTTGTACCTAAAGCCTGCATCAAGTCACGCCTTCTGAACGGTTTTCCCTGAGTAGATGCATAATCCAATATCTGTTCCGCAATTGTCATTTTACCGTTGTTTTGGTCATCGGCACAAAGATGTAACATTTTAGGCAAACAACAAAATATTTTGCCAAATATGTTATTGTTTGACGCAAAGGGGGCGTTTCTTTTAGTCGCTTCGCTTGGTAAAAGCGTCCCTTCGGGCCGAGCGCGTTTTGCGTCACTTTTTGTTATTTATCCTTCTGGCTGCGAAGCTCGTCCAGGTAGGCGGCGGTGATGACGCCGCTGGGAAGAGCAATTATAGCAACGCCAAACAAACTGGAAACCATACTGATAAACCGCCCGATATCGGTCACGGGAGTTACATCCCCATAACCGACAGTAGTCAAAGTAACCGTAGCCCAATAAAGAGCATCAAAGAAATTGGTGAACGTAGCCTGCCCCGTCTCAGGGTTTATGTGTGGCTCGGCATTGAACATTACCAACGCCGAAATGAAAATGTAAAAAACAGCAATCCCCAGCACCGTAAGCAGTATGGTCTTCTCACGCTTGATCACGTTGCCCAGGATTTTGATGTTCTTGGAGTATCGGATGAACTTGAAAAGTCTGAGGATTCGGAGCAGGCGTGAGATTCGGAGCACCTTGAAGCCTTGGCCCAGTATGCGCAGGCCCGGGAGGATGGCCAGGAAGTCGATGATGGCCCAGCCGGTGAAGGGGTAGATCAGGAATGACCATTTACCGCGGCCGACGATGTAATCGGCCACTAACCAACGCAAGAGATAATCGAGTATGAGGAGTCCCACGGTCACGTCTTCGATGATGGTGAAGATGGGGTAGGTTTCCAGGAAACAGAGGGGGATGATGCTGGCGGTGATGGCGGCCAGGATGATGAAATCATAAATGTAGCTGACCCAGTCGTTGTCACGGCCCTGCTCAACTATCGCGTACAGACGTTTTCTCATAAGCTTGATTATGTGACTCTGCAAATATAGCGGCTTTTTGCTATCTTTGCTCTCGTAATAAGATTAGAAATGGCACAGACAACAGCAGACGACAAGAAGATCATCTTCTCCATGGTGGGGGTGAGCAAGCAGTTCCAGAACAACAAGCAGGTACTCAAGGACATATACCTTAGTTTCTTTTACGGCGCCAAGATCGGTATCATCGGTCTGAACGGTAGCGGTAAGTCAACACTGCTCAAGATAATTGCAGGCATTGAAAAGAGTTATCAGGGTCAGGTGGTGTTCAGCCCCGGTTACAGTGTGGGCTACCTGCCGCAGGAGCCTCAGCTGGACCCCGACAAGACCGTCAAGGAGGTGGTCATGGAGGGTGTGCAGCAGATATATGACACCCTTAAGGAGTATGATGAGGTAAACCACAAGTTCGAGCTCCCCGAGTATTATGAGGACCAGGACAAGATGGATGCCTTGATGGCCCGTCAGGCCGAACTCCAGGATATGATCGATGCTACCGATGCGTGGAACATAGACAACCGTCTGGAGCAGGCGATGGACGCCCTGCGCTGTCCGCCCGAGGACCAGAAGACAGGCGTGCTTTCCGGTGGTGAGCGCCGTCGCGTGGCTCTGTGCCGATTACTACTGCAACAGCCTGATATCCTGTTGCTGGACGAGCCTACCAACCACCTGGATGCCGAGAGCATACAGTGGCTGGAGCAGCATCTGAACCAGTATGCAGGTACGGTTATTGCCGTTACCCATGACCGATACTTCCTGGACAATGTGGCCGGCTGGATTCTGGAACTGGACCGCGGCGAGGGTATTCCATGGAAGGGCAACTACTCAAGTTGGCTGGAGCAGAAGTCACAGCGTCTGGCTCTGGAGGAGAAGCAGGCTTCAAAGCGCCGCAAGACCCTGGAGCGTGAGTTGGAGTGGGTACGTATGGCGCCTAAGGCACGTCAGGCCAAGGGTAAGGCCCGTTTGAACTCTTACGACAAGCTGATGAATGAGGATGTTAAGGCCAAGGAAGAGAAACTGGAGATATTCATCCCCAACGGTCCGCGTCTGGGCAATAAGGTAATCGAGGCTAAGGGCGTGGCCAAGGCATTCGGCGACAAACTGCTGTTTGATGACCTGAACTTCTCGCTTCCGCCTAACGGCATTGTCGGTGTCATCGGCCCTAACGGTGCGGGTAAGACTACGCTGTTCAGGTTGATTATGGGTCTGGAGAAGGTCGATGCCGGTTCGTTCGAGATAGGTGAGACCGTGAAGATTGCGTACGTTGACCAGCAGCACAAGGACATAGATCCCGAGAAGAGTGTCTATCAGGTGGTTAGCGGCGGCAATGAGATTATCCGCATGGGCGGCCGCGACATTAACGCCCGCGCATATCTGGGCCGATTCAACTTTACCGGCGCTGATCAGGAGAAGAAGTGCGGCGTGCTCTCAGGTGGTGAAAGAAACCGCTTGCAGCTGGCCATGGCACTCAAGGAGGAGGGCAACGTTCTGCTGCTTGATGAGCCTACCAACGATATTGACGTCAACACCCTGCGTGCCCTTGAGGAAGGTCTGGATGACTTTGCAGGCTGCGCCGTGGTCGTAAGCCACGACCGTTGGTTCCTGGACCGCATCTGCACCCATATCCTCTCATTCGAGGGTGACTCAAAGGTGGTGTTCTACGAGGGCTCGTACTCAGAATACGAAGACTACAAAATCAAGCAGCTTGGTTATCAGGAACCCAAGCGTATTCATTACCGCAAGTTGCAGTAAGCAAAACGTGCAATTGGGGCCTGACCCCAATTGTATCATTTTTCAAAGAAACGCTTGAATTCTGATTCGAAGTTTGGTGTAAGGATGTCCTTTCCGAGGGCATCCTTTATTTCTTGCATGGTCCAGAATCGGCCTCCGGCCAGCTCGTCTTTGCTGGGGTTGACGGGACCGTCGTAAACGGTCTTGAATACGTTGACGAGTTCTTTTTCCACTTTGCTCTCAAAGACGTAGTGACCCATGGAAGTGGGGTTGGGGACGCTTATGCCCAGTTCCTCCATCACCTCACGCTTGAATGCTTCCTCAACGGTTTCGCCGTATGAGATGTGTCCGCCTACAGCGGTGTCCCACTTGCCGGGCTGGATGGGTTTCCAGTCGGGGCGGCGCTGCAGGTAGAGTTCTCCCTTTGAGTTGAAGAGATGCAGGTGCACTACGGGGTGAAGCACTTTACGGCCGTCATGTGCCTGACCGCGCAGGATCTTGCCCAGCACGCGGCCGTCCTCATCGACTATGGGGAAGAGTTCGTTGTTGTTATCGCAGTTCATTGTCAGTCAGCGTCTTGGAGTACGGGGAATTTTGCGCGGAATCGGGCCAGCTGCTCCATATCGAGTTCTGCGCAGAGCATCTGAGGCTGGGCATCGGTCTGGATGAGAGTCTCTCCGTAGGGGGTGATGATTGCGCTGTGACCGGGATAGAAGCCGAAATCATCGGCACCTGCGCGGTTTACGCCGATGGCAAAGCACTGGTTCTCGATGGCACGGGCGCGGAGTAGGGTATCCCATGCAAGAATACGCTTATCGGGCCAGTTGGCGGGGTAGAAGACTGCGTCGTAGTCGTCGCGGTTGCGGCTGAAAATGGGGAATCTTAAGTCGTAGCAAATCAGCAGCAGAATTCTCAGGCCGCGGAATTCAATTACAACACGGTCGCTGCCGGGAGTGTAGTTCAGGGCCTCGCCGGAGTAACTGAACAGGTGGTGCTTGTTGTAAAAGTCAATCGTTCCGTCGGGCTTTGCAAAAATCAGCCTGTTATATGTGCAACCATTTTCAGCAATCGGCAGTGATCCGCACACGGCGGCGTTCAGGAATGATGCTTTCTGGATCATCCAATCCACAATCTGACCGTCCATAGTCTGAACTACACTTGACGGATCGATGTACTGTCCGGTGGCGAACATCTCGGGCAGTACGTAGATATCGGCCCCACAGCCCTGTCCTATGAGGTTGTCAAGGTCGGCCAGACTGCTTCCGGGGTCTCCCTGAACGGGACTGTTCTGTACTAATGCAATCTTCATTCAAATACAATTTGAGTGCAAAATTAATATTTTATACCTTTGCGACCCGAAAATCAGGCTTAACATGAATACTATTTGGATAGTTCTTCCCATTCTGACCCTGCTGATGTTTGATCTGGGTCTGACTCTGAAGTTTGAGGATTTCGGTAAGGTTTTTAAAAATCCCTGGCCTATAGTGGTGGCGCTGTTCGGACAGCTTATCCTGCTCCCGCTGATTGCGCTGGGCCTGGCATGGGCTTTCAAACTTACCCCGGTGTTCTTTATCGGACTCATCCTGATTGCATGCTGCCCGGGCGGAAGTTCGTCGAACGTATTCTCAAAACTGGCTAACGGTGATGTGGCTCTGTCAGTTACATTGACCGCGCTTAGCAGCATCATAACTTTGTTTACAATTCCGGTAATAATGAGCTGGGCCACACAGATGATAGGCGAGAGCGTGGGAATCACACTGCCCGTGGGCAACCTGATCAAGCAGAACCTGCTGCTTATGCTGCTGCCCGTGCTGCTGGGTATCGGCATCCATTACGCATGGCCTAAGGCATCGGCCGCTATAGATAAGGTGCTCGCCAAGCTGGCGTTCCCGCTGCTGATGGTGCTCATTACCGTATTCTATATCCAGAACCACAGGACCATCCTGGACAATCTGGGAATCATAACCGTGTGCGTCACAGCGCTGATTCTGGTGGCCATTTTCTGCTCGTCCATGCTGTCACGCCTGGTCAAGAACAATGCCCAGCAGCGCCGCACCGTGGTGATTGAGGTGGGTATGCAGAACGCCGCCCAGGCCATTGCCATCGCCACCAGCCCGTTCATCTTCAACAGCGCCGAGATGGCTATCCCCGCCATTCTCTACTCGCTGATGATGAACATCGTCCTCCTGGTATATGTTTTTGCTGTTCGCAAAAAGTGATGCCATTGGGGACGGTTGACTTCGTCGAGCTAAACCTTCCGTTTGGTACTGTTTTGTAATTTTTGTAGCATATGAAATACAGATTGTTTGCATTCCTTTTCCTCACTACGTTGAGTTCCTGCTCTGTCCTGCGGGGACTCAGGACCGATGGCGTGAACGGTCCCGGCATCTACAGTTATGAAGGGCGCCTGCTGGACACGATTGCCCGCGGCCCGGAACCGTTCCGATTTGCTGAGTCCCATAAGTACGCCGCCTGGCTTGACACCCTGCACTTTTACACTGAAGGGTCCATCAAAGAGCCGATGACGCTGACCGAGTCGATTGAGGCTACTCAGGGTTCTCAGGGTGTGCTGATAATTCAGAATGA
>JAEEGJ010011189.1_pt1 | contig 22891 bp, 16 predicted proteins | sample 8958761 | NCBI WGS metagenome assembly JAEEGJ01 (sample SAMN16246546, study PRJNA631951) | gut metagenome | biome: gut microbiome; feature: rumen; material: RS-attached | host: Bos | place: Iran: Karaj | collected 2018-10 | reverse complement strand
ACCGCAGCGGCCCTCCTCGGCGTCGGCATCTACTTTGTATTCTAAAATATTTTTCTAAATTGCGTCCAATGAAAAATTCTATTCTCAAAACTACAGTTACTTTAGCTCTTCTCCTTACCGCTTTTACATTTGCCGCAGATTCGCTCTCTGTCGATGCCGCTGGCGCAGTCGCCGACACCACAAAATCGACAGGCATTTACAACCGCATTATTGATTGGTACAACGACAATCTGAATTACGGTACAATTACGCTCTTGATGGCGATTGAAAGTTCGTTCATCCCGTTCCCTTCCGAACTCGTCGTGCCGCCCGCCGCTTATAAAGCTCTCCAGCCGGGATCCGGCCTCAACATCGCACTCATCGTTTTCTTTGCAACAGTCGGCGCACTTATCGGTGCATACGTCAACTACTTCCTCGCCAAGATTCTCGGTCGCCCGATTATCTACAAATTCGCGGACAGCCGCCTCGGTCATTTCTTGCTGCTCGATGTACAGAAAGTTGAAAAGGCCGAAAACTACTTCCGCGAACACGGCGCCATTTCCACATTCGTTGGCCGCCTCATCACCGTCATCCGCCAGCTGATTTCGATTCCGGCAGGCCTTGCGAAGATGAAGCTCGCCCCGTTCACGCTTTACACGTTCCTCGGCGCCGCCATCTGGAACTGCGTCTTGGCACTGCTCGGCTACTTTGCCCACGGCCAGAAGGATATCATCGAAAAGTACAACTCCGAACTCGCCATCGCGCTGCTCGGCTTCGGCGTACTCTTCATCGGTTACATGGTGTGGAACGCCGTGAAGCCAAAGAAGAAGTAATTACTATGAACACGAGGCTTACGTCCGCATGACGGCCCCAAAGCTTAGCGCCCCAGAGGGAAACGAGCCGCCCCCTTGCCCCACTAGTCTTTTAAACAACGGATGGAGAAAGCATAATTGAAATTAAAATACATTTCAATCAGACCATTTGCAATAAAATTTTCTTCCCCCAACCTAAAGTATTTTTCGCCCTTTACTCCCAATTCAATCCCCCAAAACGATGTCCAAAATCTTATTATTTCACCAGCAAGACTAGCATATCCACCCAAAGAATATTTATTGGACAAAGATTCACCCGAATCAACTTCATCAATCCTATATATCCAGCCCGCCGGTTTCGCACAAAAACCAAACTCATCCGTTCCATTGCCATCATTTAACCATCCTTCGCTAGACTTCAACTTTTTTCCAGCAACATCTTCACCACCAACAAATTCAAAAAGCATTTCAAATTCTTCTTTACTTGGCAAGTGCCATCCCTTTGGACAGATTCCGCGAACGGGGTCCACTATTTTGCAATTATTGTAATCAAAGCACCCTTTCCCATTACTCCCAAAAAATCCAGCACCATCGACCGCGGCCCCCCAATAATAATGCCTTCCATATTTAGAACAGCTATCCGGTTCATTCCCATAGCACCAGCTCGATGAATCCTGATATCCGGCCGGTTCCAAATAGGCATAATTCAAATTCTCAGCCATCCACGTCTGCGTCCCGATAACCACCGTCCTATATTCCTGGCTATCGCGAAGATCAAATAATTTATTCTGTTCAGAATTAAATATGCTACTGTCTTTAAGAACTACGCTATGTTGTATATAAATTGATGAAGAGGATTCAGCCACATTGGATTCGCTAGACGATTGGGCTGACGAAGAAGAACTTTCATCATTTGACGAAGGAATCAACGATGAAGATGAGGTTAAGAAGACATCACTTGTGGAGGACAATAGACTTGCATATTCAACATCCGTTGCGCTATCGTCAGTACACGCAACAATAAGGAACAGCATGCTTAGAAAACCGCAAAGCACAATCTTTTTCATACAGCCTCCACTGTAACTAATATAATTTTCAAAAAGATTGTTTTAATAAAAAAATTTCAATAATCTAAAAATTGCAATTCTTGACGCAGCGGTTGTCCCTAAATTCCGCTTCGAGCATGACCTTGCCAAAACTATAGCGGTGGTATTTGCCGTTGCGGATGCCACGTTCAAAGTTCATGTCTTCAGACAAAAGTCCCATCTCATCGTAAATTTTCACGACACCGTGAATTTGTCCGTTCTCGTATGGAATCTGGCGACGGATTTTTCCATTTTCGTACCAGTCCTCCGACATGCCGTTTAACGTTCCGCGGCTATACTTCTCGCTCGATTTCTTTTTCCCGTTTTCGTAATAGATGATGCTCAAGCCTTCTTCTTCACCATCTTTATAGCCAACCGTTTCGCGAAGTTTTCCGTTTTCATCGAACGAACGGAATACGCCATCCAACTTGCCATTTTTGTAAGGGGCCTCGACCGCCAACTTGCCATTCGGATGGTACGTCAGCGAAACACCTTCACGCACATCGGTTCCCTTTAAAACGGTGTAAATTCTCGACAAGCGACCGTCATCAAACGTCGTGCGAACCGTATCCAAAGCGACAGGAGCAGCAACGGGCGCCGCTAGAGCAGTGCCACACGTCACTAGACACGAAAAAAACGTTAAAAAAAGCTTTTTCATTGCAATATAATGTAGCATAATCAATTAAGATTATGTATTTTGTGTGCGTCATGCATGTTACTTTTTTAAATCCTCCTTTTCACCCGATGTTCAGTCGGGAATCTAGATCCCCGTGTGTTACGAAGTCCAGTACGCTTTACTGGCCGATGTTTTTGAGTTATGCAGCCGGCGTTTGTGAAGCCGACGGCAACGAAATCCAGCTGATTGACAGCCCCGCTATGGAGCTTGACTTGCCCCAGACGCTCGAAGGCATCAAGAAGTTTGGTCCGGAGCTCGTCATTTGCAGCACGAGCACCCCGAGTATTTTGAACGACCTCAAGGTGGTCCACGCCATCAAGCAAGAAATGCCGAACGTGAAGGTCGCCATCATGGGTACGCACGCGACCGCCGAGCCACTCGAATCCATGGAGATGGAACCGTCTCTGGATTTTGTGGTGATTGGCGAAGCCGACTACACCTGCCGGAATCTCGTCCGCGCTCTCCGTGGCGATGGCGCTCCCATCGGTCAGTTTGCAGGACTCGCCTACCGCACCGCCGAAGGTAAGGTTGACTTCCAGCCCGAAGGCCCGAAAATCGAAAACCTGAACGAAATCCCGTGGGTCTCCAAAGTCTATCGCAAGCACCTCTACAGCTGCTACAAGAAGTATTTCTACGGTGCAAACCTGAATCCGCTTATCGTGATTCTCAGTGGCCGCGGTTGCCCGAACCACTGCAGCTACTGCGTGATTCCGCAGACGCTCAATGGCCACAAGTTCCGCCGCCGCGATCCGAAGGACGTTGTCGATGAATTGCAGTACATCAAGGACAACTTCGAAGATTTAGGCGAAGTCTTCTTCGAAGACGATACGTTTACCGCAAGCCATGAACACGTGCGCCAGATTTGCAACTTGATTCTCGAACGCGGTCTCAAGATTACGTGGAGCTGCAACGCCCGCGCCGATGTTCCGCTCGATTTGCTCAAGCTCATGAAGAAGGCCGGTGGCCGCGAAATGTGCGTGGGCTTTGAAAGTGCAAGCCCCGAGGTTCTCGAAAAGATCCACAAGGGCGTGAAGAACACGGACAAGGCAATTGAATTTACGAAGAACGCCCGCAAGGCAGGACTCCTCGTTCACGGTTGCTTCATGGTCGGTAACCCTGGCGACACGCCGGAAACGCTCCGCATGACGCTCGACTACGCCAAGAAGCTGAACCCGAACACGGCGCAGTTCTACCCCATCATGGCATACCCCGGCACCGAAGCCTACAAGGAAGCTCTCGAAAGCGGAGCGCTCAAGTCCAAGGACTACAGCCAGTGGCTCGACAAGGACGGTTTCCACCGCACCACGATCCAGCGCGGTGAACTCACTAGCCAGGCACTCGTTGACTTCTGCGACAAGGCTCGCCGCGAATTCTACCTGCGTCCGAGCTACATCATCCGTCAGGGCATCATGGCCATCAAGAACCCGCGTGAACGTTACCGCGTCTTCCGTGGATTCGGCACGCTCGTGAAGCACTTGTTCAGAAAGCACGGCGAGCTCGCTCCCGTTGCAAGACAGGCACCGACGATTAAGGAATAGTGAGGCGTCGCCGCAGTTACTAGTTACTAGTAAATCCAAACGTAATTACAAGATGTCCGCCACGTGCGGGCATTTTTTTATTTTGTATTTTATAGTTCAAATCAGTACACAAGAGGCCAACATGATTTGCAAAAAATGCGGAAGAGAATACGAAGACGACATGCCGAAGTGTCTGTGGTGCGACACGCCAAACGACAGTTTAACGCCGCAAGAAGAAGGAAAAACTTCCATGCCGCAGTCTAAGTTTTACTGCGACATTTATAAAGAATCACCTGAAAAATTCGTCGACTCCGAACTCGAGCAATCTTTTGCCGACAATGTGTATCGCGGGAAAAGTGCCGTTTCATGGACAAAGTTCATGATTGTTATAAATGTCATTCTCTTCATCATAGAAATGAGAACAATAAATGACATTTATGCAGGCTTAGAAGGGGCCAAGCAAAGCATCCCACTATCTACTGAATTTTATATAGCCCTGTTTACTATAATTGCATTCCTTATTTTTGCAGCAACACCTCTTTGCGTATTTTTATACAAGAACTGGCGTTGGATTTACCATGCGCAAAAAGAACAATGCAAATTTACAGAATCATTCTTTTCTCCTTGGGGAGCCGTCTTTTGCTATTACCTCCCTCTATTAAATTATTTTGTATTTAAAGATTTATTTAAAGGTCAAAAAGAAACTTTAACCATTTTTAGAGCACCATCCGCATCGGTTCCAAACAAAACACTCACGTGTTTCTTTATCATTAACATTTTAATGCCCATCAGCAACATACTTTCGTATACCAACGGACAAAACATATTGTTTTCATTCCTAAGCACCGTGACATGGATTATTTTTATCGTTTGCAACATAAAGCTTATCAGAGCCGCAACTGCAAACGAACAAGCCATGCACGACCTGCTGTACAACAACATGATAAACCGCAAAGCCGATGAAATCGTTGCACAGCGAGATAAGAATTAAGCGGCGTTTAGAACTTACTTTGCTTTGGGTTTCTTTTTGCGGGCTCGCCGTGCAGCAACAGCCGGGCGCACCATCGTCGCAATGTTCATCGCCGTACCAATCAATATGAGGAAACTGGCGCAATAAAGCCCTATTCCGCCCTCAACTTTCAACAGCGGGATTCCAAGCGTATCCCCGACCTGCGATAGCTTCATCAAAAGCGACCATAGCGAAACCATCGACAAAAGTCCCATTACCGTCGATGCAAGAGGAACGAACAGCGAAAAAACGGCGGCAAGGAAAATAGCAACGAGGATTCCGTACAAATGACGAATCGGTTCCATTTTCGGGTAATTCGGCATCTGCGTCTTGAAATGATCCAAGATTTTCGGATTTTCCTTGACCATTCGGTGCATCTGCCCAAGAGCCGCATCCGACAAAGACTTTTCCAAATCGACACCTGACGCAATCTGATAGAACGTTGCCTCGGCAATCGGCTTGCTGTCTTCTTTCACAGAACAGGAAACATTCGCCAACGGCATCAGCAATGCCAGAAATACAAGCAAATACGGAAGCGCAGTCAGCTTCTTGAAAAGACTCATTTCCTTGCTAGACTTTTTCATTTTTTATAATCCGGAATTATGCGATGAAGCGGGAACGCGCAACGGAATCCGATATAGTCAGCCCAATAGCGAGGATCTTCATCATCTCTTGCCGTCATGTTCAATTTCTTTGCCTTGTCCTTCCAAGAACCGCCCTTCAAAACCTTATTCGTTCCCAAGTAAGAACCGGTCGGATTCGAATCCTCGATTTTAAAGGTAATGGCAAAGTAGTTATCAAGAGTCCATTCGGCAACGTTCCCCGACATATCGTAAAGTCCCAAGGGATTCGGGGTCTTCGTAGCCACATCATGCGGGCCGTAAGCAGAGTCCTGCTTGCCAAGCTTCATAGAATTTTCTGCGAACACGGCATACTTGTTCACGCTCATGACGTCATCCGATGTCCAAAGAGTCCCTTCGTTGTCACCGGCACGCCCTGCAAATTCCCACTGCGCTTCGGTCGGCAATTCGCCACCGAGAATTTTGCAGAAATACTGGGCCTTTTCCCAAGTAATGCCTTGAACAGGTTTTTTGGGGCCCTTGAACATGGAGCGGTCTTCATAACGAGATGCAGAATCTATAGTCTCCATCGTCTTCTTGAAGAATTCCTGCGTCACTTCGGTTGTATGAATTGCAAACGGAGACATCGAGACGACCTTTCCACGGAAGCGGAATGAACCGGAATCGATAATAGCCACCACACCGCGAGTAGCGTGCTCAATAATCTTGTCGGAAACTTTCGAAGAATCCTTTGCCGTCGAAGAAGAACTGGCTACCGAGGACGAGGGAGCGTTCTTAGCGGCCAACCAATCGCGCACTTCCTGTTCTGACGCCACATACGACGGCAGAATAAATTCACCTTCGCCAACATAGAGATTCAAGCCTATGCGGAAAGCAACCTTGTCAAAACGGTATTGGTAACGACCGAGAATATCGCCTTCCTTATAAACCCACACGGGCTTGTTGTTCACAAGGAACAACGTCGTCACAAGGGACGGATCGTTCGCTTTTATTTTAGCAACAAGCGAATCCATCGGATAATCTTTGACAACGCCCTTCCAGATGACATGTATTCTGTCGCGTTCCGAGCCAAAAGTCAGTTTCAAAGTATCGATTTTAGTCGGTACGGCCGGGGCCACAATCGCGTCCTTTGCCGTCGTGTCCGCCACCTTTGCGGTCGAATCGGCAACCTTCGCGGTCGTGTCAACAACAGCTTTCGCCGTAGAATCAGCGACCTTCGCAGTCGTATCAACAGCAACTACAGCCGAATCCGCTTTTTTGACGGCAGGTTCTGCATTCAAGACAACAGCATCCTTCGAGATCGTCTCGACAGCACTCGGCATCAAGTTCACTTGCACCGGAAGAGCCTGAAGACTATCCAACTTTGCGCGAATCGCCTTGGAAATGACATTGACGGAGCTCAACTTTTTGCTACGCCATATTTTTTTAGCTTCGTTGCGCTTGAGATTGTAGTGAGAAACATAATTGCGGTAATCCGTGCTTTTTTCAGCAAGGCCCACAGAATCTGCAGCCAGCATTGTCGGATAAGCTTTAGAAAATTCCGTCGTATCGACGCGCTGGACGTTCTTATCGACTTCAGCAGAATACTTGTCGTAAAGTTTTTCCGCATCTTCCACAGTCTTTACGGAATCCACCTGGTCAAGCGAAACACCTAAGTTCACCGATATCGCCGCACTGGAATCCAAAGCAGGAAATTCCACTTTAAACGTCAGCAAGTCACCGGCTTTCAAAGTCCCGATATCCACGTAGGGCAACTTGTCCGGGGCGCTGAACGCGAACATGTAAATTCCTTCCTTCGCCGGATAGAACTTTCTAGTTCCGTTCTTCATATTCGCGTTATAAGAGATAATTTCCAGATTTTTCTCATCGGACTGGACTTGCACCATTCCCGGATGAGCGCTTTCCTTGAGCGTTTGCCACTTTCCGTTTTTCACAAACAGAAGCTTTGAAACCCGGGACGAATAAATATTTTCGGAATCGAAATAAATGTCGGCTTCATCCTGGAACGCCTTGTACTGGCGGGATGCATACAGCCTAAGGCCAACGACCTCACGGACGCCCAAGTGGTTTTCCTTCAGATTGAAAGCATGGAGATTCTTATATTCCTCCAGCTTGGCTTGACCCGAGAACCAAAGATATTCCTTCACCGACTTTTTCTGGCGGAGATAAAGTTTGTTCGCTTGCAACGGGAAAACAGGTTCCTGCGAGAAAGCTACAGCGCTATCCAGTTCAATAGCCGTCGTGGACGAAGGATCCAGGAGACTGCCAACTTTGAAATTCTCCGGCAGCAGTTTGAAGTTCTGATCTTCATCAGCCATCGTGAGTGCCGGGACCAGCAACAAAAGCGGAAGCAATCTGGAAAATGTCATAAGCTCTCCTGTCTTTATAGGAACCTTCTTGTCTAGAAAAAATAATTTCTTCTTAGAAAATATGTTCTAAACTTTTAACGAATTAACGCCCATTTCAAGCAAGTATCCCCCATTTGCACCGCCAACGGGTCCCAATTCGACCTTCCAGTCCGCCAAACGGATAATATCAGGGTGATGTTCAATGACAATGACCGTATCGCCACGAGCCGAAAGTCGGCGCAAGAGGTTCCACAGAATTTGAATATCCTTGAGATGGAGGCCCGTCGTCGGTTCGTCGAGCAGATAGACCATTTCCGTCGCCGGACGGCGGCAGAGTTCCGCGGCAAGCTTTAGTCGCTGAGATTCGCCGCCCGAAAGCGTGGTAACCGGTTGTCCAAGCTTCACATACGGGAGGCCCACATCGCGGAGGCATTCCAGCTTCGGTAAAATCTTCGGCTGATCCTTGAAGAACTCACAGGCTTCCACCACACGCATATCAAGCACGTCAGCGATGTTCTTGCCCTTGAACGTGACCGTCAGCGTTTCCTGGTTGTAGCGTTTGCCACCACAAACTTCGCACGTTTCCCAAATGTCCGAAAGGAAATGCATCTCGACCGCAACAGCGCCACGGCCTTCGCAAGCGGGGCAACGCCCACGCGCAAGGTTGTAACTGAAACGGCCGTAATCGAAACCCTTGACCTTGGACTGTTCGAGTTTGGAGAACAGCTTGCGAATATCGTCAAAGACTCCAGTAAAACTCGCCGGCGTACTGCGCGGCGTACCCGAAATCGGGCTCTGATCGACGAGCAGCACTTCGCCGCTCTGCTTTTTGCGACCACGCGCCTGGAACTTCTTTTTGAGCGCCGGGAAAATTTCGTCCACGACAAGGGAACTCTTGCCCGAGCCCGAGACGCCACAGACAACGCTTACCGCTCGCTTCGGGAATTTTACGGACAAGTTTTTAAGATTATTCGCATTGAGGTTCTTGAACTCGTAGAATTCCGTATCATCCGTAATGCGCACCGGTTCCAGCTGGTTTGCAACAGGAGTCGAATACGTGAGGAACTTGACCGTCTCGCTACGCGGGAAACGCTGCAACGCATACGGCTTCGCCAGTTCTGCCGGAGTTCCTTCTGCGACGACTTCGCCACCGAAATCACCCGCGCCAGGACCCATGTCAATAATGTGGTCCGCCGCCTGCATCATCTTCAAATCATGTTCCACAACGACGAGCGTATTGCCGAGGTCACGCAAGCGGTAAAGCGTATCGAGGAGTTTCGCGGTATCGCTTTCGTGGAGGCCGACCGTCGGTTCATCAAGCACATAAAGCACGCCTTCGAGGCCGCTACCGATTTGGCTTGCCAAGCGAATGCGTTGGGATTCACCACCCGAGAGCGTGTCGCCCGCACGGTCAAGGCCAATGTAGCCAAGCCCCACACTAATCAAAAAGTCCAAACGGCCGATGATTTCGCGGAGGAGCGGCGCGGCAATTGTCGTCTTGCTTTGGATGGATGCAGACGTCGCATTTTCTTCGTTCGCGAAATCGACTTTCGCAAACCAGTCGCGGGCTTCGGCAATGCTCATGCTATGCACATCCATGATGTTCTTGCCCAAGATGCGCACCGCAAGATATTCAGGCTTCAAACGTTCGCCGTGGCAATCCGGGCATTCTTCGCCATCCTTGAAATGTCCAAGGCCGAGGCACGTTTCGCAGGCGCCCCAGTGCGTGTTGAAACTGAAATGTTTCGGATTGAGTGCGGAATCCATGTACCAGCCGCATTCCGGGCAGCCCGGCTTTTCGCTTGCCGACAGGCGCTCTTCGCCATCGCAATCCACATAGAGGATTCCGTTACCGTCGCGGTAGCCGCGTTCAAACGCTTCGACGAGGCGAGCACGGTTTTCTTCCTTGACTACCACGGAATCAACGACAGCGAGCAACTGCTTTTCGCGTGTCGGAATTTTCGGCAAGGGAAGCTCAACCAATTTATTGCCAAGATACGCCTTGCGGTATCCCTTTTCCGTGAGAATCTTGGATAACTTAATTTCGTCCTTGATTTCGAACGGGGCAAGCACCGTCACCATCTTGTTGAGGTCGCGGTCAAACGCAAACTGCACCAAGTCGCCTGCGGCATATGAACTCACAGGCTTTCCGCATTCCAAACAGTGTGCCGTACCGACGCGGGCCCACAAAATGCGGAAGTAGTCGTAAATTTCCGTGAGTGTCGCGACCGTACTGCGCGGGCTCTTGCTGGCGCTCTTCTGGTCTATTGCAATCGCAGGCGCCAAGCCCGAAATGGAATCAATGCTACCACGGTCGGGGCGGCCCAAGAATCGGCGAGCGTAAGTGCTAAGCGTTTCGACAAAGCGGCGTTGGCCTTCGCTAAAGAGCGTATGGAAAGCAAGGCTAGACTTGCCCGAACCCGAAACGCCCGTAATCACCGTGAGCTTGTGGCGCGGAATCGTCACGTCGATGTTCTTCAGGTTGTGCTTGCGCGCCCCGTGAACTTCGATATCGAGCGAGTAATCTTCGCCCTTTTCGTCCGTGCGATCAAAATGCTTGTTTTCGCCATGCTTTTTCGCCAAGACCGGAGCCAAGTAGCGCCCCGTCTCCGATTTTTTGCATCTGGCAATTTGTTCAGGAGTTCCCGTTGCAATAATGCGGCCGCCGTTCACGCCCGCATCCGGGCCAAGGTCGATAATCCAGTCCGCACATTTAATTACATCAAGGTTGTGTTCAATCACCACGACACTGTTGCCGAGACTGCGCAAGCGGTTCAAACATTCGAGCAATCGGCGGATATCTTCAAAATGCAAACCGGTTGTCGGTTCATCGAGCAAGTAAAGCGTCTTGCCCGTGCCGGGGCGACGCAGTTCCGAAGCAATCTTCACGCGCTGCGCTTCGCCACCGCTCAAAGTTGTGGAAGGTTGCCCAAGCGTCAAATAGCCAAGGCCCACTTCACAAAGGAGCTTGAGCGGTTCTGCAATCTTCGGAATGTCCTTGAAAAATTCAGCGGCATCGGCAATGCTCATGTCGAGCACTTCCGAAATATTCTTGCCTTTAAAATAAACTTCACGGGTCGCTTCGTTAAAACGCTTGCCATCGCACACATCGCAAGTGACTTGCACGCTCGGCAAAATGTGCATGTCGATGACTTTCACGCCAGCGCCTTCGCAAGCGTCACAACGGCCACCCTTCACGTTAAAGCTAAAGCGGCTCTTTGTATAACCGCGCACCTTGCTTTCTTCCATGCCCGCAAACAAGTCGCGGATATCGTCCCAAATTTTAGTATAAGTGGCAGGGTTACTGCGCGGGGTGCGTCCAATCGGCGTCTGGTCAATTTCGATGACCTTGTCGATGTTTTCGAGACCTTCCAAATGGTCGAACTTGCCGACCGGTTCTTCGGAATTGAAAAACACGCGAGCGAGTTCACGGCGCAAAATCTGGTTGATGAGCGTACTTTTGCCCGAGCCAGAAACACCCGTAACTACGGTAAACGCACCGCCAAGCGGGATCTCCACGTCGATGTTCTTGAGGTTGTTTTCGCAGGCTCCGCAAATCTTGAGCTTCGGCGTATTCTTGTCAATCTTCATACGCTGCGAAGGGATTTCAATCGACTTGCGACCGCTCAAATAGGCGCCCGTAAGCGAAGACTTATTCTTCTCCAACTCTTCGACCGTGCCTGCCGCCAAAATGCGACCGCCTTCGACACCCGCGCCAGGGCCCACGTCAATCACGCAATCCGCATGACGCATCGTATCCTCATCGTGTTCCACGATGAGAAGGCTGTTGCCTTGGGCTCGCAAGCGCTCGAGCATCTCGAGCAACTTATCGTTGTCACGTGGGTGCAGCCCGATACTCGGTTCATCAAGCACATAAAGCACGCCCTGCAAGCCCGCACCCACGGCACTTGCGAGCCTGATACGCTGCGCCTCACCGCCCGAAAGCGTCGATGCCTTGCGGCTAATATCCAAATAGCCAAGGCCCACCGCCCTCAAGAATCCTAGGCGCCCGCGAATTTCCTTAAGCACTTCGCGGCCGATGCGCTGTTCCTTGGGGCTCAGCTTTAACTTGTCAAAAAATTCGACAGACTTTTCAACGGACCATTCCGTCATCTCGCAAATGTTATGACCGTGGAAATCAACTGCCGCCGCAATGCGGTTGATTCGCGTGCCGTGGCATTCCGGACAAACGCCAATCTGCATGTACTTTCGGAAGTGGTAAATATGCCACATGTCCCAAAGTTCCTGCATAATCGTCACCACACCGCGTTCGCTCCCGCTTGGAGTCCCGTACAGCACGGCATCCTGTTGTGCCTTCTTGAGCTTGTTCCACGGCGTATCGAGCGAAAAATGCATTTCATTTGCAATCGTACGCAAATTACGCCAGCCGAAATCGCTAAAGATGATGCAGCCGTCATCCTTCTTTTGCGGAGCAAGGCAGCCCTGTTTTATAGACAAACTCGGGTCAGGCACAATCAAATTAACGTCAAATTCGCAACTTTCGCCAAGACCGCGACATGCCGGACATTGCCCTTTCGGGTCGTTAAAGCTAAAGAATCGCGGTTCCAGTTCCGGGATAGAAATTCCGCACTTGGGGCAAGCGAGCTGCGTACCCTGCAAGCGGTAATCCGAATCATCCAACAAAAACGACACAAGCTTTCCGTCCGTGAGCTTGAGCGCACCTTCAATCGCTTCGCGCAAACGGCTCATGTTCTTGCGTTCGAGCGTCAAGCGGTCAATCACCACTTCAATCGTGTGCTTCTCGTAACGTACCAACAGCGGCACTTCTTCGAGCCTGTAAATCGTCCCATCCACGCGCACGCGGACAAATCCGTTTTCCTTGAGCCCCGCGAGTTCCTTGCGGTATTCACCCTTGCGCTCCTGCACAATCGGCGCCATCACCAAAATCTTTTTATTTTCGTCACTTGCGTACAAGTTATCAACAATCTGATCCACCGACTGCGCCTGAATCACCTTGCCACACTTAGGGCAATGCGGAACACCGAGGCGCGCAAACATCAAACGGTAATGGTCCAAAATCTCGACCACCGTCCCCACCGTACTGCGCGGGTTGCGGTTCACCGTCTTCTGGTCAATCGAAATCGTCGGTGAAATTCCGCGAACGCTTTCCACATCCGGATGCTTCATGCGACCAATGAACTGGCGCGCATACGCCGAAAGCGACTCCACAAAGCGGCGCTGCCCTTCCTGGAACACCGTATCAAACGCCAAACTCGACTTGCCCGAGCCCGAAACGCCGGTCACCACGACAATCGAGTCGCGGGGAATCGTCAAATCGACATGGCGGAGGTTGTGTTCATGAGCATCGCGGATTTCAATAGATTTCGTCATGACCGCAAATATAGAAAAAGAGTCCCAAAATGTCTAAAAAATAGTGAACATTTGGATAGAAATTTTATTAATCCAAGCAGGGAGCGCCTGTATGCGACGACCTCGCAAGTCATCCCATTTTTATTTTGAGCACCCTGATTCAAAAGTTTCCAAAAATATTGGTTTTATTGCCAACAAATTACTATTTTAATCAGATGGGATGTTAGAAAAACGTAACCGATTTTATTGCCTATGTATTGGAGATTACATGAGACAACATAAAATTCTGTATTTTTTTATACTAGCATTCCTGTTTATCACAGTTGCCTGCGGCGACGATTCATCAGCATCCGCCGATACCGATGACGAATCCTCTTCCTCATATGTAGAGGATTCGGGTTCCAGCAAATCAAAGAACAGCTCAAGTTCAAAAAAAGATTCTCTATCGAGCAGCTCCACATCCAGCTTTTCGTCATCTTCATATACACTGGTTTACGATCCTTCCAAAGTCAAGAAGGGATCATTCGTTGACAAGCGAGATGGTCACGAATACAAGACCATCACAATTGAAAAGCAAACCTGGATGGCCCAAAACTTAAACTACGCACCCGCATCAAGCCTGGGTTGCCACGAAGACGACGACAAGGATTGCAGCAAGTATGGAAGAATCTACACTTGGGCAGAAGTTGTTGATTCAACACATTCTTTGTGCGGAGTCCAAGATGAATGTGCATTTCCATTTCAAGGAATTTGCCCAGATGGTTGGAGAATTCCCCAAAGGCGCGATTGGGAACTTTTATTTGATACTTTATACGGAGGGCGCCCAATAATTCCTTCTTGGTATGGTTTAGCGACAATCCTATATTCAAAAGACAATGAATACCCCAAGGGGACCGACGATTACGGTTTTTCCGTCAGAATTCCAAAAAATCGAACTTCTGCACAACTTTTTATCACAACAGAACTGGCCCATCGTCTTAATGGAGGGATATCAGGCATATGGGGTATATACTTTGACAACCCAGAAGTTGGGACAACCTCCCTTGATGACAATTCGCCTGCATCGTTAAGATGCATTAAGGACGATCAACCGCCTACCTTAAACGACCCCATGAATACGTTTGGCGTTCGTGGTGACGACCGAAAATTTTGCAGTAAAGCGGAACCTAACTCCAACGTCAGCAGTCGTACCTGCAACAAAAACGGTGTAAACACCTGTAACGACTATGTGAACGAAGATGGAAGCATAAAGCTTGGAAGCAGCGTTATATATTTCGAAGAAAAGGGCAAGAAGGCATGCCCTTTCGAATGGCACATACCTAGCAAAAGTGAATGGTATTCAATTTTTAGCGCTGTCGGCGGAGAATGTTACGCAGGTTATATGCTCAAAGCACAAGAAGGATGGGGAGACGACTACGCCTTTGATGCCATCGGTCTCGGCATCAAACCCACAGACGGCACAGACGCCAGATTTCTGGTCGGAGGCACAAAAAAAGGAGAAATTGTAGGTCGAGTCGTACTTGCGAAAGGTTCGAACATCGCCAAATTCGAAGACGACACCTCGAACACCTCAGGATTGCTTTGCGTAAAGGGGCGCTTGATAGACGACACCTTAAGTTTTATGAATCCCAGCCTTGAATACGGGACATTTACCGATACCCGTGACAACAGGACATACAAGACAATAAATATCGGGCATACAAAGTGGATGGCAGAGAACCTCAACTATGTAACGGACAGTAGCATTTGTTATAACCATTCCAAAGATGATTTCTACTGCAATCGCTATGGACGGTTCTATCTATACGAAGAAGCCAAGACGGCGTGCCCTGCGGGGTGGCGTTTGCCAACAAAAAAGGATTTGGACACTCTACTATACATCGGGTCACCCTATAAACACACTCACAGTTTAGTGTCTGCAGAAAACCCTAGCTATAAAGGCAACAACAAATCGGGCTTTTCGCTTGTAACTATGGGTTCCCAACATCGAAACGGCAAATTTTACGCCAACGATAAAGACGCCTTTTTATGGTCAGCTACAGAATTGAACGACTCCGTCACATATATTCTAGAAGTTTATCATGGTGATGGCATTAGCGATACAACATACATTGCAAAACTTTTGTCAAGTGATAATTACAAGGGGAATATCCGCTGCGTGAGCGACGAGAAGGTCCGATATGGATACATGGGTACTTACGGCACGCTTACGGATAGTCGCGACGGACACGAATACAAGACCGTAGAAATCAACGGTGCAACATGGATGGCGGAGAACCTAGATTATGCATCAAGCACAGCCTCTTGCCATCGTGATTCTTGCGACATCAACGGGATGCATTACACGTATCCGTTCTCGGCAGACACCTTGGAATCCCTGTGCCCCGAAGGCTGGCACATATCGACTACCGCAGATTGGGACAGTCTGCTCGCTTTCGTCCGCGCAAAAGACTCATTAAATTACGCATACGATTTGAAAGACCCATTTGCATGGCCGTCAAACGAAAAAGGCAACGATAAGTACGGTTTTGGCCTTCTTCCCAATACCTGTTATTACGACAACTCCGGCTACGATTTAGTAAATGTCCGAGACGAATCGGTCGCATGCATCGGTGCCGAGAGTCCTGACGGAAATGCTGGTTACTACTACATTCATTCGACAAACAATGTTAATAGCATTTATAGGAATATTTATAAAAGAAACATTCAAAAAGACAGCCGTTTCCGCTACGGAATCCGCTGCGTCAAGGACAAATAGATTCAACCAGCCTAGCGCCCTTGCGCAGCAAGATTCTGATTTTGCAAGGCACTAGAATTTCAAACGCAAGACAATCACATTCTCGAAGTAATCGGGATTTGCACCCAACCTCCAAAGCGACGAACCGTAAGCGAACAAGTTCGGACGCGCCTGACGGAGAATCGCCGCCGCAGTCGCCCGCAGATACCCGGCCTTGCTCTTGGAGCGAATTCCCTTGAATACCTTTCCGGGATCTTCGATAGAAACGCTAATGGCGTTATGGTCATGAGGATTGTAGGGTTCCGCCTGCACTTTGGATGCAAGCGAAGCATAGAGTTCATAACGCTTTTGCCCGACCTTGGAAAAATCGTCGGCAAAGTGAGCCGCCACAGCACCGTCAATCGCATCATCGACCTTTTCAAGCGAAGAAACCCATGGATGGTTTGTCGCCCCAACAATTCCGATGGTGAAATCAAAATGGCGTTTTTCCGCAAAATAGCGGACAAACATTTCTTCAAGGGATTCCTTTTGCGGTTCCGGCTTGAGCGCGTCACGGGCAGCAGCAAAGAGAATCGACGACACATCCGTCTCGCCGGTAGAAATCATCGCGTTCGCTTTATAGACATGTTCAAATCCAGAGTCACCACGCAGACCGCCAAAGACGTTCACGAAAAGCGCCTCGACGGCAATCGGCTTCACGATATGCAGCACGAGCGGCAAAAAATTCGCAAACACCGTGGAGCGGCGACGCAAGAGTTCGGCAAGCAAAAGCCCATCGCGTTCGCGGACGGCAAGCAAAATCGCCCCGACATGCAGCAAGAACGAATACTGCCCCGCATCCATATTTGCGATTTCGGCAGGCAAATAAACGCTGATTTCAGCCTGCAATTCACGAGGCAAGTAAGAATACCACGAAGGCGTAAAGTAGGCGCTCCCCTCGACGCACTGCATCTGGGCAAGTTCATCGGCCTCGGGGTTCGATTCGCCCGCATAGTCGAGAATTCCCGTCTCGCTACGGGTAAAGGAATAAATGCCTGTGCCCTTAGGCGTTTCAATTTTGACGTAGAAGGTTTCGTTAGCCATTGTCGGCCTCCTTTTTTGAGGTTTTCAATGGTAATATAAGTTTAAGTTATGTCATAAAATGACATTCCCAAGACAAGACCGGAATACGAGGGTAAAAAAGAGCCCATCCCTTGCCAAAACGGTGCAGTTTAGCTATATTCACCCCGCTATCTAGCTATGGGGATATAGCTCAGTTGGTAGAGCGACAGGTTCGCAATCTGTAGGTCATGGGTTCGACTCCCACTATCTCCACGTAAAAGAGGCAAGCAATGCTTGCCTCTTTTTTTATCTCCATATACATCAAACTTCTTTAAATTTGTCCTAATTAATTAAAAGTCCCACTTGGCACCGAGTTTCAACTGGGTACGCGTATAGCTTTCGGTGTATTTCTCTTGGTAATATTGGGGCAATTCATAGCGCTTATACTTGCGGTCCAGTCCAAGATAAAAATTCATCTTCCAATATTGCCACGAGACCGTTAACCCGCACGAGCCATCGAACTTTTTAATTTTCTTATATTCTCCATCGGGGCCACCGACGGCAAAGCCATAGAACAAACTCACATTCGCTTCAACCGCGATGCGGTTCTTAAACTTGTATGAAATTCTGGGACGGAAAACCGGTCCGAGCCAAGTTCCCAAGGTCTGGCGGAATACAAGACTTTCTATCGAGGGTTCCTCCAACAGTTCAGTCGTCCCCCCGGACCATTCATAAATTTCTTTCGATTGATTGTATTCATCATAAGCTTGGTTATACGCATTTATCGACTGATCAAGCGCCACATAATCAAAAGCAGAGTCAGCCTCAAACTTTGCACCTAGATAAACAGTTCCGTTCAAACCCTCGGCAGCAGTCCTGTGCCACGATGCGTAAAACGCAAACGACATCGGTCCCGATGTTCGGTAAAACGCCCACGCCACTGTGCCTATACGCTGTTTCTCGAATCGGTACCAATCCTTTTCAAACCAAAGCAAAAAATCGGACGAAAGTTCCTCGCCCTCAATATTGAAATCGTAACCCACATCCAGGAGTATTCCACGCCCCATAAGCGTGTATTCCAATCCAAGGACCAGATTCCAGTCATTCGTATCGAGCAACGGCATGTTATCGTTATTCAAAAAGTAATCGGCCTGTACAGAAGCGGCAAACGTGTGCGACCAACTACCAGAAGTAAAATCGATATACGGGTTCACGTTCAAGAAAAGGTCTCCGCCTTTTTCTCCTTCGTCCATGCCGGTTTCCTTGTAGTGCAGTCCATAAAGTCCAAGCTCGCCCGCCACATGGAACTCCCACGACGATTCAGCTTTGCCCAAACCCGCGGAATCACCGTCCGTATTGCCTAAAGCCGCCTTATATTCGCGGATAATGTTTTGGATTTCTTCAGTATATTCGCCCGGCAGTGCGGCAGCATCTTCGAACGCCTTGAGTGCAGCAGGAATATCGCCCGCCTCTTCGGCCTTCATGGCACGATAATATGCTTCCTCCTGCGTCTCGGCAAAGAGCGCAGTCGCAAGCATCACCAACATCAAAAAAAACAAACGCAACATTACTTTTTCGGGAATTCTCCCTTATCCCAACCAAACGGCTTAATAGGTTCAACCTTCGGTTTTTTGCCACGTTCATACGGATTGAACGGACAAACTTGTTTGCCATCAGGGCGTCCCATCGGCACCATAGGAGCTCCAAACGGAGGGAACCCATGAGGACCTTTTATTTGTTCGTTCTCGTTCATTTTCTGTTCACGGACAAGTTCATCCTTTGGCTTATCGATTTTCTTTTCGATAGGCGGAACGGGCTTTTCCAAGGCAGAAGACTTCACGGACGCTTCGCGCATCTCGTTCTTTTCGAGAGCAGTCTTGTTTCTCAAGTCCTTGAGAATCTGTTCGCGGGCGGCACGGCGTTCTTCACGCATTTTCTGCCAGTCCACGTTTTCCTTTTCCGTCATCTTCGGAACGTTGTTCAAAGCCTCACGCGCTTCGACAGGAGTCGAAACACTGGCCTCCGGGCGAGAATCTAAATCGCCTGCCATGGCGGTCGCCGCCACCACAGCAGATGCAACTACGATTTTTTTCATGACCACACTCCTTAATTTAAGCATTTTCATGTTAAGGTACCCCCTACCCTTTAAAATCTTCTTTTTTCAGATTCAATCGTTCCATGATTTCACGCAACACTTTGCGGTCAATGCCAAGGATTGTCGCCGCCAAAGTGAGGTTCGCATTGGCATCCTTGAGCGCATGCGAAATCACTTCGCGTTCGACCGCTTCGCGGGCTTCCTTGAGCGTGCGCGGAGAAGCCTTTGCCTGCATCTGCATGTCGTCAAGGCCCAAATCCTTGGGCTGAATCACGCCATGTACAGCCTGCACCAAACCTTTCTGGATGCGGTTTTCGAGTTCACGGACGTTTCCCGGCCAATGGTAACCGAGCAGAGCCTTTTCGGCGTTACGGCTCAAGTGGAATTTACCGCGTCCGTATTCCGCACCGTAACGTTGTATAAAGTTTTCCGCCAAGAGGATGACATCCTGACCGCGGTCACGAAGCGGCGGAAGTTCCAGAGGTAACACCTGAATGCGGAAGTAAAGGTCTTCGCGGAAACGCTTTTCGCGCACAGCCTCTTCCAAATCCACATGCGTTGCGCTAATCACTCGCACATTCACCGGAATTTCGCGGTTGTCGCCCACACGCGTGATGTGCTTTTCTTGCAGCACGCGTAAAAGCTTGACCTGCATATTGAGCGGAAGTTCGCCGATTTCGTCGAGGAAAATCGTACCACCGTCGGCTTCTTCAAAAAATCCTTTTTTGTTTTCAATCGCGCCCGTAAACGAGCCTTTCGCATGCCCGAACATGAGCGATTCCATCAAGTGTTCCGGAATGGCGCCGCAGTTCACCGCAATGAACGGCTTTTCGGCACGCGGACTGTGCTTGTGGATGTAACGAGCCATCACTTCCTTGCCCGTACCCGTCTCGCCTCGGATAATCACCGGAAGCGGAAGCGGCGAAAGCTTATCCGCCATCGCAATCACATCGACCATGGACTTGGACGAATAAACAATGCCGTCTTTACGGACAACATTTTTCAAAGCATCGAGCGATTCCTTGTCGCGCAAACGATCATATGCGGCAAAGGCGAACTTTTCGCAGACCGCGACAAAAGAATCAAACAATTCGCTATCTTCTTCGGTAAACGGTTCCTTGCGGGCCGCTCGCTGCAAATAAAGATACCCGGCCTCGGATTCCGGCGTGCGGAACGGAGACACCATGATACTCGTCAGCTGGTTCTGCACAATCGACTTGGACAAATCCGCCGATTCATCATCGAGCTGGTTCCACACCACGGCCCGCTTTTCGTTTTTGGCAAGCTTGACCGCAGAAATCGAGATGGAAACTTTTTCAGGATTCGAAAAATGGAGCGGATTTTCGCCACCGATATCCAAAACGGCGGCATCCGCATGCAAAACACCCTTCGCCACTTCAAGAATTTTCGGAAAAAGCGCCTCTGGCTGCTCTTCGTCCAAAAGCGTCTTGACCACATCAAGCATCTGTTCCGTGGCAAGCATCGATTCCGATTTCATAACTAAGCCCTTTAAGCGATTACGCTGTTATTCGGCAGAGGGTACAGGGAGTTCCGAAAGCAAGCTATCGACCTTCAAATTCGGGGCGTTCTCGCTATCCACAGACGACTCAATGTTCCTCGACCGCTTTAACAGCCGGTCCCCCGTCGCATCGATACCGAAACTCATTGTTCCACTCGAAAGCAACAGCACTATCAAAACTAATATAAGAATGAAAACGCCCAAAACGGCCAATTTTAGCCCATTTTTTTTCTTACAGACCATAAAGGGCAGGTCTTTTTCAAGGGCTTTTGGAACTTTTCGTGCCACATTTGAAACATTTTCCGGGCATTTCAAACGGGCCTCTACGAACTGCGCCACGGAAGACGAAAGCGCAATTTCGCCATGCCCCACCTTATCCAGCGCAATTTCCAAAAGTTCGTCCAATTCGTCAAAATCTTCGACGCGTTCAGCAGCGTCCGAACGGAGCAACCCCGCCCACAACGGTTCAAGGGCCGAAAGCAGCAACGCCCCGTCGGGAGTATTGAACGCCCCCGTCGAATAGAGCCTTTCCGTGACATTCACGTTTTCTACATTCGCCATCTGCTCGGCAAACCGCTCGTACCCATCCGCCTGAACCAAGTCTTCGCCCGCAATCCAGCGGTAAAGCAAAAGCCCAAGGCTGAACAAGTCGCTTTTTTCGTCCGCCTTTTTGCCTTGGAAGCGTTCTGGAGATGCATACGCAAGCGCCCCGGGGCCAACAATACCGCAATCGATGACAACCGTCCGCAAACCGCTCGTGGATTTTGCACTCGACTTTGCAACTTTCGCACGCTCAACATTCGAACCGTCGGCCGAAAATATCACGTTCGCCGGATTCAAATCCCCGTGTGACACACCATGCTTCAGCAACGATGCAAGCGTAAGCGCCACTTGACGGAGCGCCAAAAGCGCCACCGCCACCGGGATTCGTTCCAGTTTGTCCGAAACGACACCGTCAACAAATTCATAAATCAGGTATGGGATTCCATCGCGTTTGCCCCATTCTTCGATGCGGTATAGACCCGGTTCATGTACTTTGGACGCATTTTCGACAATTTGTTCGTCAAACGAGAATCCATCGTTGTACCACTTGAGCACATACGGAGCACCGCCAACATTCAAAAGGTAAATCGAAGCTTCGCCACCCACGTGCAGCAAGGCGCCACCCGCCACAGAATCTAGCATCGAAGTCCCGGACGTTCTCATAGCTTAACCGCTCACAGTTTGCCAGAATAGACCATAGCCTTGAGCGAATCTTCCGCCACGCGGGTCCACTTGGCAAGCACCGGGTCTTGCGGTAAAGCCTCATGACCCATCGACCAAATGTCCCACGCCGATTCGTAATCATGCGCATTCCAGTAAAGGTTCCCGAGGTTCACGTAAGCCGAAGCAAATTTCGGTTCGCGGGTCACGATGTACGCATAAATTTTCTTTGCCCCGTCAACATCACCCTGGCCGCCAAGAATAAGCGCCTTCAGGTTATAGCTAAAGTAATTCAGAGGATCCAACTGGATAGACTCGTCCAACAACCGCATGACCTTGGCTTGTTCGTTTTCGGCAAGCATCGCACGGGCAAGGTAGAATAGCGACGTCGAATACAGGGGCTTCACTTTCTCGCTGCTATCGACCGCAGACAAAATCCTGAATTCACGGACAGCGCGCTCCCACAGCGCAAGCGTATTATCCCTCAAGCGTTCCTTGTCTTCGGCGACGGCATAATAGGCAATGGCAAGACCGTAGCGGGCATCCCTGTTCGACGGTTCGTTGTCCAGAATTCTCGAAAAATTGGCTATAGCACGGTCGTAGTCGCCAATGCGAAGAGCCGCATCGCCACGATTCATGTCGTTTCCGTTGCATGCACAAAGAAGAGCCACGAAAAGAACTGCGACAACCACTCCAACAGCGCTATACAATCGATTATAGAGAACCCGTCCTAACATGGTAATAAGTATATATAAAATTTCAGAACTTCGTGCTTAGAAAAAAACTAATTCCGCGTTCTTAAGTCCTAATAAAAAAAACGCTCTCCGGAAATCCAGAAAGCGTTTTTCTAATGACAAACTTCGTTTATCGATTACTTTTCGATTTCGTACTGAGCAACGAGGTTGCCTTCGGCGTCGAGAGCGCGAACAACGTTTTCGTCACGCTGGAGGGTGAGGTT
>JAEEGJ010011179.1_pt1 | contig 22898 bp, 18 predicted proteins | sample 8958761 | NCBI WGS metagenome assembly JAEEGJ01 (sample SAMN16246546, study PRJNA631951) | gut metagenome | biome: gut microbiome; feature: rumen; material: RS-attached | host: Bos | place: Iran: Karaj | collected 2018-10 | reverse complement strand
AGGAGACCGCCGAGTTGATTGGTCTTGTAATGGAAGATTGTTTTGGTGACATTTGCGAGCCTCAAGATATGGCAAAGCAAAAAGAGCGAAGTAGTAAGATGCAGCAAGAAGAGGGAACGGCACGCGATGACAATGAAATGGCTAGAAATATCCTGCAAGAACGGTATTTTATCAAAACACGTGATGCCGACAGGGCGGCTTTTGAACGTAAAATCGAGAATTTCCGCCAGTCTGTAGCAGTATTCATTAAATCTTCAGGCACAGCAGCACGTACGCAAGTAGAAGTACAACAGATGTGTAGCAAATTGGATGAGGTGAGAGTAAAATATCTCGGCAAAGACACCCCGCTTGATTCCATTTCCTATGCTGACATAAAAAATATGTACATAGATATGTCATTGGTGATGGAAGAAACATACCAACGATATCCAAGCATTACCTTGATACCTGTTCGGGAGTTTTTGTCTGTCAGAAGTTGGCTTGTTTGTAGCGACAAGAACGGGAGCAAAGCAATTATGGCATTTCCGAGCCGATATGACTCCAGCGAAATCGGATTTTACTCTACTGATGAAACCACAAAGGAATACGTGTTGACCATGAGGCAAGGAATCTTGACAAACTACGGACAGTAATTATATTCCCATTGCCTTATAATATACGAGGGGTTTATGCCAAGATCCGAAAAAAAAGCAGTATTTCAAGATGGTATAATTCTATGGTTAGCATATCATTTTTTTGATCTGTTAAGACAAATTTCCCTGTTCCAGCAGATACGGAATATCTCTAACTGGAAATGGAATCACGACTTCAAGAGAAAACATCCCAATGCCACAAAAGAAGAACACGACAAGGAATGGAATGAACACCGTCCCTTTACATCTGGTTTTCTATTTCCTGAATTGTGGGTAATATTTAATATACTTTTGGCTATTGCAGGTTGTGTCCTTGTGTCCCATACATCTTGCAAGGCTCTCTCTGTTTGCTTCATTATTTATGCGTTTTTGAGAACTTTTGAACTATTTGTATATCAAATAAACGTACTGCTATTTGACCCAATCAAGTCTGGATTCTCAAAATATCGCATTAAATCAGCAACACGAACAGTCCTGCTGCTGATATGCAATATGTTTGAGTACGTTTTATGGTTTGCAATTGTTTACATATATATGTATAAAATCCATTCTCAAAATACCAATAGTCTTGAGATTTTACTTGAAAGCAGTTCCACATTAACCAACATTGCCTCCCCGAATGACTTTGCGGACTTTCAAAATAACTTTTCAATCACCTTTATTGCATACATAGAATCTGCCATTGGCATATTTATGAACATTGTTTGTCTTGCCCGGTTTATCTCCTTATTGCCACCAGTACAGACAATAGATGACAACTAGTGTTATTGCCGCCCCGATTATCCTTAATAGAAACATTGGAAATTGCAACGAGACTTATTATCAACCAAATAGTTCAAGTTATGAAATGTAGAAAATGTGGCGAAGAAATCGCCAACGAAAGTTCGTTTTGCCCTTTTTGTGGGACGAAAGTAACAACAAAAAATAAAAGCCAACGAAATCTACTCTTGGCTGTATTGTGTGTTGTGGTGTTGGCTTTGGTTATAGGTATTCCCACAAACACGGATGCAGAGACATCGGATAATTGTACAAAAGTCAGTGGGGTCTTCAGTAATGCTGTTTCTCCCAGTATCGCTGCCGATAAAATGTTTGTCCTCTATGCAGGGCTGAACAATCCCGTTACTGTATCTTCTGTTACGGATGAGAGTCAATTGACCATTGATTTCCCTGGATGTCAAGTGACAGGAAGTGGGACCAATCGAGTTGTACTTCCCCCTACCGATCTCATAGGTCAGCTTGTGGTTGCCAAAGTCTCTGCAAGTAATGGCTCTTGCAATCAACCATTCCGTGTTAAGAAGGTCCCAGATCCTACAGCCTACATCGGTGGAAATATCTGGGGCGGCAAACGCAGCAAAAGTGAGCTCTTATCCAAGCCATTTCTTGTCGCTTGTATGGCCGAAGACTTCCCCTATGATGTGAAATGGACCATAAATTCCTATCGTTGGACAATTATCACAAAAGGTATTGAAGGAGCTCCAATAATGTGCCCAGGAGATCAATTTGATGAAGGTATAACGTCGGCCATCCAAAATGCGAGTTCTGGATCGGTGTTGGTATTCTCTGACATCAAAGTTAGCTCTGTTGTCGGTCAACGCACATTGCGTGATATTACAATTCGTATTAAATAATTTTGGCAGAAATAGCGTCCAAACATAGAATCCGTAAAGGCGCTACTCCTTCACCACCTTTCCCGTCCCTACGAGGCTGTCCCTGTTCCATACCTGCAACAGGTAGATGCCGGGGGCGAGGCCGCTGACGTTTACCACGTCCGTGCCCCCGCGCGCCACCAGCACCGTTTCGCCAGTCATGCCGTACACCCGCACCTCCGTGTAGGGTAGGGGGCACCGAATATGCACGGTCTCCCGCGCCGGGTTCGGTCGCACCTCGAGTCTTTCAACGGTGCTTTCGTCGATGCCCGCCGGGCCCGCTGTGCCGCGGCATCTGGAAAACTCGGAGGTGTTCCGTTCACCGTCAATCGCCAGCGCGGTGAGGTAGTCGGTGGCGGCGGTGCCGTCAAGGTCGGCACTCCAGCTGCCGTCGGCGCTGGGCGTCACCGAAGCCAGATAGTCGCGACCCTCGCCGTGCCCCCACGGATCGACGGCTGCCCGGTATAGCTGCACCTCACAGGTTGCGGGACTCTGCGTGTTCAACGTGCCTTCCGCATGTAACCGCCCGCCTGTCCATGTCACCGAGGTGATGACGGGATAGTTGAGCTTGCCGTTCGCGCCGTCGTCGCTGTCGCCCGCATCGTTCGGGTTCACGCCCGGCTCGAACAGGTCGATGGCCAAGCTGCCGTTTTCATAGAAGCTGTTGCAGCTGATGAGGTGCCGTTTGCAGTTGTCGTTGGTGATATACACGCCGCAGCCGCCGTTGTGGGCGATGCGATTTCCCTCCTCCGGCGTGCCGCCAATCACTGTGCTCTCAGGTCCTTGCGAGATGCGGATGCCGTCCATGCCGTTCGGGAGCGGCTCTCCCGCCTCGTTCACCCCGATGCGGTTTCGCACCACCACGTTGCCGTCCGACCCCGTGATGTTGATACCGATGCCCACCTGCACATTCCCCGAAATGATGTTGCCGTCCATCGTGTTCTGGTACGAGATGCCGTCGATGATGATGCCGGCGGTGTTCGGCACGGCTGCCATTCCCGTGTGGTCGGTTCCGATATAGTTGTTCTTCAGTATGTTGTTGTGAGTCCCATTGTTGTAGAAGAAAACGCCGTACCCCACGTTGCCGGAGATGACGTTACGTTCGGCGGGTGCGTCGCCGCCCACGCGGTTGCCGAACGAACCGTCGTCGAAGAGTACCCCATAGGTGTTGCCGATGGCCGCGGTGCCCGTCACGTCCGTGCCGATGTAGTTGCCGATGATGATGTTGCCCGTCGCGCCCACCCCGAACAGCGGAAGGCCGTAGTCGGTGTTTCCGGAGATGAGGTTGCGCTCGCCATCGGTGGTACCGCCGATGGTGCAGTTGGTCACCGCACCCTCCATGCTCATGCCGTCGTAGTTGGGGATCGCCGCCGTGCCGGTGCGGTCGGTGCCGATGTAGCAGCCGCTGACCGTGCAGCCCGTCACGTCTAACAGTCGGATGCCGATGTGCTGGTTCCCCGAGATGATGTTGCGGTCGGTGGGTGTGCTGCCGCCAATCACGGCGTTGTCAGAGCCCGCGATGAATTCCAGCCCGATATCGTTGGCGGCGGCACTCGCGGCGGTGGCATCCACCCCGATGTAGCAGCCCGAAACGCGGCAGGATGGCGAGTTGTATATCTGTATCCCTTTGGTGCAGTTGCAAATGGTGAGGTTCGTCACTACAGCGTTGGCCGCGTTGAGGATGCGCAGCCCGTAGTCGAGCGTGCCGCCGCCGTCAATCACCACCTCCGGACCGAGCGGGTTGGTGTCGCCGCCGAAGGCAGTCTGTGACGCACCGTCGAGCGTGACACCGGACTGCATCACCATGGGGAGGTTGGAGGCGGGACGGATCACCCATGTGCCCGAAGTCGCATTGTAGCCTGCGTCCGAAGCGGGGAGGTTGAAACGGATGGTGTGCGGCCCCGCCGCCGTCATGCACATCTGCAGGGCGTAGCGCAAGCTTCCGGCACCTCCGTCGGCAGTGGTGGTCACCACATAATCCTGCGCCCGCAGCGCTGTCAGCAGTGTCAGGCAAAAAAGAAGGACGGCAGTTTTTCTCATAAAAGGGAATTATCGTTTGACAATCTTCTCCACCCCCATCATCTTTTCTCCATCATAAAAATGCAAAAGATAGATGCCGGACGGATAGTTTGAAAGGTTGAGTTCTTTTTCTTTGTTGGAAATCAATAATTTGCCCGAAATATCATAGAGAAGGAAACGGAAGTCGGGAAGGTCGGTCTGGATGTGGAGAAGCCCGTCTGTCGGGTTGGGGAAGATGGCGGATACGGCTTCCATCAATTCTTCAATGGATGAATATAAATAAGAGGTTACGGTATTTGAAAATTCTGAAGTGTTTCCGTCCTCGTGTGTGACCGTTGCAATGTAAACGAGTCCAGTATTTTCACCCTCAAATGCGGGTATCTCTCCAAACCACGCGCCGTTTCCCATAGTGGAGGGGCGGGCGTAACCGACATATTGTCGCCCTTGTGCCGGGATGAGTGGATCATCTCCGCCATCAGCAATAAAAATCTCAATTATGGTACTGAACAGATTGCTGTTGCTGTGGCCGATTACCGTGGTGGATTGGTAGTAGGTGTAGTATGCGGCTTCTTGAATGACAGGCGGCTCAATGCCGTCGTTGCAGCCGTTGTCCATAAAGTAGATGCCGGCGTAGCGGTTCTGGTAGATGGAATTCTGCGAAAAACGGTTTTGGCGCGTGTTGCTGCCCGTCAGCACGATGCCGGTGGAGTCGTTGTAGGCGATGATGTTGCCTTCGCCTTCGCCGCCGATGAGGTTGTGTGTCGCGCCGCCGCCGATCACCACACCTGCCCCGCCGTTGCCCAGCGCGACGGACGTGTCCGCACCTGTCCCGATCTTGTTGTTGCGCACCACGTTGCTGTCGGCACGGTCGGTGAGAACAACCCCAAAGCCCGTGTTGGCGGAGATGACGTTGTTGTCGATGTCCAAGTGGCGCACCAGGGCGCTGACGATGATGCCGTTTTCGTTCGGAAGTGGCTGGTTCCCACTGATGTCCACTCCGATGTAGTTGCCGGCAATGCGGTTGTTTTCCGTCCCGGCGTCGGTTACTTCGATGCCGGCGTAGCGGTTGCCGGAAAAGAGGTTTCGGTCCGCTGGTGTGTCGCCGCCGATGAGGTTGTCCTTGGCATCGGCCGCAAGCATCAGCCCCACATCGTTGGGGATGGCGGCCGTACCTGAGGCGTTCGTTCCCACCTTGTTCCCGCGAAAGATGTTGCCGTCGGTGCCGCGGGTGACGATGAAAAGACCGTAGCTGCGGTTGCCCGACAACAGATTGTTCTCCATGGTGTTATGGTTGGAGGAACCGTCCACGCAGATGCCGGTGGCGTTGGGGATGGCGTTTTCACCGCCCGCATCGGTCCCGATGTAGTTGCCGCAGATGTTGTTGTGGGAGCAGTTGCCGTAATAGATGCAGCCATAGACGCGGTTTCCGGAAATGACGTTCCGTTCTGCCGACGTACTTCCCCCGATGATGTTGTATTGGGCCGTGGTGTTGATCTCCACGCCGTTGGCCTGGATGGCGGAATCGGGCGTGTACTCGAACGTGCGGGTGCCCGTCGCATCCACTCCGATGTAGTTGCCGCACACCATGTTACTGTCGGAGGATTCGATGTAGATGCCGATTTCGGTGTTGGCGGAGATGATGTTCCGTTCCGCCGTCGTGCTGCCGCCGATACGGTTGCCGTTGGCATTGGTCATCACGATGATGCCGTAGTGGTTGCTGACGGGCAGGTCTCCGTTGGCGCTCACACCGATACGGTTGCCGGTGATGACGTTGCCCCGTGTGCCGTTTCCCTCCAGCACAATGCCCGCCGCGGTGTTGCCGGAAATGACGTTGTTGCGGATGGCGACGTTGTGGGCGTAACCGAGGTTGTAGGTGCCGTAGGTGCCGCCCGACAGGCCGACGCCATATTGGTTGGGGAAGGGTGTCACGCCGTCGGCAGCCGTGCCGATATAGCAGTCGCTGACGGTGCCGCCGTTGGCTCCGAAGAAAAGGATGGCGTACTGGAAACCGCCTATGACAAAGCCCCTTATGGTATTTCCTGCGCTGACGATGCGGAAGCACGACATCAGGTTCATGCCGCCGCCGTCCAGCACGATTTCGGGACCGTCGGGGTTGGTGTTGGGCTGTGTGGTGCCGTCAATGGTGATGTTGCCGGCAATCAGCAAGTACGGCAGCTCCGACTGTAAATGGATGGTGAAGGTGCCGCTCGTTGCGTCGTAACCCGCGTCGGTAGTCGGAATGTTGAAGTTGATGGTGTGGTTGCCGATGTAGTTGCCGGTGGCGTCGGTCATCGCCTGCCGCAACGACCCCGCGCCGCTGTCGTTCGTGTTGGTCACTGTGTAGGTGGTCGCATATAACCCATTGAGGGATAATGCTATCGCAATAATGAAACAAAATTTCTTTATCATAATGATATAATTTCTACTACCCCGGCCTTCGGCCACCCCTTCTACATAGAAGGGGAAAACCTCATACCTTCTACCTTTTACAAGGAGACGGTGCACGCACCGTCTCTACTATGCCCTATTCACTAATCCCTAACCCCTTGATTCTCTGTTTCGTCACCTCGAACAGCAAAATGCCTGTCGCTACCGACACGTTGAGGGAACGGATGGTGCCCACCATCGGGATACGCACCGACGAATTGCACTTGCGCAGGTAATCCCATGCAATGCCTTCGTATTCGTTTCCCATGATCAGACAGACCGGTTTGGTGAAGTCTTTCTCGTAATAGGTGTGTTCGGCTTTTTCCGTCACGCCCACCACCTCGATGCCGGAGGATTGGAGGAACTCGATGACTTCCACAAGGTTGGAATGGCGGCAGACGGGTACTTTGTGCAGGGCGCCGGCGGAACTTTTCACTGCATCCTCGTTCAGCTGGGCGCCGCCCTTCAACGGCAGGATCACCGCGTCCACGCCCGCGCACTCCGCCGACCGCACGATGGCGCCGATGTTGCGCACGTCCGTGATTTTGTCCAAAATCAGCAGAAACGGCACTTTCCCCTGTTCAAACAAGAACGGCACGATTTCGTAAATGTCCTCATACTCAATGGCCGACATCATCGCCACCACGCCTTGGTGGTTGCCTCGGGTATATTTGTTCAGCCGCTCGGCTGGCACGTATTGGAACGGAATCTTGTTCTCCCGGATCTTGATGAAAAGGTCCTTGAACAGCGGACCGCCCAACCCTTTCTGCAAAATCACCTTGTCGATGGTCTTGCCGCTGTGTATCGCCTCCATTACTGGACGAATGCCATATATGATTGATTCTTCCATAGTTGCTGATTGATAGGGTTATTTCAATGTCCATGCATCCTTGATGCCGTTTGTCGCCGCAAACTGCATGGCTGCTTCTTCCGAATTGAAAACGCCGAGGCAGACACGCATGCGGGTGTTGCCGCTTTGGTGCAGCACGGTCGGCGAGTAGGTCTCGAAATGGTGCGAACAGATGTGACGGGCGCAGTCGGCCTCCTGACTGAAGCTGCCGTGGACAAGGTAGAACTTGCCATGCTCGTATTGGATGTGCTCCAAATTGTTGATGTCGAACGGCTTGGCTTCCGGTTCGGATTCTTCTACTACGGGTTCCTCCTCGGCAAAGCCAACCGTGTCAGCATCCGCTAGGGTGTCCGTAACAGCGGGTTCATCCACGGGCATTGTCACAACAGCGGTGGTATCGTCCACAACAGGCTGTTTGTCAAATTTTTGATGATAGAAATCCAAAAGGTTGTCCTTGAAGAACCATCCTACAACGCCCAAGGCCATCAACAGAACCACGATGAATACAACCCAGCCCCAACGCTTCTTTGGCTCTGGTTTTTCATCGGTTTCCTCTGCTTCGTCCTCATTCTCAGGTTCATCTTCTGTTTCAGGTTCTTCCTCGGTTGTGGTTTCTTCCTCAATTTCCGGCTCTGATTCGGTGGTTGTTTCGGGTTCAGGCTCTTGTTCCGTTTCAGATTCTGTTGTAGAGACGCAAAATTTTGCGTCTCTACCATCGGGTTCTATGATGGTTTCAGGTTCAGCAATCGGTTCTGTCTCGACCACCGGCTCGGGCTCAATAACTGGCGCGGGTTCTGCGATTGGTTCCGTCTCAACAACGGGCTCAGGTTCAACAACCGGCTCGGGTTCGGCAATCGGTTCGGGATTGGAAATAGCTACTGTTTCTTCCTCATTCTCAGGTTTTTCCTCGGTTGTGCGCACTTCCTCAATTCCCGGCTCTAATTCGGCGGTTGTTTCGGATTCAGGCTCTTGTTCCGTTTCAGATCCTGTTGTAGAGACGCAAAATTTTGCGTCTCTACCATCGGTCTCTACGATGGCCTCTGGTTCAACGATCGGTTCAGGCTCTACCACCGGCTCGGGTTCTACGATGGGTTCGGGTTCTACAACCGTTTCCGCTTCAGATTCAAACGGCGGCATTATTTCCGTCCGTTCGGGATGTTTTTGTTTTGGATATTTCTGGATGTCAATGGGTTCCAATCCCTCAAACTCCATATTCAGTTCGTGGATTTCGGGGGCGGCGGTGAATTCCAACTTGCTTTTTTTCAGGGAAAAGGTGCCAAAGCCCTCCACGGTGACGGAACGGCTGTTGTGCAGTTCCTCCCATAGTTTTTCCACCCAGCGGCGGATGGCAAGGTCCGCGTCCACAATGCGGATGTTCTCCGATTTGGATACAAACAGGATAAAGGCGTAGCCGCTGCCTTCCTCTTCCGAGTCGAGAAGCACTGAGTAACGCGGCGGGAACACCTGTTTTTCTTCAATATGTGCCCGTGAGAAAACCTTGCGGAACAAGCCGAGGTCGTTGACATACACGATGTCGTCTTCACGAAGGGCGGCGATTAAGTTTCTGACTATCATTGATAACTTGCTAAATATCTTTACAATAAGAGAAGAACGGAGCGTTTAGAAGTCGGTGATTTGTTCGGCTCTGACGAGGTCTTCGGGCGTGTCGATGGCGACACTCTCGTAGTCGCACGGCACTACACGGATGGGGTAGTCGTTCTCCAACCATCGCAGCTGCTCCAGCTTTTCGGCATTTTCCAATGTGGAAAGCGGCAGCTGCACGATGTCGCGCAATGTGCCGTAACGGTAGGCATAGATGCCGATATGCTTGTAATGGATGCGGGGGACTTCGGTATTGCGGTAATAGGGAAGGGGCGAACGGCTGAATGTCAGCGCCTTGCCTGTGACGGAGAAGGTCACCTTCACCATGTTCGGGTTTTCGGGATTCTCCTCGGGAAGGAACTCCTTGGCGAGGGTGGCGATTTGTACCGAATCGTCCTGAAACTGTCTGATTAACAAATTGATGGCTTCGCTGCGAATGTAGGGCTCGTCCCCCTGGATGTTCACCACCACGTCATCGTGGCTCAACCGGAGCGTGTCGGCGACTTCGGCGCAGCGCTCGGTGCCCGACTGGTGGTGCGGGGAGGTCATCACGGCCTCGCCGCCGAAGTTGCGGACGGCATCCATGATCCGCTGGTCGTCGGTGGCCACGACCACACGCTGGAGGTCGGCGGCAAGGGAACGCTCGTACACCCACTGGATCATCGGCTTCCCGTGGATCAGTGCCAGCGGTTTTCCGGGAAAACGGGTGGAGGCGTAGCGGGCGGGAATCACTCCATAAAACGCCATGGCCTACAGGTTTTGGTCGAAAAGTCCGAACAACTCGGCGTTGATCTTGTCAATCACCACGCCGAAATCCTCCTGCTTTTCAGCGAATTTGATCTTGTTCACGTCGATGATGAGCAGCTTGCCCAACTTGTAGTTGCGGATCCACTCCTCGTAGCGCTGGTTGAGGTTCTCGAGATAGTCGAGGCGGATGGTCTTCTCGTACTCGCGTCCGCGTTTGGCAATCTGCGACACAAGCGTGGAAGTGTCGGCGTGGAGGTAGATCAGCAGATCGGGAGCCTGCAGGAATTTCGACATCAGTTCGAAAAGGGAAGAGTAGTTGTCGAAATCGCGCGTGGCCATCAGCTGCATGTCGTGCAGGTTGGGGGCGAAGATGTAGGCATCCTCGTAGATGGTGCGGTCCTGGATCACCGTCTTGGTCTTCTTGCGGATGTCAATGACCTGACGGAACCGTGTGTTGAGGAAATAGACCTGCAGGTTGAACGACCACCGCTGCATATCCTCGTAATAACTGGCAAGATAGGGATTGTTCTCCACGCTCTCGTACATGGGCTCCCAGTTGAAATGTTTGGCCAACATCGTTGTCAGTGTGGTCTTTCCCGAACCGATGTTGCCCGCAACTGCTATGTGCATAATGATTCTATTTTATGAATAAACGAGCTGCAAAAGTACGAAAAAAACTCCGAAATTTTATCCCCATTACGGGAATTCCACCTTTTTGAAAACAGGAAGACTTTTTGACAAAAGTGGCTTTTTCTGTTAAAAAGTGTATTTTATTTCTTAAAAAGTGCTGTTTATTATCTTGAAAATCAATAAAATAATTTGATTCTTGCTGTTTGATTTCACGAAGGATTGCCGTATCTTTGCCCTCGGTAATTTTAAATTTTAGCGTATGAAAGAAAAAAATGATGACCTGTTGTTGGCACGTATCACCGTCTTGGGCGAAAAACGTGTGGTTCTGGACTGTGATGTCGCCGAATTTTTGGAAACTTCTACCTATGACATTATGCAGGCAGTGAAGGATAACCTGCTGCGGTTTGACAGTGAGGACATCCTGCTTTTGGAAGGCTCGCGCTGGCTGCGGAAATTGAAGGAGACCGACCGCTTCTGCCGTCTGCCAAAGTCGAAACTTCCCGTTTTTGCCTTCTCGGCCGACGGCATGCTCACACTGGCCACGGTGATGCAGAGCGACCGTGCCCACATCCTTTCGCGCATGCTGGTGAAAAGTTACTCCACCATCGTGGACCTGCGATATGTCCTTCAACAAATGTCCCTTTCGGAAGACGGTTTGCAACAGCGTCAGCTGATGGAGGAGTGCAGCCGCCTCCTCAACGAGATTTTCGGGCTCTACAACCAGGATGGTACATCGACGGTTTCGTTCAAAGTTGGGCAACACATTGGGAAACAGCCCGTTGATTCAACTGGCTATTTCAAATTGATGGAGGAAAACGAGCGGTTGCAAAGCGAGTTGGAGGAAGCCAACCGCCGCCTGCAGGAACTCAACCGTGGTATTTTCCGAAACAAAGGGGTGAGCTGATATAGCCCCACCCTCTTTGCTTCTTGCATCGCCCCATCGTATTATTGAAAAATGTTGTACTTTTGCCATCCGTTTTCAAGATGGAAAAATGTTGATGGCAGTGAAAACAGGCAGATTTTCTTTTTTTTAATTACCAAATTATTACTATCTTTGCCGCCGCAAACTCCCTTTGTTATGGATGCCGAAATGATCAAAACCATTCAGGACTATTTCAAAACCCAGCCCGTGCTGAAGGCATGGCTGTTTGGTTCGTATGCCCGTGGCGAGGAAACTCCTGACAGCGACGTGGACATTTTGGTGGTGTTTGACAGGGAAAATCATTCTGTTGGTTTGCTTGACCATGTCAGAATGATCAATTCATTGGAAGATTTGCTACAGCGGCGCATTGATCTCGTGGAGGACGGAACGCTTCTCCCTTTTGCATTGGAGAGTGCGAACAATGATAAATTGCTTTTTTATGAGAGAGCCAGTTAAAGACAGAGGGAGATTGGAACACATCAATGAGGTGATTTCTGTCATTACCGATGACCTTCCGCCCCTCAAAGCCAAAATCGAACAATACCTTTCCGAAATGAAATAGGCAGCTTTTACCTTATACCTCATACCAAACAAACCTGCCGTACAGACAACGCATGCGTTGTCTCAACAATCTGATAAAATTACAAACCAAAACCACCCGCCTATAGAATAGAACAAAAATTAAAGTAAAAGACAACGCATGCGTTGTCTCAACATATTGACATAAAAGCGTTTTCGCTAACTTATTACTCTGAAGTTCCACAATTCAGTACAATCTAAGTAAAGCGGTAAACGCTCACGAACGAATCGTGGGCTTTACTTATTTGATTGTACAGGTCGTGGAACACCTAGAGTAAGAATAAGGAAGGTTCACGATTTTTTATATGCTGAAAATCAATATACAACTCCCCCATTAATTAAACCCAATTTTATTATGAAAAAAATCATGTTATTACTTTACACCGTTTCTCTTTTGACGGTGGCTTGCCATAAGGACGAGCAAGATTCTTCCGATTCCTCTCAAACGGAATCTCCGTCAACGGCCACTATGATTACCAATGCGGTAACGGACTATGACGGAAATAAATACGATGCGGTGAAAATTGGCAATCAGATATGGATGGCTTCCAACTTGCGCACCACGCATTTTTCCAACGGCGATGCGATACCGAGAGGCATTAATGATACAGATGGGTCTATTATCGAACCATTTTGTTATTACCCCAACAATAGTGCAAATAATGTGTCTTTGTATGGTTATTTGTACAATAAGCCTGCGGTGATGCATGGTGAATCTGCTTCGAATTCCAACCCAAGTGGCGTGCAAGGCATTTGCCCTAACGGTTGGCATGTGCCAAGTGATGAGGAGTGGACAGAATTGAAAAACACTGTCAGCAGTAAGGCCGAATTTCGTTGCGGAAATTGTGAGTCGTGTATAGTGAAAGCATTGTCTGCTACCACAGGGTGGGCAAACGACAATGGACAATGTAATGCAGGCAACGATCAAAGCACCAACAATGCCACTGGCTTTTCAGCCCGTCCTGCTGGGTTTTACAAGGCTTCGGATGCCGAATATCAGGATTTTGGGAATAAAGCTTGTTTCTGGAGTGCTACCAATTATGTGGGACCCTCTTCAGGTTATTCCCATGGAATTTACTACAATAGTCCAATGGTGAATACATATCCACACAATGCAGACGACGGGCTTTCAGTGCGTTGTGTGAAGGACTGAAAAAGCTGAAGAGTGAAAATTGAAGTGAGGGGATTCTGTCGCGAACGGGGGACGCGGCGGAATCCCCTTCACTTTATAGTCCGCCCAAATGTTCGCGTCAGCGAACCCAAATGCGAACGTAGTGAGCAGAATCAAAGAATGCGAGCGGTAGCGAGCGCAACGCGAACGCAGTGAGCAAAATCAAAGAATCCGAGCGTTAGCGAGCACTAATTCGAAAAATGTTGTACTTTTGCCATCCGTTTTCAAGATGGAAAAATGTTGAAACAGAAGATTTCCGGATTGTTTGTTGCGATGGCACTCCTGCTGCTGATAGGCAGTGTGGTATTTCCACATCATCATCATGGCAACGTCTTGTGTTTCAATACAAAATGTGTGGAAAAATGCTGCCATCATCACGAAGATGAAGAGGAATCCGAGGGGATTGCATCGCATCACCACAACCACTCTTCCGATGAAATAGTCCTGTATGCTCCCTATACCCTTGCGGAGCATCCGAGAATAATCTCCGAACCGGCGGCAGATTACCATTCGCTGTTTGTGACTGTGGACTGCGATATCCCTTCGCTGCTGCGTATGGAAACACCGGCTGTCGGTTGGCTCTCCACCGATCCGGGCGGGACTGTTCCCCGAACGGTGGCGGGTTCCCCGTCCCGAAACGGACGGCGCGGGCCTCCTGTTGCATAGAACTGCTTCGGAACATCGTTCCGGGGTGCTTTTGTGTGCGGCATGTTTATGTGCCGCAGGTTGTTTGTTTTCAAAGTTTTATTTTTTTTCGATATGAAAAGATTTACTGCGATTTATGTAGTCGCTTTGTCTGTGATGGTGTGCCTTTCGTGCGGGCATCATCACGAGGCTGAATCAGAGCACGAACATCATCATGAACACGAGGCCGCAGAACATCACCACCATGACCACGAGTGCGATGGGCACCATCATCACGACCATGAGCATGAGGAGGTTGCGAGTGCTTCCGCCATCACCTTCACCCATGAACAGGCCGCGCAGGTGGACTTCGCCATCGACACCCCGCAGCTGCGCCCTTTCGGGCCGGTGGTGCGGACCGTGGCGCAGGTGCAGCCCGCTCAAGGCGATGAGGTGACCGTGGTCGCCAAGTCCAACGGCGTGCTGACCTTTGCCTCCTCCAATATTTGGGAGGGAAGTCCCGTTGCCAAAGGCGCTTCCGTGGCCCGCATCTCTTCCGACGGAATGGTCAGCGACAACCTTTCGGTGATGCTGAACGAAGCCAAAAACAACTATGAAACGGCCAAGCAGAATTATGAACGGGCAAAGTCTTTGGTTGACAGCAAGATTGTTTCGCAAGCCGAGTTTTTGGAACTGAAAAACACATACGAGAACGCCCGTCTGGTTTACGAAAACTTGAAAAGCAATGTGAACGCGGGCGGCGCTTCTGTGGTTTCGCCCCTCGGCGGATACATCAAGCAGATTTTTGTGGCCAACGGTTCGTATGTTTCCGTAGGACAGCCGATTATGTCGGTTTCGCAGAATCATAATCTGGTACTCAAGGCCGAGGTGCCGCAGCGGTATGCCGCCGCACTCCCCGCCATTTCTTCGGTGAACATCGAAAATCCCGTCACGCACGAAGTCGCCTCCCTGGAAGAACTTGGGGGCCGCGTCATCTCTTACGGCCGCGCGGTTTCCGGCACCAGCTTCATGCTGCCTGTCACAATGGAGATGAAAAATGTCGGTGACTTTACGCCCGGTATGCTCGTCAAGGTGTGGCTGTCGGCCCGTACCGCCGGCCAGACACTTACCGTTCCGAAGACCGCCATCCTCGAGGAACAGGGAAACCACTACGTTTTCGTGCAGATTTCCCCGGAACAGTATGAGAAAAAGGCAGTTGTGATTGGTGCGGAGGACGGAGAAAGGGTGGAAATCCTGTCAGGAATCACCGCTAAGCAGCGCATCGTGACACGGGGCGCCGTCTATGTGAAACTTGCGAAGGCGTCGGGTGCGCTTGACCCCCACGCCGGTCATGTCCATTAATGAACCACTCATTAATTTTGTAGAAAAATGTTAGACAAGATAATTCGCTTTTCATTGAATAACAGGTATATAATCCTGTTGTGTTCGTTGCTGTTGGTCGTTTTCGGCGTGCGGACCGCTTCGAAGATGGATGTGGACGTTTTCCCCGACCTCACCGCCCCGACGGTGGTCGTGATGACCGACTGCCACGGCCTCGCCTCCGAAGAGGTGGAGCGCCTGGTGAGCTATCCGATTGAGACGGCGATGAACGGGGCGACGGGTGTGCGTCGCGTCCGCTCCACCTCCTCACAAGGCTTCTCGTTCGTGTGGGTGGAGTTCGACTGGGGCACCGACGTTTTCCGTGCCCGCCAGGTGGTGAGCGAAAAGCTGGTCGCTTTGGAGGGACAGATTCCCGAAAAGGCGGGACAGCCGCTGCTGGCGCCGCAAGCCAGCGTCATGGGCGAAATCTTCTTTGTCGGACTTCGGGCCGACTCCACCTCCATGATGGAACTCCGTGACCTCGCCGAGTGGCAGGTCCAACCCCTGATCCTGGCTACCAACGGCGTGGCCAACGTCACGATTATCGGAGGCGATTACAAACAGTTTCAGGTAGTTGCGGACCCGTACAAGATGAAGGCGTACCGGGTGACGATGGACGAATTGCGGGCGGCGTGTGCCACCATGAGCGACAACTCCTCCGGCGGCGTGTTCCGCGAGTACGGCAACGAATACTCCGTCCGGGGCGTGGCACGCACCGCCCGCCCCGATGAAATGGCACACAGCCTCATCAAACAGGTGGACGGAAAGCCCGTCTGTGTGGGCGATGTGGCGGATGTGAAGGTCGCCCCCGCCGTCAAGTACGGATACGGCAGCGAAAACGGCCAGCCCGCCGTCGTGATGTCCGTCACGAAACAGCCCGGCGCCAACACATTGGAGGTAACCCGCGAGATTGAACGGAATCTTTCCGATCTGAAAAAATCGTTGCCTTCTGATGTTCAGGTGGATACGCACATCTTCCGGCAGGCCGACTTCATCCAGACTTCCATCAGCAATGTGGAGCGAGCCCTCATTGAAGGCAGCATCCTCGTGGTCATCGTGCTCTTCCTGTTCCTCGGCAACTTCCGCACCACCGTCATTTCGCTGCTGGCTATCCCGATGTCGCTGTTGGCCACCGTCATTGCCCTTAAACTGCTGGGACTTAATATCAACACGATGAGTTTGGGCGGTATGGCCATCGCCGTAGGCTCGTTGGTCGATGATGCCATCATTGATGTTGAGAATGTGTATAAACGATTGAGGCAAAATAGGTTGCTGCCTGAAGGAGAACGGAAAAGTGCTTTTGATGTCGTTTTTCACGCCTCCTCCGAAATCCGCACCTCCATCCTGAACGCTACCTTTATTATTATGGTGTCCTTTCTGCCGCTCTTTTTCCTTTCGGGAATGGAGGGCAGAATGTTGAAACCGCTCGGTATCGCCTTCTTGGTCTCGCTGTTTATGTCGCTTATCGTGGCAATGACGCTTACGCCGCTATTGTCGAAGATGCTGCTTTCCAACGAAAAGTTCCTTTCTAAGAATCAGGAAGATAAGTGGCTTTCCCGCAACCTGCGGAAACAGTATGAGCGTTCCCTGGATTGGACACTTCGCCACGGGAAATGGGTGCTGGGCGTGGTCATCGCGCTGTTTGTCGTGTCGATCGGCGTTTTTTTCACTTTCGGGCGCAGCTTCCTCCCCGAATTTAACGAGGGATCACTGACCCTCTCCGTGGTGACACAGCCCGGAACGTCGCTGGACGAAAATAATGTCATCGGCAACCTTGTGGAACAGAAACTGTTGGAGATTCCGGAGGTGACGACCACGTGCCGCCGGACGGGTAGGGGAGAGTTGGACGAACACTCGCAGGCCACCAATAGTGCCGAAATTGAGGTCAATTTTGACCTGAAGGATCGGTCGAAGGAAGAGTTTGTGAGTGAGGTCCGGGCAAAGCTGGCCGCCATCCCGGGCATTGCAGCCACGGTGGGGCAACCGCTGGGGCACCGCATCGACCACATGATTTCCGGCACCCGCGCCAATATCGCCATCAAGGTTTTCGGTAATGACTTGAATGATATGTATGTGATTGGAAACCAGATAAAAAGTGCCATTGCCGATGTGGATGGCCTGGTGGATGTGAACGTGGAACAGCAGGTGGAAGTGCCGCAAATCCAGATTCGTGCCGACCGCGACAAACTTGCGTGGTACGGCATCACGGTGGAGGAATTCAATTGTTTCGTCGATGTGACACTCGGGCGGGAAAAACTGTGCGACATTTACGAAGGTCCCCGCCGCTACGACCTCGTCCTGCATCTGGATTCCGCTTATACCCAATCTATTAGTGATTTGGAAAATGTGCTGATAGATGCTGCCGACGGTGCAAAAGTGCCGCTTTCGCAGGTGGCGGACATCGTGTCTGTTTCCGCACCCGGCTCCATCAATCGGGAGAACGGACAGCGCAAACTGGTTGTGTCGGCCAACGTGGCGGGACGGGATATGCTGGGCGCAGTAGAGGATATTCAAAATATTGTGGATGAGAAGGTTGCTATTCCCGAAGGATGCCGCATCGAGTACGGGGGACAATTTGAAAGCGAGGCAGCGGCTTCCCGTATGCTGTTGCTTACGTCTGGTCTGGCCTTGGTGGTGATTCTGCTGCTTCTTTTCCGTGAATTTCAGGACTTTAAGCTGGCTGCAGTGATTCTGCTGAACTTGCCGCTTGCCTTGATTGGCGGCGTGTTCGCCATCCGCCTCAGTTCCGGAATACTGAGCATTCCCGCCATCATCGGCTTCATCTCGCTGTTTGGTATTGCCACACGAAACGGAATATTGCTTGTTTCCAATTATTTACGATTGCAGCAGAGCGGGCTCTCCGTGGCGGAAACCGTCCGTTACGGTTCAGCCGACCGCCTGAATGCCATCCTGATGACGGCGATTACGGGCGCGTTGGCGCTCATCCCGATGGTGGTCAACGGCGATATGCCCGGCAATGAAATCCAATGCCCCTTGGCCACCGTGATTATCGGAGGTCTTGTGACTTCCACGATACTGAATGTTTATATCGTCCCCATCGTCTATTCTATGTTGTATGATAAAAAATCGGTTGAATAAAAAGTTTGTTATGAATTGTAGAATATTGTTTTTTAGTCTTTTAATGATAATTCCGACCGCAATGACCGCTCAGGATTTTGCGACGGTATGGCGCGAGGTGGAGGCGAACAACCTCACGCTGAAAGCCGCCCGTCAGTTGGTAGAGGCGGATCAGATGGAGAATCGTGTGGGGCTGGCTCCTGATAATCCGGAAGTTGAGTTCGCCTACCTCTGGGGAAGCGGCGCGGCGCAGGGTGACCGTATTGATGTGAGTGTGACACAGTCGTTTGATTTCCCGACGTCGTATGTCTATCGCGGCAGGATTGCCAATCTCAGGAACGAGCAGGTGGATCTGGCCTATCAGCAGGAGCGTCAGGCACTGATATTGGAGGTAGGGGAGTTGTATTACAACATTTTGTATCAGAATGTTCGGATTGAGGATATGGAACACTGCCTGAAATTCCTCTCGGATGTTTCGGAGGCGTACCGGCGCAAGCTGGAGGCAGGCTCCATCAACATTTTTGAGTACAACAAAGTACGGTTGGCAGAGTTGAATTTGGCGCAGGAAAAATCGCATGCAGAAGCGGAAAGGGAGGGAATGTTGTTGGAAATGAAGCGGTTGAACGGTGGCGTGGCGTTGGATATTATGGATTCGGAATTTCCGGAAATGTCTGCCCCTGCGGATTTTGATGTATGGTATAACCAAGCAACACAGCGTCTTCCTTCCTTGTTGCTGATAAATAAGCAGTTGGAAGAGAACCAACAGCAGATCAAGCTGGAAAAATCACAGTGGGCTCCGCGCTTCCTCGCCGGTTATATGCGGGAACAGGTTCCCTCCGAGATTTTCCAGGGCATAAAGGTGGGGGTGAGTGTGCCCCTCTGGCAGAATGTGAATTCGGTGAAACAGACGAAGTTGCGCTCTTCCGCATTGCAACTGCAGGCTGCCGATGTGCAGAGCCAGACCTACAACGACCTGAAAACGCACTACCTGATGCTTCTTTCTGTGGATAAGCAAATTGCTGATTATCACCAACTTCTTGAAACAGTGGATGCGATGCAGCTTCTGAAGGAGGCTTTGGACAGCGGCCAGATGTCACTGGTGGACTACCTTTTCGAGTCATCCATCTACCATGAGAGCCACGAGCGTTTTGCAGAGTTGCAATACGATGCGGCGAAGCACTATTTGGTGCTGCAGGTTTATTCAGGGCTGTAGAAGAAAAAGAAACGTCTATAATCCCGCCACCGTCACGTCGGGACGGCGCAGGATGTCATCCGTTTTGTAGAAGGCTGCCAAAAAGTCGAAATCCTCCCGGAACATTTCCATAATCATGTCCAAAAGCGGCTCGTCTTGAGGAACGTATTCTTTTACAGCTTGTTCCAAAAGTCCGATCCGGCAGTCTGGATTGAAAAGTATGTGTTCGAATGCGTCTAACCGTGCTTTCGGACGGAGGCATGGCACAGAACAGAATGCCTCGTTGCAGCCGAAAGAAAGGTTTGCGCCTTCCCTCTCGTCGTAAAAAAGCAGGGCGTCGTTGTCCAGTGTTTTTGTCTCTTGTTCAAGACGTTGCAACACGGCAGTGTCATCCCCGCATTCTGTCAGAAATTCCCGGTAATTTTGCAAAATCTGTGCCTTTGTTCCGAAAATCAAATCTTTTTTGAAAAGACGAAGGAATGTATCGTGTTGTTTTTCAATGTGTTCTCGTGCAATTTTCCAGTAATCTTTGTGTAGGAACTCCTGTTGCTCCTCTGTAAGTTGACGGTCTTCCTTGATATTTTCCTCTGTGATGGAAGGAAGCAGTCCCAGACTCCCCGACCAATGCCAGTCGCCGCGCCACCGGATAAGGGCGATTTGTATAAAATCGCCGGCTTTCACGGTGTTCGGTTCCAAGGATTTTTTCAAAACCCGGTACTCGGTGTGGTCACTGATACGTGACAGTAGGTAATGCTTATCGGTCTCGTTGGTTATTTCAAAATAGCCGGTGAGCTTCGGGGAGATGGTGAGAATGTTCCGGGCTATTTCAGAGTCGTCCTCCACGTAGGCCAGTGCCCATTCCGTCATCGTTGTCCCCCACAGGCAGCTGCGGATTTCGTACGACAGGTCGTCGTAACGGCCGCTCAACAGGGCCTGTGCCGCTGCCGGATCGGCGTTCTGTTCCGCCAGTGTGTCAATGGCCAGCTGCATTTCATCGTCCAATGTGAGGCTGGCATCGGGTGCGGTAAGGTAGTTCGAGAAAAAAATCTTCTGCATGTACGTCCGTACTGCAAAGTAGTCGTTGGGGTCGCCCTTGAATGTGAAAAAATCACGAAGTTGCTGGTTCTCGGGTGCGTAGTCCCATTGTGCGTCAAGCTCTTCAAAGAAAATGCCGGCCATCGTCGCAATGCACGGATCGTTCGGCAGCACCGCATAATCAAATCTCAGCGACATATAATACCAGATGAGGAACTCCAGATCCGGCTCGTTGATGTCGTCCTCCAGATACTCGTCGTATTCTTCCATGTGAAAGAAAGGCAGCGTTTTACCGCATTTTTTCCGACAGATGCGGACGAAGGTTTGGAAAACGCCAGTTCCCGTAACCACATCCTCAAAGTAGGCGGCCGCCATGCACGAGAGAACTTCATAGTCATTTTCCTCCAGCTCCTTGAACTCGCTGACCAGCCCCGTGTTGCGGTAGCAAAGCTCCTTCAGACGGTTGCAAAGCCGGATGTAAAACTGGTCGGTGGGAAGGTCTTTTTCAAACGGCCGGACCTCCAGCCATGAATTACGGAAAATACGCTTCATTATTCAAAAAGATGTTTGTAGATTTCCTCTACTTTGGATATAGGAATGAGTTTGATTTTTAAATCTTTGGTGTTCAATCCTTTGAGATTGTATTTGGAAAGAAACATCCGCGTGAAACCGAGCTTGTCGGCTTCGGCGATGCGCTGGTCGATGTGGGTGACGGGACGGATTTCGCCGTTCAGTCCCATCTCCCCGGCGAAGCAGGTCTTCGGGTCGATGGCGATGTCGGCAGCCGACGAAAGGATGGCCGCCACAATGGCGAGGTTGATGGCGGGGTCGTCCACATTGATGCCCCCTGCGATGTTCACAAAAACGTCCTTGGCTCCAAGTTTGAAGCGGCACCGCTTTTCGAGAACCGCCAACAGCATGTTCAGCCGGCGGATGTCGTAGCCCGTGGCCGACCGCTGCGGCGTGCCATAGACGGCGCTGCTCACCAGTGCCTGGATTTCGATCATCATCGTGCGGTTCCCTTCCAGAATGGCGGAAATGGCACTGCCGCTGAACTCCTCGTCACGTCCCGAAAGCAGGATTTCCGACGGGTTCAGCACCTCCCGAAGACCATTCGCCTGCATCTCGAAAATGCCCAGCTCCGAAGTCGAGCCGAAACGGTTCTTGATGCACCGGATGATGCGGTAGCCATAGTGCTGGTCGCCTTCGAACTGCAGCACCGTGTCCACGATGTGCTCCAGAATCTTCGGCCCGGCGAGGCTGCCGTCCTTCGTGATGTGGCCAATCAAGAACACCGGTACTGCCGAGGTTTTGGCATAGTGCTGGAACTCCGCGGCACATTCCTTGATTTGCGAAATGGAGCCGGCCGCCGAGTCAATCAGGCTGCTCTGCAACGTCTGGATGGAGTCGATGACCAACAGCTCCGGCTGCACGTTCTTGATGTGCTCGAAAATCTCCTGTGTGCTGGTTTCCGTGAGGATGAACAGGTTGTCGGGATGATGGCCCGGAAAAAGCCGCTCGGCACGCATCTTCAACTGTGCCTCGCTCTCTTCGCCCGAAATGTATAGGATCCTTTTGTCCTTGATTTTCAATACCATTTGCAAAAGCAAAGTCGATTTGCCGATGCCCGGCTCGCCCCCAAGCAACGTGATGGAACCCGCCACGATGCCGCCGCCCAGCACGTTGTCGAACTCCGAATAACCCGTCCCGATCCGCGGAATCTGCACCAACGAAATCTCGTCTAACCGCTTCGGCGAATTCTGGATCGTCTTCGCAAGATGCGATTTTCCCTTCTGTCCTTCGCCACGGTCAATCACCTCCTCCACAAAACTGCTCCACTCCCCGCACGACGGGCACTTTCCCAACCATTGCGACGACTGGTAACCGCAGTTTTTGCAGAAAAACAGACTTTTACTTTTTGCCATGTAAATTGTTGTGTTTTATACAAATAAAGGAATAATGGTCTTCAATGACTTGGGTAGAACCTCCAGTGTGACCGTGTCGGTGAGACCGGCAGCATCCCCGTCAATGTGCAGGTAGATGGGCTTCCCGTCACGGGAAGTGATGACCGCCTTTTCACACTCGACATACTTCACCAACGTGGATTTGTCGAAATGGTCGCTCAACAGGAACGGCAGGTCGATGTTCAGCATTTTCACGAACATCGGCCGATGGCAGATGCAGAGGTTCAGCTTCCCGTCCTGCACCGATGCCTGCGGCGCGATTTTGATGTTGTACCCCCATTGCGACGAATTGGCAAAGGTGATGAAAAATGCCTCTGTGTCAATATCTTGATTCGTTGTTGTAATATGGTACTTTGAAGTTTTGTAGGTAAAAAAGTTTTTTATGATGTATTTCAAATAG
>JAEEGJ010011178.1_pt1 | contig 22898 bp, 25 predicted proteins | sample 8958761 | NCBI WGS metagenome assembly JAEEGJ01 (sample SAMN16246546, study PRJNA631951) | gut metagenome | biome: gut microbiome; feature: rumen; material: RS-attached | host: Bos | place: Iran: Karaj | collected 2018-10 | reverse complement strand
GAAATGAGCTGTGTCAGCGCATCAAGGGAAATCCGGCGACCGCCCATATCCCTGTTGTCATGCTTACGGCCCGGCTCACCGACGAGAATGAGAAGAAGAGCCGCGACTGCGGGGCCGATGATTACTTTACCAAGCCTTTCGACATCAAGGTTCTCCAGGAGCACATTGCCATTCTGGTCTCCCAGACGGGAATTGATGCCTCCGGTAAACTCAAGGCCCGCATCGAGGAGCGGGAAGTGGTGTCGGTAGACCGCAAGTTCGTGGACAAGGTGACGGCCTTTATCGAGGAGCACATCGTGGAGAGCGAACTCAGTGTGGAGCAGATAGCCGAGGCTATGGGCATGTCCCGGGCCAATATCTACCGGCGCATGGTCTCCGCTACCGGACACACGCCTTCGGAATTCATCAAGATTGTGCGGCTCCGCCACGCCGAGCGCCTCCTCATGCAGAGCGGCCTTACCATCTCCGAGATCTGCTATGAGGTGGGTTTCACCTCTCCGCGCTATTTCAGCAAGTGCTACAAGGAGTTCTACGGATACGTGCCTTCGAAGGCAAAGCGGGGGTGAAATAACGGTTTCCCATGATAAGAGAAAGTCTGCGGAGATACATTTATGATGAAGTCATTCCCAGGTATGCGGCCTTCGATAAGGCGCATCGGGAAGATCATGCTTTGACGGTCATTGAGCGTGCCCTGTCAATGGGCAGGCAGTATGATATTAACGAAGAGATGCTCCTGACGGCTGCGGCGTGTCACGACCTGGGTCTTGCGGTGGACCGGAAAACACACCACCTGGAAAGCGGACGGATAATCCGGGAAGACAAGCGGCTTTCCGAATGGTTCTCGCCGGAGCAGATAGAAACCATCGCCCAGGCTGCGGAAGACCACCGGGCATCGGCAAAAACGCTGCCAAGAAGCATCTACGGCCGTCTTGTCGCCGAGGCCGACCGCTTGATTGTTCCCGAAACCATCATCCGCCGGACGGTTCTCTTCGGCCTTTCCAACTACCCGGAACTGGACAAGGAAAGCCACTGGAACCGTACGCTGGAACACCTCCATGAGAAATATGCCGAGGGCGGCTATCTTCACCTTCTCATTCCGGGCTCGCCGAATGAAGCGCCCCTGCAGCAGCTGCGGGAGATGATCAAAGACGAGCCGCGGCTCCGGACTATCTTTGAGGCAGTTTACGCGGAAGAAGCACAGTGAGTAATAATTGTTGCTAAAATAAAAATTCTGCCTAACTTTGCGCGGTTTAGTGATTATCATGAGAAAACGCCTATATACTATTCTGTTGGCAGTCGTTATAGCAGTTCTGCCACTGCTTGTGAATTGCTCAAAGCCGGACCGCAGCGAGGAGGCAAACCAGCTGAAACTCGAACTCCAGGATCAATTATTCTCGAAGCCGGAACAAGTATTGGCGCGGGTAGACAGTGCGGAACGGGCTGGCGTGTTTTCGGAGACTACGGCCAACCTGATTCGGTCCAATGTCTACGGGCAAATGGGCAAAACGCAGCTGGCTATTTTCTACGGCGAGCAAATTAATCATACCCAACTCAGAAGCGAAGGCGTTAACTATTATTCGGCCATTCTCAATCTTAGCTCTCTGCTGAGTAAGAGCGGAGAATGGGGGAAGGCCCTCCATCTGGCCGATGAATTGATTGCCGACGTGGAGAAAGGCGGCATGGACGAGCAGGCGGCCCTGAGGATAAAGAGTCGCGCACTCACCATCAAAGGCGACTGTGAGAAGGATATGGGGCATATGGAAGAGGCCGAACGCTATTATCTGGAAGGAATAGACCTGATGATGGGCGTTACGCAGCCCAAAGATTACTGGATCATCGATGCCCTGTTTATGGCCGTATTGGAAACAACGGAGTTCTACCTGGAGTGGGAAACCCCCAAAAAGGCCCTGCCCCTGCTGGCAAAAGGTGACACAACCCTGGCCCGTATGGCCCGCTGTCCCGAAATGCCGGAGCGCGTCCTTAACATCCGCAGCAACAACCTGACCATCAATCAGGCCCTGAACTATGCCGCCAATGGCTTTTACGACAAGGCCAGGGTTCTCTATGAGAAACATCGGCAGGCTTCCAATCTGACGCCCTATGATTTGGTGGCCGAAGCCCGCTACCTCACGATAATCGGCCTCTATGACGAGGCCATCCGCCTGTTCCGCAAAACCGATTCCCTCTATATTGCCCGGGGCAGTTCCATCAACAACGCCTACATCAACAATTACATGATGAGCCAGTACAAGGCCTTAAAGAAGGCCGGACGTACGGACGAGGCCATGGCATACGCAGACCGCATGCGTCACCTGAGCGATTCCATCCACCTTCAGGAGCGGAAGATGGATATGGAGCAGCAGGAGGTCATCCGGGAGAAAGAGGCCGAAATCACCAGCCGCCGCCATTCGCTGGCCATCCATCGCATCATCCTCTTTTCGGCCATCGTCATTATCCTTCTCGTGGGTTATCTCCTTGTACGCGCCTGGAAGTACAACAGGGCGCTGGAGGAAAAGAACCGCAGCCTGTATCAGGAAATCCAGCAGCGGGAGAAGGCCGAGGCCGATGAGCGCGAAGCCCTGCAGGAAAGACCGGCCGAAACGCTCTCGCAGAGTGAGTTGCTCTACCGCCGTCTGTGCGAACTGATGAGCAATCCCGATGTCTACACCAATCCTGACACCAACCAGGATACGCTGGCCACCCTGGCCGGGACCAACCGCACCTATGTCTACGACGCCCTGCGCGAGTGTGCCGGTGTGACCCCCATCGACTTCATCAACGGTTACCGCCTGCGCTACGCAGCCCGCCTGCTGGCCACCACTCCTGATTCCGTATCCCTGATTGCCGAACTCTGCGGCCTTTCCCGCCGCACCTTCTACCGCCTTTTTGACGAAGCATATTCCATGTCTCCGTCGGACTACCGGAAAGCGGCCAAAAAGTAGGTTTTGCAGAATTGGCACAATGATTTGTAGGGGTGGCACAATGGGCCGCCCCTTTTTGCATACCTTTGCTCCCGGATTTAACGAGCAAAGCGTATGGATTTTACCATGATCATCACCGTAGCCCTGGCAGCCGCCATCATCGTCATTGTACTGATGCTGGTAGCTGTCATCATTTTCCAGCGGTGGAGAATCGGCGATAAGAATGCCGCCCTCGGCCGCTTTATCCGGGAGAATATCGAACTGCAGGACGAACTTAATAATCACACAAAAACAAGGCAATGAAGATGCGAACTTTATTAATGGCCGTAATGCTGCTGACGACCATTTCGGCCCGCGCACAATGGCGCGTGGGCGCCACCACTGGAGGAAACTACAACTTCTACTCCATGGACAAGCAGTATATGTCAGACTACGAGATTCAGGGCTCCCATGGCCTCACCGCCGGCGTCTCCGGGCAGTACAACTTCAAGGACTGGATGGGCGTGCGCGTGGATCTCAACTTCACGCAGAAGAACTACCAGATGCATCGTGCGATGCTCGATCAATGGGAGTATTGCTATCGCAACAACTACGTGCAGCTGCCCGTGATGGCCGCCTTCAGTTTTGGCGGTAATCGGCTGCGCGGCTTCTGCAATCTGGGTTTCTACACCGGCTTCTGGCTCAAGAGCCACCTTTCCGGCACCGACTACAACGTATTCAACGAACAATGGGTGAACATCAACGAGGACGTGAAGTTCAACGCTGACCGCGACAACCGCTGGGATGCCGGTCTGCTGGCCGCTTCCGGTCTGGAGTACCTCATGGGCAAGCACTGGGCTATCCAGCTCGAAGCTCGCTACTACCACGGTCTCACCTCTGCCACCAGGCCCTATATGCGCGTCAAGGACTATCGCTACAACAGTACCCTGGCCTTTCAGGCAGGCGTGTATTACCTGTTCAAGTAAAGTTCAACCCTCAACCTCCTCATCATCCATGAAAAAGATATTATCCATCATGAGTGCGGTGCTCCTGCTGTTGACTATGGGAGCCTGCCGCCCTGAGAGCGACACGCTGGTATCCTACGATCACAATGACAAATTGGTGTTCGCCCGTGCTGACTCCTCCTTTGCCGCCAAGTTCCAGATCATGTGGAATGGCCTGAACCAGAACTATGCCATCTGGGACTACGAGGCCGAGCATGGCGTGGATTGGGATGCCATCTATGACGAGTACTATCCCCAGTTCGAGGCTCTCGACCGTCGCGGCAAGGACGCCACCGTCACCGACGACGAGTTGAAGACCCTCATGCAGAAGACCCTCAGTCCGCTGCACGACGGGCACTTTTACTTCGAAATGAAGAACCACAAGACGGGCAATACCGTGATTTACATACCCTCCTCGGACCGCAATGCCTCGCGCGACGACTACGCCATTGCCAGCACCTTCAAGCCCAACCTCACCTACTACACCAATGTGGCCCGTGGCCAGGTGGAGACCGATGCTGAGGGCAATCCCATCGTGATGAGCTATAGCACTGACGCCTTTAGCCTGCTCACGCGCTTCCTCGACACACCCGGCATCGGCCTCCAGTGGGTGAATGACCGCATCCGGGAGCTCTCTGCACTGCCCAGCCCCACCGAGATGGAGACCTTCCAGCTCCAGCAGCTGCAATGCTTCTACGAGGAGCTGAGTGCCGTCGAGGGCACTTTGATGGGCGTCGCCGTCCCCCTCTACAACCGTCTGCGCGAGAAGTACAGCTTCCTCGAGATCCCCGGTTACGACTACATCGACCCTACCTTCGCCACGAAAGGCATCACGTTCTCCTATGCCCTGCTCAAAGGCAATATCGCCTATTTCCATGTCAGCAGCTTTGCCATGACCATCTATTTGGATGATGCCAGCACACAAGAGACCTTCGACACCTCCGTCCCCGCCACCATGCATCATATCCAGCAGATGCGTGAGGTATGGCAAGCCTGGTTCAACACCGTGCAGCAACTTCACCGAAGTGGCACGCTCGGCGGGGTCATCCTGGACGTGCGCAGTAACACCGGCGGCAACGTGGATGATTACCAGTACTTTGTAGGTTCCCTGGTGCCCTCCGGTGGCCTGCACGTCGGCTACCAGCGCTACAAGCGCGGCACCGCCCGCTACGACTACTCTCCGATGATGGATGGCATCGCTCCCACCTTGAGCACGCCCCACGAGACCATCACCGAGCCCGTCGTCATCCTCACCAACTGCATGTCTGTCAGCTTGTCCGAGTTGTCCTCCCTGGGCGTAAAGACCATGCCCAAGGGTAAGGTCATCGGCAAGCGCACCTGGGGCGGCCTCTGCCCGCTGGCCACCAATGACCTCAACACCTACAGCTACTCCGGACATATCGGCGTGAAGGGCGAGACCGCCGTCTATGGCTATTTGCCCATGCTCGGTGCTTTCACCCTCGACAAAAAGCTGATTGAAGGCGAGGGCATCACCCCCGACATCGAAGTGGACTTCGATGACACGCTATTCAAAAACACTGGCCGCGACTCTCAGCTGGAGCGCGCTCTCCAGTACATCACCAGTGACAACTGATTATAAACAATCAAGAGATAAAGATAATGGCAATGAAAAGATTACTCTATCTGATGGCAGCAGCCATTGTGGCACTGGGGCTGAGCGCCTGCCATACAGACAATCCCGACGAGCCGAAGGACGTGGTTGACAACGGTGTCTGGCCCGTACCCGCCGACGCAGGGGATGAGAGCTATAAGCCCGGCGACGATTTCTTCATGTACTGTAACGGCGGGTTTTGGAAAAGTGCCCAGGTAGACGAGTCGAAGGTGGACATCAACTGCTGGGTAAAGGTGGAGGTGCCGAGGCTCATGGATCAGCGCCTCGCCGCCCTGAATTTCCCCTCGCTGGAGAAGATGAGAAGCGACATTGCCCGTCGCGACAAGGCGACCATCGCCTTGCAGCAGCAACGCTTGCAGCAGGCAAAGGCCCGCGTGGAGGCACTCCAGACCCCCGAGGAAGCCTGGCGACTGGCTGCCGGGATGATGAAAGAGGGTTACCATCTGTTTTTCAACCTTATGCCGTTCTCGCATAACGGCCGCATCGCATTATGCATCGCGGGAGATGTTGCCAACGAATACACGGCTTCGATTCTCAAGCCAGAGGATAATTTGGCATGGAGGCTGGCAAATGATCCCCAACTGCTTACACAGGTGCGTCCGCTCATGGACGCCGCCACCAAAAGCATCGATGCGGGGCAGTGGCCGATGCTCGTCACCATCATGCAAGAGCTTGGTGTGGCTCCTGAGAATGCATACTTTGCCGGTGAAAACCCCACTGTTGTTCAGCATGGACAGACGGAAGCCTTTACCAATGCGTTCAACACGATTCAAAACTTTGACGTTGAAGCGTTCAAGGAGAATATACTCCTCCCCGCGATCATGGCCGATGCCGTCCTTTTCAGCGATGAGACCTCATTGACACAAGAGGAACTGGTGAACATCATCAGCAAGAAATATCTGCGCTACGAACGCTCGAAGGTCTTTGCCGACGCCTATGTCACGGCTGATATGAAGAGAAACGCGCTCGCCCACTGCGAACAGCTGCGCGAGACCTTCCGCCAGCGCATCGATGCAAGCACCTGGATGAGCGACGCCTCTAAGCAGAACGCTCGCCGCAAGCTTGACGCCATGACCTTCAACGTAGGTTGCCCCGACCGGTGGATGCCGGAGGGCCTGCCCGACCTGAGCGCCTGCGAAACCATCCTCGATGATGTGTTTGCCCTGCGCCGCACCCAGTTACAATTCAACATCAGTCTTGCGGGGCAGTCCACCGTCAAGGCCGGCTTTCTTTGCAACATTGCCAACTTGTTTGACCTCACCGATGCCAACGCCTTCTATGCGCCCAATCACAACTCTATGAACATCCTGCCCGCGTGGCTCATGGAACCCTATTGCCAGGAAGGTGCCAACGAGGCATACAACTACGCCTCCTTGTCGGTCACCGGCCATGAAATGACACACGGCTTCGACACCAACGGATCGCAGTATGACTGGCAGGGTGATCTTGGAAGCCTCTTCTCTGGCGAAGCCGACCAGCAGGAGTTCCTGCGCCGCTCTGAGCTGCTAGTCGACTGCTACAACCAGTTCGAGGTCCTGCCATGGTCACTGCCCGGCGTCTATAACGACGGGGCCTACACTGTGGCCGAGAATATTGCAGACCTGGGCGGATTTCTTATTTCCTATGAGACCTATCTGCGCTACCTGCGCGAAAACGGCTTCACCGGTGAGCAGTACGACCTGCAGCGCCGCCGATTCTACCTTGCCTACGCCTGGCAGATGCACGGAAAATATAGCGTCAAATACGCCCACGACCGCACCCTGGGCGCAGACGATGATCCCAGGGCCAAGGACACACACTCCCTCCTCCGGGAGCGTCTCAACGGCGTGGTCATGAACACAGACGACTGGTATGAACTTTTCCCCGTCCAGCCCGAAGAAAAGCTTTATCGCAAGGATGGGGACCGCGTGAGAATATGGTAATTGTCAATTAAATAACAATCAAAAGTATGAAAAAGAATCTGATGACGCTTGCAGCCGTCCTCTGCTGCACTGCCCTGTTCACGTCCTGTGGGAAGGACAATCCTATCCAGCCCGAGGCTCCGGACACCACCCCTGTTTCCGCCGTGATGACCTACGCATTTACGGTCACCGACGACCTCCTCAGTGCATTTAACCTGATGGTGGAATACTATGACGCAACTGGCGAGGTAAAGACCGAGACCATGACTTCCAAGGAATGGACCAAGACCGTCAAGACCACCAAACTGCCCGCCACCCTGGGTGCCCGCGTGAAGATGCAGCTGAAGGATGGCTTCGATTCCTCCAAGGAGGGAGTATTCAGCGCAAAGCACGCCTATGGCTACGAGTACTATGTGGTAAACAAAAGCAATGAGAAACTGGGGAACACGGTCTCCAACTCTTCGAGCGGCGGTGTGGATATGAAGTATGAAAAGGTTCCCGCCTATGCTGAAAGGTATCAGGATAAACCCATCATGAAGTTTCTTTTAAACTTTGCCGCCGACGGCAACGCCACCAGCGGAAGTTGGGAATAACTATCAATACATTGCGTGTATCCTAAATGCCCGAAACCCCACCGGTTGGTTATAAAATAGCGTCTTCTATGGAGGGTCTGAAGAATAATGATTAACTTTGCGAGTCAGATAAATCGAGATTATACAGAACAGAAAAACTATTCCTCAAATGAGAAGACTGTCATATCTACTTGCCATTTCATTACTATCATCCTGCACCATTATCCGGGGATACATTGCCGATGGGGCTTATGGACCGACGAGTTTCAGCTATGAAAAACAACTGAAGGATACCATCGTCAATCACGCAGATGTTTTCACTTTCGACCGTCCGGAGAATCAGGCCGATTGGATTGACACTTTGCATTTCTTCAACCAGGGCCGGATGTATTCAAATACGACGATGTGGGAAGCCATTGGTCCGAAGACAGAGACGCAAGGCGTGCTTATTATCCAGAATGACAGCATTGTCTATGAGAAGTGCATCGGAGAGATGGCCGTCGATAAGATTGCCGGGGTATTTTCTGTCACGAAATCCGTCACGTCACTGCTCTGCGGGATTGCTGTGGATGAGGGAGCTGTCAAGAGTATCGATGATCCGGTTACGGATTACCTTCCGGAATTGATGAGTAAAGACCCGTTGTGGCAGAAACTCACCATCCGCCACTTGTTGGATATGCGCAGTGGACTGGACTTTGAGGATACCTATTCGTTAAGCCTGAAGGGCAAAGACATCAAGCAGCTTCACGCAATGGCCAAGCTGAACTATGGGCGCAACATCTGGACGCAGGTCAAGAAACTGAAGTTCCGCTGCGAGCCTGGCGCAGAGTATCGATACGAGAGTATGACCACCGAGATCCTGGGACTTGTCATTGAGCGGGCTACAGGCTGCCGTTTTGCCGATTATCTGGAAAAAAAAGTATGGACGCCTCTGGGGATGGAATTCCCGGCATACCTCTCATACGACAGCAAGAAGCATCACGCGCCCCACGCTTTCGGGGGACTGGCCGTGACTATGCTGGATTTGGCGAAAATCGGCCGGCTTTATCTGCATAAGGGTCTTTGGGAAGGAAAGAGGATTGTGAGTGAGTCCTGGATTGAGCAGTCAACGGCCTATTCATCTGACAACGAAGGCTATCACTTCTGCTGGTACAATACCAGTTGCATTGGGGCCGAAAAGGCAGAATATCCCGGGTATTATGCAATGGGAATCCGGGGACAAATCCTTTTTGTGAACCCTTATAAGAATCTTATTATGGTCCGGCTGGGACTTAGGGATGATACCTACGCCCATATCCCTTACCTCTTTGAGCAGTTGAGCAACCTTTGGCCGGAGTAACAGTACTGTATGAAACTGAAGAAAAGAAAGCTCAAGTTTGCAGCGATATTTGGAATCTGCTGGTTTGCGTTCCTGGTCCTGCTGGTAGACGGGATTCTGAAATTCCAGACACTCCTCGACTATTTCGGGTCATACGCCTTGGTGGAGAGTTCGCTGATACTGTTGGTTGTACTGCCCACATTGGCGGTATATATCTTTACAAAAGAATAATTAATCGAAGCCTTATGAACAAGCCGAAACTTCTTCGAATTCTTTTTGCTCTTTTCATTGTGCTTGCTGTGTTCTTTGGCATCGGGCTTCTTGTCGCGGATATGAAGGACAATCAGCTTGGCAGAATAGGAATGTGGTGCGGCTTTATCTCACAGCTGCTCCTCGCAGTATCAATGTACCTTGAGATTCGTAAGCATTAAACGCTCTGCGGGTAACGTGACAGTTTCAGTCCGGTTACCCGCAACCAAGAGTGGCAATAAATCGAAATTTGAACAAACGATATGAGCAACATCACTAAGCGTCTTTACATTGGTCTCTTCCTGTTCGCCGTCTCTTGTGGGCACCCCGTCCAGAAAGCTTCCGAACCTGATTTTACGGACAGCGTTGCCGAAGCGCTGGGAAACGGTGGAATAATCAATTTGGACCAGCTCCAGTGGACCAGGGAGCCCGCCTCCTGGGAAATAAAAGAGGGCGTCATCTCTATCACTACAGCCCCGCACACGGACCTGTGGCAGCGGACCTATTATCATTTCCGGAACGATAACGCCCCCGTTCTGCAGATGCAGACCAGGGAGAAGTTCTTCAGCTTCGTAGTGAAGACAGATTTCACGCAGAGCCACCAGCGCTTCGACCAGTGCGGTATAGTGATGTACCTGGACAGTGACAACTGGCTCAAAGGCTCAGTAGAATTCGAGAACAAGGAGTTCCAGCACCTTGGTAGTGTAGCCACAAACAACGGCTACTCCGACTGGGCCACAACAGCGATATCGGCCGAGGTGAAGACCATGTGGTACCGCTTCTCCCGCAGGGAGGATGACTTCTGCATCGAATGCTCCACCGACGGCGTGGACTTTAGCCAGATGCGCGTGTGCCATATGTATGAGGCCACTGATGCCATCCGTTTCGGCATTTATGCCTGCTCTCCCGAGGAGTCTTCATTCACGGCCGTATTCTCTGATATGAAGATTACCGAATGTGCCTGGAAGGCCCACGACGGGCAGCAACCAGATGAGGAATAAATGGCAAATTCCAATGAAAATCAGAATCACAGCAATCAGGAAGGCTTCCTATCCGGATTTGATGGCGAAATATGAGAACCCTATCGAACACACTTGCGAAGTGCTGGAAGGGCAGGAATGGATTTCGATTGACGGACGGTGTCCTGAAGGGATGTGCCCTTCGGCCTGGGGCTCCATGAGGGAATTCGTCGAGGCACTGGCTCGGGGTGAGGGGAACTTCTATGACGGATGGATGAAGAATCCGATGAGCGCCATGATCAGCTGTAACGACGGCTTCAGACCGGTGAGTTTCTACATTGAAGTGATATGAAGCCCTGGTACTTTTCTCTGAAAAAAAGGTAAATTTGTGTAGAAAAACGCGCGATTATTATGATTACACTGATTATTGTTGCAGCGATCTTCGTCATCATGGGGGTTGTCATCCTTCTCGGGAAGGGAGATAACCTGATTGCAGGTTATAATACCGCATCCCAAAAAGAAAGAGCTCAGTATAATATCAAGCGGCTCCGCGGCTTGATTGGCGGTCTGTTGATTGTGCTCGCCCCTATGTTATTCCTCCTGCATGGGGAAACGATGGCGGCAACAGGGTCTTTCGTTGCCCTTACTATCATCCTGTGCATCATCGTGGTTATTCTTGCGAACACCTGGGCAAAGAAGAAGAGAGAATAAATCCTGACATCCCCTTGAATCCGACATGGTCCCTGTAAGTTCACTCATCATGATGGCCGCCAATGCCTTTCTGGGCATTGCCGTTCCTGTCTGCCTTGCTGTCTATCTGGTACGTAAGCATCGCGCCAGGCTATCTTCCATCCTCATCGGTGCCGGAACATTCATCCTCTTTGCGCTGGTTCTGGAAAGCATCCTGCACCAACTGGTACTGAAGGGGCCGCATGGGTCTGACATTCTGGGCAATACGCTCCTGTATGCCCTTTATGGCGGACTGGCCGCAGGAGTCTTCGAAGAAACCGGGCGTTTCCTCTCCATGAAGTTCCTGATGAAAAAGGAGCCCTCCAAACCGCTTCCCGGTATAGCTTACGGCGTCGGGCATGGAGGAGCGGAAATGCTCATCATCTTCGGTATTACGATGATCAACAACCTGGTGATTTCGGCCTTGATCAATTCCGGCCAGGCTGATGCCATCTTCGCCAAGGTTCCGGAGGAAGCCGCCGGACAATTGCAGGCTCAACTGGATCAGCTGCAGACGCTGGGCGCCGGGACCCTGCTTATCGGTCTTTGGGAGCGGTTTTCCGCTCTGATCCTTCACCTGGGCCTTTCCATGCTGGTCTGGGTTGCTGTCCGCAAAGGTGGCAAATGGCTGTGGTTATTTCCTGCAGCCATCGTCCTCCATGCGATAGTCGATGCCGGAGCCGTGCTGCTCCAAAAGTCGACCAGCCTGGTTCCGCTCGAGCTTATCGTCATGGCAGAAGCCATTGCCGTCGCCGCTATCGGCTACAATGTTGCTAAAAAATTATGACCGCGCCTATTATGGAATTCCGACAATTGAGACGATTCAAGCAGGCGGCTTCGCAGGAAGAATGCGAGGCCGTGCTGGCCGCCGCACCCCGGGGCGTTCTGGCGGTTCACGGGGAGAATGGCTATCCTTACGGACTGCCCATCAATTACGTATATGCCGGCGGGAAGATCTATTTCCACTGCGCCAAGGCTGGGCACAAACTGGACGCAGTCCGTGCCAACGACAAGGTTTGCTTTACGGTGCTGTCGGAATCGGTCAAGAACCCCGGCGAATGGTGGTACTGCTTCACCAGCGTCATCTGTTTCGGACGCATTTCCGAAGTGACCGATGCTGGCGAGGCCGAGCGGCTGCTGCGGCTTCTGGGCGCCAAATACTTCCCGGAAGGATATGACCTTGAGGGAGATATGGTGAAGAATGCGCCCAATGCGCTGGTCCTGGAACTATCGATAGACCACCTGTCGGGAAAACACGTCCGCGAAAAATAAGCGGCAATAAGGATTACGGCTGCAGGACGAGCTCGACCGGGCAATGGTCGGAGCCGAAGATCTGGTTGTGGATGTCGGTACCGGCGATGCGGGGAGCGAGGGCTTCCGAGACCAGGAAATAGTCGATGCGCCAGCCCACGTTCCGTTCGCGGGCGGCCATCCGGTAGGACCACCAGGAATACTTGGCTTCTCCCGGATGGGCGTCGCGCCAGCTGTCGCGGAAGCCGGCGGCGAGCAGTTCCGTCATCTTGGCCCGCTCCTCGTCGGAAAAGCCGGCGTTGAAATGATTGGTAGCGGGATTCTTCAGGTCGATCTCCTCGTGGGCTACGTTCATGTCGCCGCAGATAATCACGCCTTTGCGCTGGGCCAGGCCGCAGACATAGGCCCGGAAGGCATCTTCCCACTGCATGCGGTAATCCAGCCGCTTGAGGCCGTCCTGGGAATTGGGCGTATAGACATCCACCAGATAGAAATCCGGCATCTCGAGTGTCAGCACTCTCCCTTCGTGGTCGTGTTCCTCAACCCCGATGCCGCAGGTTACCGAAAGCGGCGTATGGCGGGTATAGACGGCCGTTCCGGAATAGCCTTTTTTCTCGGCATAATTCCAATAGGATTGATAGCCCAGGAATTCCAGGTCGATCTGGCCCGCCTGCAATTTGGTCTCCTGCAGGCAGAAGAAATCGGCGTCGAGCTGCGCGAACACATCGGCGAAGCCTTTGCCGGCTACGGCCCTCAGGCCGTTGACGTTCCAACTGATGAATTTCATACGGCGAAGATACGCATAAAAACCGAGAATGCTTAATGCGCCACGGAAGGAAGGCTCGGATTGCCCGACGGAGAGATGCTGCGGACAGCGAAGAAATAGTTGTCTTTGCTGTAATTGCAGCGGTAGCTGGGTACCATCCGGGAAGGATCTGCCGCGACTTTGTCGAGGACGATCCATTCCGGCTGGTCGGTCTCGCGGTAAAGGATCTGGTAGGAGGCGTCATTGTCGAGGCTTCCGTCAGCCTTGCGCACAGGATCCCAGGTCAGTACGGTATGATTCTCCAACTCGCGCGCGTTGGCGATGCGTACGTTCCCGGGACGGGCCGGCGCCAGGGCCAGATTCATCACCGAAGCGAGATTGATCTGGATGTTGCGGGTCAGATACGGGATGTCCACGCCGGAAATCAGGTCACCGTAGGAAATTCCTCCTTCCGTGCGGATATCCTGATGCGTGCGGTCGTAATTCTCACAGTATTCGCTCATCCGAACGGCCGTAAAACCTTCCCGGAGGAACGAGGAATGATCCCCGCCCCTGCCGTAACGGTCGTTCCGGTAGATGAGTTTCACTTCCTGGTCGGGCACATAGGTACGGGCCGTTTCCTTGACGTAGCGGGCCAGCTGACGCGGGTCGCTGTCAACGCCGGTGCGGCTCTCCGAAAAGAGGCGGACCTTGTGGTCCTCTCGAAGCCCCGTTCCGCTCGCTTCGGCATTTCCGATCATGTCGTTGTTGATCATCGCTACGACCGGCCATGTTTCAGCCTTCGCCCGGGCAGCCAGGAAACGGGAGCCGTCGAGGCCCTGTTCCTCACCGGAGACGAACAGGCAGCGGACGGTCTGTTCGAGCGGGATTTCAGAGAGGATGCGGACGACTTCGAGCAGGCAGGCCAAGCCACTGCCGTCGTCGTTGGCACCCGGAGCAAAAGAAGTGGAGTCCATCACGTCGGCCACGCGTGTGTCGATGTGGGCCGATAATAAAATCTCCCGCTCGCCTTTCGTGCCGGGGATCGTCACCATCACCTCGGGTACGGTCGTGACACGGTCATAGCGACCGCCATTTCCGCCCACCGGATAATGGATCACTTCAACCTGCGGTGCCGGACGCTTGCCTTCTGCCCGTTTCGCCCAGGTCTCGCAACGATTGACGAGATAAGCAACGGCTGCACCGATCCCTTTTTCAGGATTGGACTGGTTACTCAAAGTGTGGCGGGTGTGGAAAGCCACCAGGTCTTCGATGTATAGGGTAATACTGTCGGCGCTGACGCTGAGTACCGCGTCAGCGATCCGGGAATCCACGTCTGCCGCGCGAGATGCTGACGGCTCGGCCGGACGGCAGGAGAAGACGGAAAACAGGCACGCCGCGAGCAGGACGGCCAGGGGAAAGGACGGGCGAAGAGGCTTCATGATGGAATGATTTGTGTACACGAAGGTACACATTATCGGTCATTTGCCGAAATTTTTATATCTTTGGAGGTTGCCATGAATAAAATAACCCGATATCTGCGCCATATCGTCTATCTTGAAGACGCTGTCGACCGGGCCGCCGCCTCGGCCAGCATCAAGAAGAACATCGCTTTCCGGGGGCCGAACGTCATCATCCTGGCCTGTGCGATCCTCATCGCCTCGGTCGGTCTGAACGTCAACTCGATTCCGGTGATCATCGGCGCGATGCTCATCTCGCCGGTGATGGGGCCGATCGTAGGTTTCGGACTGGGATTGGGCACCAACGATACGGAGCTGCTCAAGAACGCCGCCAAGAATTTTGCCATCATGGTGGGAATCAGCATCATCGTAGCATCCATCTATTTCGTGATCACCCCGCTCAAACTGAGCAATCCCACGGAACTGCTGGTCCGCACCCGCCCCACCATCTACGACGTGCTGATCGCCCTGTTCGGCGGTGTGGCCGGCATGCTGGAATACGCCCGCAAGGAGCGGGGCACCGTCATCGCGGGCGTGGCCATCGCCACGGCCCTGATGCCGCCGCTCTGCACGGTCGGCTTCGGCATCGCCTGCCTCAAGCCCGCCTACATTTTCGGCGCAGCCTATCTTTTCCTGATCAACAGTTTCTTCATCGCCCTGTCCACCTTCCTGGTCACCAAGTTCCTCGGCTTTGAAAGCGCGGCCAGCGACGAAATACAGAACCGGCGCAATTCGCACATCGCGGCGACTGTCGTGGTGCTGATGTTAATTCCCAGCATCATCACGGCCATCGGCACCATCCGCGACAACAATTTCACCACCAACGCCGAACGCTTCATCCAGAACAACAAGACCATCGGGGCCACCTACATCTTCGACCACGACATCAACCTGAACGGCCGCAACCAGACCCTCGACATCTACCTGGCCGGCGAAGCGCTCGACTATACGGCCAAGCAGGTCCTGCTCAAGAACGCCCTCAGCTACGGCCTGCACAGCGACCAGATCATCTTCCACGAAGAAGCCGCCGTACAGACCATCAACAAGAACGAGCTGATCCGCGACCTGAACGAACACTATCTGAAGACCATTCAGGACCTCAACCAGACCATCACGGAACTGCAGGTGGAACTGGCCCGCTACAAAGGGGCTGAAAAAGCCGCCGAAAAGGCGGCGGCGGACTCCGCAAAGACCAAACAATAGACAATTCGAATGGCTGAAAAACTGGATTTGATCCCTGCATCGGAATGGGGCTTTTTCACGCCCCCTGAACCTATGGTGATCGCGGGGCCCTGCTCCGCAGAAAGTGAGGAGCAGGTACTGGAGACGGCCCGGGGCCTGGCCTCGTTCGGCATCCACATGTTCCGCGCGGGCATCTGGAAGCCCCGTACCCATCCGGGCTGCTTCGAGGGCGTGGGCAAACGCGGCCTGAAGTGGCTCCAGAAGGTCCAGCAGGAGTGCGGAATGTTCGTCTGCACCGAAGTGGCCGGCAAGGATCACGTGGAGGCGTGCCTCCAGCACGGCATCGACATGCTCTGGATCGGCGCCCGCACCACGGCCAATCCGTTCCTGGTCCAGGAGATCGCCGACGCACTGCAGGGAACCGACATCCCCGTGCTGGTGAAGAATCCGATCAATCCGGACCTCGACCTGTGGATCGGGGCGCTGGAGCGCCTCAGCCGCGCCGGCATCCGGAAAATGGGCGTGGTGCACCGCGGTTTCTCCGCGATGCGCTCCATCCCCTACCGCAACAATCCGGGCTGGCGCATCGCCATCGAACTGCGGTCCCGCTATCCGGAACTTCCCTTCTTCGCCGACCCTTCCCATATGGGCGGAGACCGCCGCTATATCCTGGAACTGAGCCAGCGGGCCATGGACCTGGGTCTGGACGGCCTGATGATCGAGACGCACTGCCATCCGGAATGCGCGTTGAGCGACGCGAGGCAGCAGCTCACGCCCGAAGAACTCCGTGTGATGCTGGGCGACCGCATCGTCGTACGGGAAGCCGACAGCCAGGAAGCCGACTATCGCAAGAATATCGGCCAGCTCAGGGCCCGGATCGACGTGATCGACGAGAACCTGATCGCGCTGCTCAAAGCGCGGATGGACATCTCCCGGATGATTGGCCAGTACAAGAAAGAGCATAACATCGCCATCCTGCAGCTCACCCGCTGGGACGAACTGATCGAGGACATGATCCGCAAGGGATGCAACGAAGGAATGGAGGAACGCTTCCTCCGGGCTGTCTTCAACGACATCCACGAAGAAAGCGTCCGCGTCCAGAACGAAGTGCTCTGGGATAAATCCGAACTTACGGAATAATCTCCAGTTTCCGGAAAATCATCGTCAGCTTGTCGATGCCTTCGTCGAGCTGTTCGAAACTGTGCGTGGCCATCAGCGCGAAACGCACGATGACCGAATCCTCCGGAACGGCCGGCGGGATAACCGGCGTGATGAAGACACCTTCGTCGAGCGCCATCTTCACGGCCGTCAGGCATTTGTTCAGGTCACGGACGAAGAGCGGGATAATCGGCGACTGGGTGTGGCCGATGTCGAAGCCGCGAGCCTTGAACTCGGCGTGGGCGTGACGGGTCAGCGCCCACAGGTGCTCGAGGCGTTCCGGCTCGGAAAGCATGATATCGATGGCCCGGCTGACCGCCGCCACGTTGGCCGGCGGCATGCTGGCGCTGAAGATCAGCGAACGGGAGTTGTGCTTGAGGAAGTTGAGCACCTCGTGGTCGCCGGCGATGAAGCCGCCCAGCGAACCGAATGACTTGGAGAAGGTGCCCATGATCAGCTCGACCTTGTCGGTCAGGCCGAAATGGTTGGCCGTACCGCGGCCGTGGTCGCCCATCACGCCCAGTCCGTGGGCATCGTCGATCATCAGCGAGGCATTGTATTTTTCGCAGAGCTCCACCAGCTGCGGAACCGGCGCGATGTCGCCTTCCATCGAATAGACGCCGTCGACCACGATCAGTTTCGGGGCTTCGAGCGGAGCCATCTGCATTTTCTTTTCCAGCGCCTCCACGTCGTTGTGGGGGAATTTCAGCACACGGCTGAAGGAGAGCCGGCTGCCGTCGATGATGCAGGCATGGTCGAGCGCATCGAGGAAAATATAGCCGTCCTTGAAGCCCAGGCAAGACACCACGCCCAGATTCACCTGGAAACCCGTGCTGTAGGTCACGGCTTCTTCCTTGCCGACCAGCGCGGCCAGTTTCTCTTCCAGGGCCAGGTGGATATCGAGGGTTCCGTTCAGGAAACGGGAGCCCGAGCAGCTGGTACCGTATTTCCGGATAGCCTCGATGGCGGCTTCCTTGAGACGGGGATCGTCGGAGAGGCCCAGATAGGAGTTCGATCCGAACATCAGGACGTCTTTTCCGGCCATCTTGACGACCGGGTCCTGGCCGGATTCAATGGGACGATAATAGGGATAGATGCCGAGCGCCTTGACTTCGTCGGCAAGGGTATATTCTGCGCAAATCTTGTTCAACAAGCTATCTTTCATCTTTTTCGGATAAAATCAACTTGCAAAAGTAACAAAAAATCGCTTTACCTACTTCTTTTTTGCCGCGGCCCTCGCCGCTTTCTTGTCGGCCCGGGCTTTCTTGCGGGCTGCCGACTCGGCTTCTTTCTGATGGCGGGCCTGCTTGGTGGTGATCAGGATTACGCCATTCGCGCCCCGGACACCGTAGATCGAGGCGGACGAATCTTTCAAAACGGAGACCGAATACACGTCGTACGGATTGATGGCGCCCAGGTCCGACTCCATGCCGTCGACCAGCACCAGCGGTGCCGTGGAAGCGTTGATGGAATTCACGCCCCGGATCCGGACGGAGGAAGGCGTATTGTCAGGGCCCACCTCAACGCCGGCCACGCGACCGCGAAGATAATCGTACATATTGGAATAGACCATATCTTCTTTCCCCGGTTTGACGGAGGACACGGAGTAGGAAAGGTCACCTTTACGGGCGTTTTCGTAGCCGATGTCAACCACTTCGTCGCTCGGAGAAACGAGGGGTTCACGGGTTGCACGCTCCGCCGTGCCGCAGGCACCGGTCAGTGCCAGCGCGAAGAAGCAAAGCATCAAGGAAGAGAAGTTGTGCTGCATAGCAAAATCATTTGGTGTGACACACAAAGATTGGCATTATTTTGTATATTTGCAAGAGAAACCTTTACGTGAAGATCATGCATTTCAAGACATTCAACCTGCTTGCCATCCTTTCTGCCGTCCTGTTTCTGAGCAGCTGCGCCGACACCACCATCAAACGCAACCTCGCCGATGACTGGTGGCCCATCCATGCAACGGGCACCTTCGATGACGGCTACTTCACCGCCTCCTGGGACAATGACCTCGGTGCGCGCGGCGGACTTTTCATCACCTTCACCAACAAGACCGATCCGAGCCTCAAGTACGACGACGTCTGGTATTTCGACGCCCTCTCCTTCGCCAAAGACCACAAAACCTTCCAATACATCTCCATCCGGAACCTCGACTACGAAACCAGCCGTGCCTTGAAGTATTACATCAAGGACAAGAAAATCTACTTCGAAATCAAGAACGAGGCCGGCCGCGGCACTGGTGAGTACGGGGAAGGCAAGGACATCAAGTTCCTGGACGACGACAGGGTCCTGATCGACGGCGTCACCTACGAACGCTACGAAGCCCACGTACGACGCCTGGCTGCAGAAAAAGATGCGACCCGACCGCTGATCACACCCGAAGGGCGGATCCCGGTCTCCATCTATCAATAAAAAAAAGGCGGCTGAATTTTCAGTCGCTTTTTTTTGCAGTTGTTGCGAGGGGGAAATTACTTCTTGTTGATTTCCTTCTTGACTTCCTCGGCGGTTTTCTCTGCGGCATCCTTGGTGGCTTCGGCGGCCTCTTTCACGGCTTCGCCGGCTTCCTTCAGGGCGTCACCCACTTTCTGGGCAGCTTCTTCGGAAACTTCACCAACCTTCTCAACGGATTCTTTCACGGCATCCTGCTGAGGAGCGGCTTCAGCCTTCTGCTCGTTCTTGCAGGAAGCGAAAAGACCCAGGCAAGCGATGATGCTGATGAGTGCAATCTTTTTCATAATACAGATACTTTTAGGTTATTAGCGCGGCAAAAGTAGCAACAATCCGCTCACGTTGGACAAATTATTTTAACTTTGTGAGTTCAATCCTGCACAAACATGGCACAGAAACCGTCTATTCCCAAAGGCACCAGAGATTTCGGTCCGGCCGAAATGGTGGGCCGCAACTATATTTTCAACATCGTCAGAAGCGTTTTCCGCAAATATGGCTACCAGTGCATCGAGACCCCTTCGATGGAGAATCTCAGCACGCTGCTGGGCAAATACGGCGAGGAGGGAGACAAACTCCTGTTCCGGATCCAGAACAGCGGTGAGAAAGCCGCCCTTGCACCGGAAAAAGGCCTGCGCTACGACCTGACCGTTCCTTTCGCCCGTTTCGTGGTCCAGCACCAGAACGAGATCGCCTTCCCCTTCAAGCGATACCAGATCCAGCCGGTCTGGCGCGCCGACCGTCCGCAGAAAGGCCGCTACCGCGAGTTCTACCAGTGCGACGTCGATGTGATCGGCAGCAAGTCGCTCCTGAACGAACTGGAACTGGTCCAGATGGTGGACGACGTTTTCGGACAGATGGGGATCCGCGTGGTCATCAAGCTCAACAACCGGAAGATCCTGGCCGGCCTGGCCGAAGTTTCGGGCCAGCCGGACAAGCTGGTCGACATCACCGTAGCCATCGACAAGATCGACAAGATCGGACTCGACGCCGTCAAGCAGGAGCTTACGGAAAAAGGCCTCACCGAGCAGGCGATTGCCGTCATCGAGCCCGTCCTGACGCTCTCCGGCACGACCGCTGAGAAACTGGCCAGGATGCGGGAACTGCTCGCCGCCTCCGAAACCGGCCTCAAGGGCCTGGAGGAAATCGGAACGCTGTTCTCCCTGATCGACGGAGCCGGCATCAGCCAGGCCGTCGAACTCGACCTTTCGCTGGCGCGCGGCCTGAACTACTATACCGGCGCCATTTTCGAAGTCAAGGCACTCGACTTCGCCATCGGCAGCATCTGCGGCGGCGGACGCTACGACGACCTGACCGGTATCTTCGGTCTGCCCAACACCTCGGGCGTGGGCATCAGCTTCGGCGCCGACCGCATTTACGACGTGCTCTGCGGCCTTGATCTCTTCCCGAAAGATGCCGCGGCGGCAGCCACGGTGCTCTTCACCAATATGGGCGAACGGGAAGTGGCCTACTCGGTACCGGTAGCCGCGGCCCTGCGCAAAGCCGGCTTCGCCTGTGAGATCTATCCCGACTCGGCCAAACTCAAGAAACAGTTCGAATATGCCGACCGAAAGGGTATCCCCTATCTGGCCATCGTGGGCGACCAGGAAGTAGCCGAAGGCACCGTGACGCTCAAGAACCTGGCCACCGGGGAGCAGCGCCGCGTCGCCAAAGGCGACCTGGCAGCCGCCCTGTCCTAGCAACAACCCAAAACCGATCATACCATGAAAAAGCTGATCCTTTCGGTCATCCTGCTCTGCTCAGCGGTGGCCGCGTTCGCCTGTACGAACCTGATCGTCGGCAAGAAAGCTTCCGCGGACGGAAGCGTGATGTGTACCTACAACTGCGACAGCTTCGGCTTCCTCATGCCGCTGAGCTTCTCCGCTCCCGGCCGTCACGCGGAAGGCGACATGATCGCCATCCGGGGCTGGGGCCCGCAGACCGGTGAGAAACTGGTCAAGGAAGCACCTTATACCTACGGCGTCGTAGGTCTGATGAACGAGAATCAGGTAACCATTGTCGAAACCACCTGGGGCGGCCGCCGGGAGCTGGTCAACCGCGAAGGCTATTTCGACTATTTCACCCTGATGGACATCACCCTGAAGCGCAGCACGACAGCCCGCGAAGCCATCGCCGTCATCAACGAACTGGTCAGCGAATACGGCTACTCCAGCTCCGGTGAGTCGTTCGCCATCTGCGACAAGGATGAAGCCTGGATCATGGAGATCGTCGGCAAGGGCCCCGGCCGCAAGGGTGCTGTCTGGGTAGCGCTCCGCGTTCCGGACGACTGCGTCTGCGCCTACGCCAACTCGAGCCGCATCCAGCAGTTCCCCCAGGTCAGGAAAGTGGACAAGAAGAAACCTTTCTGCGAAATCGAAGGTGTCTGCATGTATGCCAAGGACGTCATCTCCCTGGCCCGTGAACTGGGACTCTATCAGGGAAGCGATGCCGATTTCAGCTTCCGTGAAGCTTACGGTCCGCTCGATTTCAGCACCATCCGTTACTGCGAAGCACGTGTCTGGAGCTTTTTCCGCCACCACTACGATACGGCCGAGATGGATGCCTACCTGCCGTTCATCAACGGACATACCGATGTCTGCGACCACCTGCCGCTCTGGATCAAGCCGAAGGCTCCCATCTCGGTCCGCGAACTGATGGACGACATGCGTGACCACTATGAAGGCACCGCCCTCGACATGACGGCCGACGTGAGCGCCGGTCCCTGGGCCTCACCCTATCGCAACCAGCCCGTCAACTTCTTCAGCAGCGACTCCACCGCCATGTTCCGCGAGCGTCCTATCGGCTGCCAGCAGAGTGGTATGACGATGGTCTGCCAGATGCGTTCCTGGCTGCCTGATGCCGTTGGCGGCGTAACCTATTTCAATATGGACGACGCCACGATGGTGGCCTACGTGCCGGTTTACTGCGGCATCACCCGCGTTCCGGAACCGTTCCGTCGTGAAAACAACGACATCCGGGAATTCAGCACGGAAAGCGCATTCTGGATGAACAACTTCGTGGCCAACATGGTGTATCCGCGCTGGAGCGCCATGATCGGTGACCTTCGCGACGCCCAGAAAGAACTGGAAGACTATTATGCCGAGGACCAGAAAGCCGTCGAAGAGCAAGCTTCGAAGATGACCCCCGGTGAACGTGCCGCCTTCCTGACCGCCAAGACGGAAGCCTACACGGATAAGATGATGAAACGCTGGGACAAGCTGGCCAAGTTCCTCATTGTCAAGCATAACGACCAGAGCATGATGCCCAGCGAGAACGGCGTGTTCGTCCGCGGCCGCGCCACTCCGCCCGCCTACGCACCCGCTTTCATCGAAGCCGTCACGGCCCAGACCGGCGACCGCTACGTCAAACCGGAATAAGCCCGCTTCCAGCTC
>JAEEGJ010011172.1_pt1 | contig 22910 bp, 22 predicted proteins | sample 8958761 | NCBI WGS metagenome assembly JAEEGJ01 (sample SAMN16246546, study PRJNA631951) | gut metagenome | biome: gut microbiome; feature: rumen; material: RS-attached | host: Bos | place: Iran: Karaj | collected 2018-10 | reverse complement strand
CGCCCTTGTCCTTTCTCTCCTGCCAGGCCAGGTCCTCCTTCTCGCCGGCGGTATAGATGCGCTCGGCGCCGGGGACCTTTTCGGAGGCGCGGAGCTCGCGGCAGATTTGGCCGGCCGTGTGGCGGAAGGTCTCCGTTCCCATGAAGAACTCGGGGTTGATCACAAAGAAGAAGTGGCCCAGACGGTACATCCTGTTGCTGCCGTCGGGGTTTTTCCCGCTGAGCTCCTTCAGGAACGGTCCGCCCGCCAGCGCCGCGGACAGGATCTCCACCACGGCGGTGTATCCGTAGCCCTTGTAGCCGCCGTTTTCCTCCCCCGCTCCGCCGATGGGAAGCAGGGCGCAGTTTCCCGCGCGCATCTCGCGAAGGATCGTGCCGCTGTCGGTGAGCGTGCCTCCGTCCCGGGTGATCACCAGGCCCGCGGGCGTGGGGCTCCCCTCCCGCTCATAGTACTCGATCTTGCCGTTTTGCACGATGGAGGTGGCGCAGTCCAGATTGAACGGGAAGGGCTCGTCGGTGGGCATCGTAAACGTGAGCGGGTTCGTGCCCATCATGGGCTCGACGCCGAAGGTAGGCGCCACGGACGGGCGCGCGTTGGTGCCGCTGATGCCGATCATGCCGGCCTTTTCCGCCATGCCGGTCCAGTACCCGGCGATGCCGTAATGGGTGGAGTTGAAGATCGTGCCGCCCGCCATGCCGTAGATCTTCGCCTTTTCGATCAGCTTTTCCATCATATGGAAGCTGGCCACCATGCCCATGCCGTTGTTGGCGTTCATGACCACCGTGGTGGGCGTTTCGAGAACGGTTTCCAGCTTCGTCACGGGCAGGAGCGTGCCGTTTTTGATGCGGTCGAGATAGATCGACTTGAAGCGGTTGCAGCCGTGGCTCTCGATGCCGCGGCGGTCGGATTCCAGGAGCACGTCGGCGCAGATCGCCGCGTCCTCCTGCGGAACGCCGTAGGCCTTGAACACCTCGACCATGAAGCGGTTCATGAGCGCCCAGGGAACGTAGGGTCTGGTTTCCATACTCTGATCCTCCATTGCGGTATTATGATCGTTTTTGTTCCGGGAAAAGCGCGGGGGAAAACCCGTCACACAACGGCCTTCCCCTCCGCGACGAGCCGGTCGTAGTTTTTGCGGGACGCCTCGTACACCTTCCGGCGGTAGCGCGGGTCGAACCCGCCGTAGAAGCCGCGGTTGTCGTATCCGAATTCCTCCATGAATTTCGCCACGGCGGCGTCGATCTCCTCGTCGGAGGCATCGGGCCGCTCGTCGATCTGGTGGGTGAAGACCAGGCTGTCCGGATACATTTTCTTCAGCTTGGGCTTGTCGTTGAGCGGCTGTCCTCCCCAGGTGTCGAAGCCCTCCTCGATAAAGAACGGGACGAATCCCTCCACGAACCCGCAGCAGTGGAGATCCACATACATCCCGAGCTCGTGGGCGCACGCCACGCTCTCCTTCACATAGGGCACCAGCATCTCCGCGGCGGTCTCGCGGCTGAAGAACTCCGCCCGCTGACTGCCCCAGTCGTCGTTGAAGTTCACCCCGTCGGGGTCAAACCATTTCTTCACCAGGGTGTAGTACTTTTTGCGGTAATCCGTCACGGCGCGCAGGAAGCGGTGCACGCCCTCCTTCTGGTCGTCGTCGATGAGCGCGACGGCGGCGTACTGGAAGTCCATGACGGCGATGAGCCTCTCGAAGAGGCAGCCGGGAACGGAGATATAGGTCAGCCTGTCGTCGCGGATGAGATGCTTGTTGCGGTTGTAGCAGTCCTCCCAGTCCCACGTGTCGGGATCGGGGACGGTCAGGTATTTTTCCCACTCGTTGATGTCAAGGCACTTCGGCGCGCCCGGCTTGACCATGGCGCCGCCGGCCTCCTTGACCCAGACCCACTCGACGCCGTAGCCGTCGATGCCGTGGCCGGGATCGGCCGCGCGGGCGCGGTTTTCGGGGTCGCAGTCGAGCATGAAGGAGTTATACTCGCCTATGGAGAAGGGCGCCCACATCGGGGTCTTGCCCTGATACAGACGCAGGGAGTTTTCTTTCATCGTGATCGGAGTTGAGAGGATCTCCGTCTCGCTGAATCTCGTCTTGACTTTATCGCGGACGATGAGCTCGTCCGGAGTGAATTTTTCGATAGACATGCCGTTCACCTCAACATATTTGGTTTTTTATCTATTTTAACAAATACACACCGAAACTTCAACGCCTTTTTGATTTTTGAGACAATATGTGCTATTATTTTCAAAACGTTTGCCGCGGCCTGCGGCCTTGTCCGCGGCCGCCGAAGGAGCGAGGGAAATGACCGAGAGACTATTCGACGCCGACAGCCATTTATGGAGCTTCACCGCCCGCGTGACGGCCTGCCGCGAAGCGGACGGGAAATACGAGGTCGAGCTCGACCGGACCGCCTTCTTCCCGGAGGGCGGCGGCCAGTGCGGCGACCGGGGGACGCTCGGCGGCGTCCGCGTGCTTGATACGGTCGAGCGCGGCGGCGCGATACTCCATATATGCGAGGCTCCCCTTCCCGCAGGGAGCGAGGCCGCGGGCGAAGTCGACGGCGCGCTGCGCTTCCGGAACATGCAGATGCACTCCGGCGAGCACATCGTCTCCGGCATAGTCCACCGCCTCTTCGGCTATGACAACGTCGGCTTCCACCTCGCCGAGCAGGTCACGCTCGATTTCAGCGGCGAGCTGAGCGCGGAGGACATTGCCCGCGTCGAGCTGCTCGCCAACGAGGCCGTCTGGGCAAATATCCCCGTTACGGCCCGCTATCCCTCCCCGGAGGAGCTGGCGGGGCTGGAATACCGCAGCAAGCTGGATCTGACGGAGAACGTCCGCATCGTGACGATAGAGGGCGTCGACGTCTGCGCATGCTGTGCGCCGCACGTCTCGCGCACGGGCGAGATAGGCCTCATCAAGATCGTCGACGCCATGCGCCACAGGGGCGGCATGCGCCTTGCGATGCTCGCGGGGAAGGCGGCATATCTCGATTACAAGCGCATGTGCGGTCAGGCGGGCGAGGTCTCCGCGATGCTCTCGGCCCCGCGCGACGCGCTGGCCGCGGCCGTCCGCAGAGCGCTGGGCGCGCTCGACGAGACGAGAAAGCAGCTCACGGACGCGGCCTTCGCGGCCGCGAGAGCGCGGGCAGAGGCCCTTCCCCCGACGGACGGGGCCGTCTGCCTCTTCGAGAGCGAGGCCGATCCCGCAGTGCTGCGCGAGCTTGTGAACCTCGCCGTCCCCAAATGCGCGGCGGCGGGCGTCTTCACGCCGTGCGAGGGCGGCTTCCGCTATATCATCGGCTCCGCGCGCGTCGACCTTCGCGCCGCGGCGAAGACCATAAACGCCGCGCTGGGCGGCCGCGGAGGCGGTCAGCCGACTATGATACAGGGCTCGTGCTCGGCCCCCGAGGCCGACATACGCGCCTTCTTCGAGAGCTTCCCCGTCGGGTGAAGCTCTCGCCCTTTTCCGGCGGCGTTCCTCCCCTTTGCCAAGCGAAAAAAAGGCCGTCGAAACAGCCCGGTTTTATTGACATCAAGTCGAAGAAAGAGTAAAATCAGAGATTAGAAAATCAAATAATACGATCGGAGGAAATCACATGGACCAGCCCAAACAGAACCTCGGCCGCACGCTAGTCATGAGCTTCCAGCACATGTTCGCGATGCTCGGAGCGACCATGCTCGTGCCCCTGCTCAGCGGAATGAGCATCCCCGTCGCCCTCCTCAGCGCCGGCTTCGGTACTATCATCTTCTACTTCGTCACCCAGCGCAAGGTCCCCGTATTTCTCGGCAGCAGCTTTGCCTTTCTCCCCGCTCTGATAACCATAGTCGGCGGCGGAGCCTTTGCGATCGGTTCTCCCGAATGGAACCAGCGCATGGCATGCGTCATGATCTCCATAATCGGCGCCGGCATAGTCTATATCATCTTCTCCCTGATCATCAAGGCCGTCGGCGTCAAGAAGATCAAGAAGCTCTTCCCGCCCATCGTTGTCGGTCCGGTCATAATCATCATCGGCATGATCCTCGCTCCGAAGATGTTCTGGAACAACATCATCGGCAACTACGACACGACCCTCGGCTGGGGCTACAGCGCCGCCTGGCAGCAGTGGACGGCCGCCGGCGTGACCGCGCTGAGCATCGTCCTTATAAACGCTCTGGCCAAGCCCAAGAGCTTCCTCAAGGTCATCCCCATCCTGCTCGGCTTCATCATCGGCTATATCTACAGCGCCATCATCGGTCTGGTCAACATCAACTTCTCCGGCGACGTAGTCGTCTTCCAGCAGGCAAAGCAGGTCTGGGGCTTCTGGGGCGCCGAAGGATTGGGCAATATTGACGGAGGCATGCTCGTCTCCGCGATACTCATGGTCGTCCCGCTCGCCGTCGTCACCTTCATGGAGCACCTCGGCGACATCTCCGCCAACTCCACGGTCTGCGGCAAGGACTTCATGGTCGATCCCGGCCTGCACCGCACCGTCCTCGGCGACGGCCTCGCGACCGCGTTCGCCGGCCTCATCGGCGGCCCGGCCAACACGACCTACGGCGAGAACACCGCCGTCCTCTCCATCACGAAGAACTACAATCCGAAAAACATCTTCATCGCGGCGATAATGGCCGTCGTCCTCGGCATCTTCGTTCCCTTCAGCGAGATCCTCCAGTCCATCCCCTCGCCCGTCGTCGGCGGCGCCTCGATCGTCCTCTTCGGCATGATCTCCGCCAACGGCCTGCGCGCCCTCGTTGACGGCAAGGTCGACTTCGGCGACACGAAGAACATCCTCGTCGTCTCCATCACGCTCGCCATCGGCCTCGGCCTCGGCGCCATGAGCCTCGCGGGCGACATCACCGGCAACAGCGTCCTCAAGATCATGATAGGCAACGTCGAGCTCTCCCCGCTCGCCATCGCCACCGTCGCCGCCATCCTGCTCAACCTCATCATCCCCAACAGCAAGAAGCAGAACGTCGGCGTCGAGAGCGACGCGCAGGAGACCCTCTCCACGACCGTCTCCGTCGAGGACGTCAGCGAAGACTGATCCCCAGTTCCTCCAAACGTACAGCGGCAGGACCCGACCGGGTCCTGCCGCTTTTCATATCCCGAAAAATGAGCCGACGGAGACCTCGTAGGCCGTCTTCTCCGTCTCGCCGAGCTCTGTCTGCTTGACGTAGACGCGGCTCTGCAGGCGGCCGTCTATGCCCGCGGACGTCCCTACTCTCCAGCAGGAGGCCGTCTCCGCCGCGTGTCCCCAGGCTATGCAGGGCAGATAGTCGCTCTTTCCGCAGGGCCGGTTGACTGCGAGCATGAGGTCGCATATCTCGCGGCCCATGGGCGTGCGGCGGAGGTTCGGCGGCTTGCAGAGCGTCCCCCGCAGGACGACGCGGTTGAGGTCCTCCCCCTCCCCCGGCAGCAGCGCGCGGGCGAAGACGCTTATGACGAGCCTGCTGCCGACGCCGCTGCGGTTGTTGAAGGAGCGCACCTCGCCGAGGACGCGCACGCGCCCGCCTTCCGCGGGCCGGATCTCCCCGAGCAGGCGCTCCGGGAGGATGACGTTTACCGTGTCGCCCGCGCCGGAGAGCCGCCGCGCCGTCAGCGGGAATGTAAAAAAGTCCGCTCCGCGCGAAGTGTGGGAAAAGCGCGGCGCGCCGCCCATGACGCCGCAGAGCTCAGCCGAATTATTAAGGTTTTCCAAAGCCGGTACCTCCGTTCCGTCGGATCGTCTGTATCAGCTTATTCGCGCCGCGCCCGGAGTATGACTAAGCCCCTCCCCGCAGGATGCGGAGAGGGGCTCAACGCGTTTGTTATTGTTTTTTCCAGCCTGCCGGCGGCTCGAGCTTGAGCACCTTCCAGTTTTTGACGAAATACTCTATGCCCGACCAGACCGTCGTTATGAGCATGAGGGCGACGCAGAGCATATCGAGCGTCACCGGCCCGAAGAGCACGGCGTCGTGCCAGGGGGTCATCATCAGGCAGAGCGCGACGATGGAGACGAAGGTCTTTATCTTCCCGGAGACCGCGGCCGCTATGACGACGCCGCTCTCGACGGCGACGAGGCGCAGCCCCGTCACGGAAAATTCGCGCGCGAGGATGATTATCGCGGCCCAGGCGGGCATCTGGCCCCACTGCACGAGGATGAGCATGGCGCTCATGACGAGCAGCTTGTCGGCCAGCGGGTCGATGAACTTTCCGAAGTCGGAGACCTGATTATACTTGCGGGCTATGTACCCGTCGACGCTGTCCGTTATGCTGGCGAGGATGAACACGGCCAGCGCGATGATCGTCGAATATTTGAAGTCCAGCAGCATGATGACCACGAAGACCGGGATCATCAGGACGCGGAGCAGGGTTATCTTGCTCGCTGTAGTCATTTGGCGGCCTCCCCGAGCAGTTCTCCGTCAAGCGTCTCCGTTATGCGCACGTCGACGAGCTTTCCGGGCGCGGCGGGCCCTGTAAAGAAGACCTTGCCGTCGACGTCGGGCGAGTCAGCCTCGCTGCGGCCGAACCAGCACTCGGCGAACCTGTCATATCCCTCGCAGAGGACGCGCAGCGTCTTGCCGACGCGGGAGGCGTTGAATTCGTCCATTATCCCCGCCTGCAGCTCCGAGACGAGCTCGGCGCGCCGCTCGGCGACCTCTCTGGGCGGGATGTCGGGCATTTCGGCCGCGGGCGTCCCCTCCTCCGGGGAGAACGGGAAGACGCCGACGCGCTCCATGCGCGCCTCACGCAGGAAGTCCATCAGCTCGGCGAACTCCGCCTCGCCCTCGCCGGGAAGGCCTGTAATGAGCGTCGAGCGGATAACGACGCCGGGGACCTCGCGGCGGAGCTTTTTGAGCAGCTCGCGTATCTCGCCGCCGCTGCCGCGCCTGTTCATGCGCTCCAGAATGGCGTCGTTTATGTGCTGGATGGGGATGTCGACGTATTTGACGACCTTGGGGTTATTCGCCATCTCGCTTATGAGCGCGTCGTCTATTTCGTCCGGGTAGAGGTAATGCAGCCTTATGCGCTCTATGCCCTCTATCTTGGAAAGCTCGCGCAGGAGCTCCGGCAGCAGGCGTTTCCCGCCGAGGTCCGTCCCGTAACGCGTGACGTCCTGCGCGACGAGGATGAGCTCGACGATGCCGAGCGAAGCCAGCTCGCGCGCCTCGCGCAGAATGCCCTCCATCGGGCGGCTGCGGTAGCGCCCTCTTATCGACGGGATGACGCAGAAGGCGCAGTGGTTGTCGCAGCCTTCGGCTATCTTCAGATACGCCCAGCCGTCGCCGGAGGTGACGACCCTGTCCGTCTCCTCGCAGGGGGAGTTTATGTCCCCGAAGAGCTCGGGCTTGAGCCCGGCCTCGACGGCGCGTACGGCCTCGACAATGGCGCCGAAGCTCCCGCAGCCGACCAGACCGTCGACCTCGGGCAGCTCGGCCTTCATATCCTCGCGGTAGCGCTGCGGCAGGCAGCCCGCGACGATGATCTTTTTCAGTCTTCCCTCTTTTTTGAGCTCGGCGAACTCGAGGATGTTCTCTATCGCCTCGCTCTTGGCGCTCTCGATGAAGGCGCAGGTATTGACGATGATGATATCGACGTCCGCCAGGTCGCCGGATATCTCATAGCCCGCGTCGTTCAGGAGCCAGAGCATCTGCTCGCTGTTGACGGTGTTCTTCGCACAGCCGAGCGATACCATGCCTATCTTCATTCTTCGTCCTCCGATATTTCTCCGAACCGGCGAAGCGCCGAGCGGATGTCGTCCCAGCCGAAGCCGCGCCGCGCGAGATATTCCCCCGCGCGCGAGAGCTCCTGCCTGTCGCCGGTTTTTATGCGGGCGCGGAGCAGCCTGTCGAGCGTCTCGGACTGGTCGCCGAGGCCCTCCATGGCTTCGTCCCAGAGCTCGCGCGGTATCTTCGCGGACGCCAGACGCCTTTTTACCTCCGCCGGGCCGTAGCCCTTGGCTGCGCAGCGCCTGACTATGCTCTCGGCGCAGGCCGCGTCGTCCACCGCGCCGGCGTTTACGAGCCTTTCGGCGGCGGCCGCGGCGTGCTCGGGGCTCTCGCCCTTCATGACGAGCTTCGTCTTCAGCTCGCCCTCGGAGATGGGCCGCGAGGCGGCGAGCCGGGCGGCGCGGCGGCGCGTCCTCGAAAAGGCGACGGCCTCAAGCAGCGCCGTATATCTCTCCCCGTCGAGCTCCATGCCGGAGGCGAGCGAAAAGTCCGCGACGTTCTCGACGAAGCATTTCATCTTCGTTCCGTTCTCGAATTCGAGGCGGAACGCGTCGGTCGTATTGGGTATCCTTGAAATCTTCTCAAGGAGCATCAGTCTTCAAAATCCTCGGCCGTGACGCTGACGGCGCGCCCCGCCGCGACGGCGGCGGCCTTGGACTGCGGGCTCATGAGCTTGAAGAAGTTGGCCTTGATCTGCTCCTCGATGCGGGAGGCGATCTCCGGGTTGGCCTTGAGGTAGTCCTTGACGGAGTCCTTGCCCTGCAGGCGGACGCCCTCGACCGTGAACCACGAGCCGGACTTCTCGATGAGGTCGAGGCTCACGCCCATGTCGATTATCTCGCCGAGGCGGGAGATGCCCTCGCCGTAGATTATATCGAACTCGGCCTCGCGGAAGGGCGGGGCGACCTTGTTCTTCGTGACCTTGACCCTCGTCCTGTTGCCGACCATCTCGCTGCCGTTTTTGAGCGTCTCGGTGCGGCGCACGTCGAGCCTGACGCTGGCATAGAATTTCAGCGCGCGGCCGCCGGTCGTGGTCTCGGGGTTGCCGTACATGACGCCTATCTTCTCGCGGAGCTGGTTGATGAAGACGACGACGCACTTGGTCTTGGATATGGAGCCGGCGAGCTTGCGGAGCGCCTGGCTCATAAGTCTCGCATGCAGGCCGACGACGGAATCGCCCATCTCGGCCTCTATCTCGGCGCGGGGCACGAGGGCCGCGACGGAGTCGATGACGATGACGTCCACCGCGCCGCTGCGCACGAGCGCTTCCGTTATCTCAAGGGCCTGCTCGCCCGTATCCGGCTGGGCGATGAGCAGATTGTCTATGTCCACGCCGAGCGCGCGGGCATAGGTCGGGTCGAGCGCGTGCTCGGCATCGACGAAAGCGGCCTCGCCGCCTGCCTTCTGCGCGGAGGCGGCTATATGCAGGGCGAGCGTCGTCTTGCCGGAGGACTCCGGCCCGTATATCTCGATGATGCGGCCCTTCGGCACGCCGCCCACGCCGAGCGCGAGATCCAGCGCGAGCGAGCCCGTCGGGATCGCCTCGACGTCGATGTTCGCGGCCTCCCCGAGGCGCATTATCGACCCCTTGCCGAAATTCTTTTCTATCTGCGCCATCGCGGTCTCAAGCGCAAGCTTCCTGTCCTCCGCGGGGGCGGCGGACTCGACGCCAGGTTTTCTTTTCTTCTCAGCCATTTTTATGACCTCCTTAGTATGAAAAGAGCAGTACCCGCTCAATATTCAACGTATCGTATACGCTTTTTTCGAAAGTAAAGCCCGCCCCGGCGGCTATGGCGCGGATATCCTCCGCCTGCCCCTCGCCGCATTCGAATATCAGCTTCCCGCCCGGAGCGAGGGCGGCGTGCCAGAGCGTGCACACGGCGCGGTAGAATTCCAGCCCGTCCTCCCCGCCGTCGAGCGCGAGCGCCGGCTCGAAGTCGCGCACGGAGGCGTCGAGCTCCGCCAGCTCGGCGGTCGCTATATAGGGCGGGTTGCAGACTATCAGATCGAAGAGCCCGAGCGCGGCGGGCGGAGAAGACAGCGCGTCTGCCGCGACGCACGCGGCGGAGACGGAATTGAGGGCGCAGTTGCGTCGGGCTATGCGGAGCGCCGCGTCCGAGACGTCGGCGCAGGTCACGCGGGAGCGCGGGGCCTTTTTGGCTATCGTTATGCCTATGCACCCCGTCCCGCAGCAGAGGTCGAGCACGCGCCCGCTGCCCGCGAGGGGTATCGCCGCCTCCGCGAGGGGCTCCGTATCGACCCGCGGGATGAGGACGTTTTCGTCCACTATGAACGGCAGCCCGAAAAACTCCCACGCGCCGAGGATATAGGCGACGGGCTCGCCGGAAACGCGCCTCGCGGCGAGGGCCTTCGTCTTCTCGAGGGTATTGGTATAGAGGCTGCCGTCGCGCATGAGCTCGGAGACGGTCTTGCCGGCGGCGAAGGCCGCGAGCATGCGCGCCTCCTGCGCGTAGGCCTCTATCCCGGCTTCGCGGAGCATGTCGCGCGCGGCGAGGTATGCGTCGTGGTATGTCACCATTTGTCCGAGCCCTTTTCCTCCGGGATGACGAGCTCGAGCGCGGCGATGGCCGTCTCAATCATGAGGTCGTCCGGCTCGAAGACGGTCAGGTGCTGCACGGCCTTGCCGGGCGCGGCGAGTATCTTCGAGAGGGCGTTGTCGTGCCCGCCTACCCAGCGGTTTATCTCATAGCTTATCGCGACCACGACGGGCAGCAGTGCCAGACGCAGCAGCGTCCGGAGGAGCGGATTGTCCCACGAGGCCCAGTTGAAGCTGACGACCGAAAAGACGAGGATGCTGATTATCATGACCACGAAGAGGAAGCTCGTCCCGCACCTCGGGTGCTGGCGCGGCTGCGGGCGGACGTTTTCGACCGTCAGCGGCAGGCCCTTTTCGTAGCAGTGGATGCTCTTGTGCTCGGCGCCGTGATACTCGAAGACGCGGTGGATGTCCTTCATGCGTGTGGCGAGCCACATATACGCGAGGAAGATGATTATCCTGATGACGCCCTCGATGAGGTTTATCAGGATGCCGGACCTGACGACGTTTTTGAAAAGCAGCGCTATCCACGACGGGAGCAGGATGAAGAGCCCGACCGAGATGAGAAGACCTATGACGAGCGAGACCGTCACGATCGCCTTGGTCGCCTTCTCGCCCTCGAAGTGCTTTTCTATCCACTTATCGAGCTTGGATTCCGCTTCGCCCTCCTCCTCGGGGAGCTGCTCGGCGGAGAACATCAGCGCGCGCACGCCGTTGGCCATGGAGGAGATGAACGTGAACACTCCGCGGATGAAGGGCCAGCCGAGTATGGGATACTTGTCCTTCGAGACCGTCAGCTCCTCGACCTTGACGACGCGGCCCTCCGCGCCGTTGACGACTATGGCCTGCTTTTTCGGGCCGCGCATGAGGATGCCCTCCATGAGCGCCTGCCCGCCTATCGTCGTCCGGAAGCAGGTTTCATTGTTTTTGGATCTTGCCAAAGTCTTATACCTCTCTATGCATTCACGGGAAGCCTTATCGTCACGACGAGGCCCGTCCCCTCGGGGGCGTTGGCGATGCCGAGCGTCCCGTTATGGAGCCTGATTATCTCGTCGCATACGGCGAGCCCTATGCCGCTGCCGCGCTCCTTCGAGCTTCCCTTGTAAAACTTCATCTTGACTTTATCGAGCTCGTCGGGCGGGACGCCGGGGCCGAAGTCCCGGATGATTATCGCGACGAACTCACCGCCCTCCGGCGGGTTTTCCAGCTCGGTGCGGACGATGACGCGCCCGCCCTCGCGGGCGTACTTGGCCGCGTTGTCGAGGATGTTCAGCAGGACCTGCTTGAGGCGCTCCACGTCGCCGCGTATCTCCGGCAGCGGCTCCTCGCTGGGCTCGTAGTCCACGCGCAGGCCCTCGATGCGCATTATCTCGCCGTAGGTCATTATCGTCTCCTCGAGGAGGTCTTCCATGTCCATGGGCGCGAGATTGACGAAGAAGCGCCCGTCCTCGATGCGCGTGAAGTCCAGCAGACCCTCGACCATGTTGGTGAGCCTGCGCGACTCCTTGAGGATTATGCCCACGCCGTTTCTCGATTCGACGCTGAGCTTCTCGTCATAGAGTATCGTCTCGCTCCAGCCCGTTATGGCCGTAAGCGGCGTCCTCAGCTCATGGGAGACGGAGGAGATGAATTCCGTCTTCAGCTTTTCGCCCTGCGAAAGGCGCATCGACATCTCGTTTATCGTATCGACCATGTCGCCTATCTCGTCGTCGTAGCGGACGCTTATCTGCCCGCCGAAGCCGCCCTCCGCGATATGCTTGGTCATCTCCGTGACCTCGCGGATGGGCTTTATGATGCCCCTTATGAAATACAGGCTCAGCAGCACGACGATGACGATGACCGCCGCCGCGACGATCACGGCCATGAGGATGCTCCCCCAGACGGCCTTGTCGACCGCCTTGAGGCCGGAGACGTAGCGCATGACGCCGACGACCTGGCCGTTGGAATATATCATCGGGCTCGAGACGCTCAGCACGCGCTCTCCCGTGACGGGGCTGCGGCCGCGGAAGGTCCGCGTCGTCCTGGAGGCGATGGCCTCCTCTATGTCCGCCGTGCCCGGCTTCGTGCCGGCGGTTATGCCGTAGGTCGAGACGAGGACGCGGCCGTTGGTGTCTATAAACTGCAGCTCGAGCACGTCGCGGTCTTCAAAGCGCTCGGTATAGCGGAACGCGCTCTGATAATACTCGGCGTAGGTCATGGCGACGTAGCTCGAGAAAAAGTCGGCGGAGGTCTTGGCCTTGGCTTCGAGCGCGGCGCTGACGCCGGAGTAGTAGTAGCTGTAGATGGCTATACTCCATGCGGCGACGCCCATGAAGGCGATGACGACCGTAATGAGCACGCTCGTCAGCACCCATCTCTGTTTCAGACTTCTCAGCTTGAACAGTTTTAAGTTTTTGAGCTTTTCAAGCGCCATTTAAGGTCAGAAACCCCATTTATATCCGTATCCCCAGACGGTCGTGATGAACGTCGGGCTGGTCGGATCGTCCTCTATCTTCAGGCGCAGGCGCCTGATATTGACGTCGACGATCTTGAGCTCTCCGAAGTAGTCCCTGCCCCAGACGGAATTGAGGATATCCTCGCGCGAGAGCGCCTTGCCGGGGTTGTCCATGAAGAGCTTGATTATGGAATACTCTATCTGCGTGAGCTTGACGCGCTCGCCGTTCTTCTCCAGAGTGCGGTTGCGCGTATTGAGCTTGAAGGGCCCGCGCGTGAGCTCGCCCGACTCCTCGACGTCGTCCCCGCCGACGCGGCGGTAGAGCGCGTCGACGCGCGCGGTCAGCTCCGCGGGAGAAAACGGCTTGGTCACATAGTCGTCGGCGCCGGTCATGAGGCCGGTGACCTTGTCCATCTCCTGCGTGCGTGCGGTCAGCATGATGATGCCCATGTGCGGATCGGCCGCGCGGATGCGGCGGCAGACCTCGAACCCGTCTATGTCGGGGAGCATGATATCCAGCAGCGCGACCTTGACGTCGGGATTGCGGCGCAGCTGCTCGAAGGCCTGCGCGCCCGTCTCCGCCTCGATCGGCTCATAGCCGCCGCGGCGCAGATTGATGACAACGAAGCTCCGTATGCTCGATTCGTCCTCCAGCACAAGTACCTTTTTCATTGTAGCCCTCCTCAGGTTAGTCCCGTACTCCACTCGGAGTATATGAGCTTGAAGCTGCTCCTGACGTAGCTCATTTCGAGCTCGTCGCTGAGCTTTACCGCCCCGGCAAGGATCTTGCAGGCGTATATGACCTCGTCCTCTGTGCGGAGCGTCGTGCGCCCGTCCTTTGAGGCTCTGTCCTCCCTGTTCTCGCCGGTGATGGAGTATATCGCGAGCACGTCGACCGGCGGCCCGTCCTCCCTCGCGGGGACCGAGAAGATGACCGCCCGCTCGCCCGCGGCGTGGTCGTCGCGCCTGACGGTCACAGTCTCCGCCCAAGCCTCGGGAAGGATGAAATACCAGCCGTCCGTGCGGTTGTGGTAGGTCGTCATTTTGAGGTAGGAATTGCCCTCCGCGTCGTAGCTCTTCCAGTCGACCAGGCGGAAGACCGTATCCCCGGCGCCCTCGAGCTCGCGCGTCACGGGCACCTCCGTCACGCCGTCGGAATCGATGTCGCGGGAATAGATGCTCTGGTCGCGGACCGTCGCGAGGCTCGTCTCGCTCTCCGCGCCGCGCGTTATGTTTCTGAGCGAGCCGTCAGCCGCCGTGAATATGTCCGTCACGACTCCGCCGGACTGGTACTCCGCGTCGACGAAGAGGGCGGCGCGGCCCTGCATGAGCGTCCCCCTGCGGATACGCAGTATGCTCTCGATCCCGGCCGAGAGCGGCGCGCTGACGCCGGCATAGTCCCCGTCGTCGGTAAAGGTCATCATCTCGACGCTGCCCGTCATCTCTGCGGGATCGCGGCGCAGGATGTAAAGCTGGCTCCTGCCCTCCCCGATGAGGTCCGCGACGGCTTATTCGGTATAGTCCGCGGTCGCGATGGGCGCGGGCTCGAAGTCCCTGACGGAGTAGACGCGGAGCATGCGCAGCTCGGCCGAGATGCGGCGGGAGACGATTATCTCCAGCCAACCGTCGTCGTCGAGATCGGAGTAATCGACTGAAGCGAAGCCCGTCCCCTCGCCCTCGAGGATGAGGGCCGGCTCATATACCTCGTCCGCGTTCTTTTTCAGGACGTAGAGCTTGAGCGGCTTTTCGCCCGGGCCGGAGAAGAAGGCCACGGCCTCGCTGACGCCGTCGCCGTCGAAATCCCAGAGCTGTACGCTCTGGCGGTTGTTCCCGCCCGCGGGCGCGGAATAGACGACGCCCGTATCGAGGACCTCCTCTATCGCGTCCTGCAGCTTGAGGTACTCCTGCGAGGGGCGCGGGAGCGTAAACAGCTCGTCCATGCGCTCGTTGAGGCAGCCCGACATCGTCAGCGCGACGAGAAGGGCCATGCCCAGTATGCACTTTTTCGCGCGCGCCGATATCATAGCCCGCTCCTCTGCATAGTTTGATATTATATTATATCATATCTGCCACAAAATAGGTAGTGTTTTTTGCTCCGCGGCAATATCATATTGTAAAAAAAACGCAAATGGTATATCGTAGAGGCAGGCAGGAGAACGACTCGGAAAGGAGGGACAGCAGATGCCGAAAAGCTGCGGGATAATAGGCGACGGCGCTTTGCCGTTCCGGCGCGGTTCGCCCCCGTGGGACGCCCTCGCGGATGCTCTCGCGCGCCTCGTGCGCGAGTCCGGCTGCGAGGAGTTCATCAGCGGCATGGAGCGCGGCGGCGACCAGCTCGGCGCCGAGGTCGTGCTCGGGCTGCGCGAGGAGCTCGGACTGAAGCTCTGGGGCGTCCTCTCCTCCGAGGAGCAGTGGATACACTGGCCGAACGTCGACGCGGACCGGCTCTTCTCCCTGATGGAGCGCGCCGACTACGAATAGCGCATCGCCAACCACGCGGCGGAGCGCTCCCGTCCGGACCAGCTCCTCTTCATCGCGGACAACTCGCAAAAGCTCATCGTCATTGCCGGGGAGCTCTCTCCGGAGGCCCGCGCGGCCGTCGTCCGCGCGGCGGCGAGAGGGAGCGCGGTCACGCTCATAGACCCCGTGACGCTGCGAGTCTCCTCTGCGCCGTCCGTCGTCAGATAGACGCCCTCCGTCATATAACGATAAACGCCTCCCTGTCCCGAAATCGGGACGGGAGGCGTTTTTTCCCGCTTTTGGATAAAAAACAACAGGGAGCCGAAAGCTCGGCTCCCTGCGTTTTTCTAAGATTACTTCGCGACGGCGTCCTTAAGGGCCTTGCCGGCCTTGAACTGGGGCAGGCGGGAAGCGGGAATCTTGATCTCGGCCTTGGTGCGGGGATTGTGGCCGATGCGGGCTTCGCGGGTCTTGACCTCGAACACGCCGAAGCCGACGAGCTGGACCTTCTCACCGGCGGCGAGCGCCTCGGTGACGGTCTCAAGGATAGCGCTCATGGCCTTCTCGGTATCCTTCTTGGAAAGTCCGGTCTTAGCAGCGGCAGCGCTGATAAGTTCTGCCTTATTCATTGGTTTTCCTCCTTCTTTGTTTCATGGCTCGCGCCATTTTGAACTGATTACTTGACAGACTCGATGAATCTGTCGGATGCGCCCGTAAGCGCCTGCTCGGGATCGACGCCCAGCGCCTTCGCGACGCGGACGGCGGCAAAAAGCATGTCCCCGACCGCCTTCTCGGGTTCGGCCGAGCCCGGGATCGCCGACGCCGCCTCGGCGAGCGCTCTCTCCGCCTCTCCGGCCCCGGCGGGAAGCATGTCCGCCTTGACGGCCTTGGAGCATATCTTCTCGGCGCGCCAGAGCGCCGGGAGGCTCCTTGCGACGGCTTCGAGCGCGTCGGTCGTGGTCTCCTGCTTTTTCTCCCTGCGCTTGAGAGCGTCCCAGTTTTCAAGGACCTCTGCCGCACCGGAGACCGTCGTATCCGCAAAGACGTGCGGGTGTCTGTAGATGAGCTTCTTGCAGATGCCGTCGGCCACGTCGTCGAGCGTGAAGCCGCCAACCTCGCGCTCCATCTGGCAATGGAAGACTATCTGCAAAAGAACGTCGCCCAGCTCCTCGCACAGGGCGGCCTTGTCGTCGAGGTCTATGGCCTCGGCGGCCTCGTAGGCCTCCTCGATGAGGTTGCGCCTGATGCTCGCATGGTCCTGCTCCCTGTCCCAGGGGCAGCCCTCGGGGGATCGCAGGAGCTCCATGATAGCGACCAGGTCGGCGACGCCGTAGCGCTCTTTCCTCTCAAAATCTAACATATTTTCTCCGCCTTTACAAGCCTTATTTTGCCTTAATTCTCAGTATTTTAGCCACTTTTTCGCCTTTTGGTATCAATTCGATGTCGTCAGCGTTGATAACCCTCAGGATTATTATCAGCGCGGCGTATACGAGTACGGCGACGGCTATCGCGACCAGCATGCAAAGCAGCGTCACGAGCCTGCCGCTCATGGAGCGGGTCAGGGCCCCGAGCGCCTCATAGACGCCCCAGGCGGCCGCGCCCATGATGAGGCTCGATATGAGCGGCTTTATGAGCTGGCGCAGCATGCGCGGCTTATCCTTGACCTTTATCTTTATGATGATCAGATTGAGGACGCTGACGGTAAAGTAGCACGCAAGCGAGGCTATCGCCGCGCCCGATACGTTCAGCGAGGGGACGGAGAGCAGCAGGAAGTTCCCCGCGACCTTTATCGCCGCGCCGACGAGTATCGTATAAATGGGCATGCGCTCATAGCCGTAGGCCTGCAATATGGCGTTCGTCGTCAGCATCAGGCAGACGAAGAAGCCCGAGGGGCCGAGCCAGCGCAGGCAGGTGACGCCCGCGGCGTGCGTCGTCGGATAAAGGACGGCCATTATCGGCGCTGCGAGAACGCTCATGCCGACGGCGGCCGGCATGCCGATGAGCGCCGTCAGCTTTATCGCGCCCTCCGCGACGCCGCGCGCGCGAAGAGGCTCGTTCTTGGCCATGTAGGCCGAGATGGCGGGAATGGCGCTTATCGTCAGGGGCACCGTGAACGCGCTCGGCAGATTGAAGAGGGTCTGCACCTTCGTGAACGCGCCGTAGAGTATCTTCGAATCGAGGTAGGAGTAGCTCAGCGCGTGCTGCAGCCGCTCCATGATGAGCTTGGAGTCGACCACGGCGAGAACGCTCAGCACGGAAGAGCCGAGCGCTATCGGCACGCCTATCTTGACCAGATCCGCGAGGATCTTGCCGCGCCTGTCGGGAACGTCTGGCTCCGCGGAGGGAGCGGCCGCAGCCCTGTCCATGCGCAGCTTGTATATCCAGGAATAAACGAGCGCGAGCAGCTCGCCTATCGTGACACCGCAGATGGCGCCGGCGGAGGCCATGGGCAGGCCGTAGCCCTTCCTGATGAAGACGGCGGCCAGCGTCAGCCCGAATACGAGCTTGCATACGACCTCTATGACCTGCGAGACCGAGGTCGGGACCATATCGCTCAGGCCCTGCGTATAGCCGCGGTACGCGCTCATTACGCAGACCATGAGGACGGCGGGGCCGAGCGCGAGGATGCTCGGGGCGACCTCGACGTTGTTCAGGCCGGCGGCGAGCTGGCGGGAGAAGATCATCATTATCGCCGTGCCGACCGCGCCGAGGACGGCGAAGGCCGCCAGCGCGACGCGGAACGTCCGCTTGATCTGCAGCCTGCGCCCGCGCGCGTCCGCCGCCGCCACGAGACGCGACATGGCGACCGGCAGGCCCGCCGTCGAGAGCGTCAGCAGCAGCGAATAGATGTTGTACGCCGCGCCGAAGTACGACGTGCCCTCGTCGCCGAGGATGTTGTAAAGCGGGATCTTATAGACCGCGCCGATGACCTTGACGATGGCGACCGTCGCGGCCAGCAGGGCGGCGCCCTGGACAAAACTCTGTTTACGGGTCTTCAATTTCCGTCTCCTATGCCTGTCTCCGCGCCGCACCTGCGGCAGAAGCGGTCTCCCGCGCCGCAGGCCGAGCCGCACACGGGGCAGGGCCTTTCTCTCTTAACCTCGGAGATGCGGCGGCGAAGCTCTTCCGCCTCCGCCATTCTCCCGTCTATCTCCGCCAGAAGCGATCCGGCGGCTCCTTCTTCCGCTTCCCCGCCCGCACGGGCGGTGTAAGTAAGCTCACCGAGCCTGCGCAGGCTCGCGTTCAACTCGCTGTTCACCTCATAAAGGCGGACGTTCAGCCCCTTCAGCTCGCTGGAAGCGAGGGACCTTTCCTCCGCCCTGCGCGGCGCGGCGCAGACCGCCCTTACGCGCAGACGGCGCGCGGGCTTTTTCGTCCTTTCGTTCACGGCTTTGCCCCCCTGTCGCTCCGGGGCCCGGAAAGGGCCCTCTTTCCAATTAAATATATGTCAGGGGAAGCTCAAAAAAGCGCGAAAACTCCTCGCCGCCACGCTTGGCGTTTCGTGTTTTGTCAGTATACCACTTTTTTCTTCCCTTTGCAACGCTTTCGGGTCCCGCGGCCGCGCGCAGGGCCCCATTTGGGGCTTGATTTTCCCCCTGCCATAAGGTATATTGACAGGGCAAGCCGGCGTGATGGAATTGGCAGACGTGCCGGACTCAAAATCCGGTGGTGGCAACACCGTGCGGGTTCGACCCCCGCCGCCGGCACCAAAAAGAGGACGCCCTCGGGGCGTCCTCTTTTTTGCGCCGCGCCTTCGGTGCCTTTGTTCATCGCTCATTTTTTATCGCTCATTTGCAGGTTTTTGAGCGATGAAGCGGCCTCTCCCCTTTTCCCGCAAAACGTGGTATACTTGGCTCATGCAAAGGAGGCGCAAGCCATGGTAACAGGAATATTCGGCGAAAACTGCGCCGGGAAATCCACCCTCGCGGACGAGCTCGCAAGGCGTACCGGCGCGGAGATCGTGTCGGGCAGAGACTATCTGCGCATGGCCAGGTCCGAGACCGAGGCGGAGCGTATCTTCCGCGCGAAGCTCGCTGACCCCGGCGCTTCGGTCATATACGTCGTCTCCGACTTCGACCAGCTCGCGCTGCTGCCTGACGGGGCGAGGCGGATATATGTCCGGGCGGACCTCGAGACGATAAAGGAGCGCTTCAAGGCGCGCATGCGCGGCGTCCTGCCGCCGCCGGTCGCGGCCATGCTGGAGAAAAAGCACGGCATGTTCGAGGGCGAGCGCGCCGACCTCGTCTTCGACGGGGCCAACGGCGATCCCGCCGCCTTCTGCGACGGGCTGGAGCGGCTTTAAGCCCGCGGGAGGAGCGAAATGGCGACACGATTTGCGGCTAAAGACGACCTTGACCGCGTCGAGCTCAATATGTGGGAATTCAACGCCGACGCGCTCGCCTTCTATGAATCGCTCGGCTTCGAAACTTACAGGCGGTATATGGAGCTCAAATTCTGAGCGCGGAGGGATCATGGATTACTGCAAAATAGGCTCTTCCCGCATCGACGGGCTCTGGGAACTCCAGAAGCTCTATAAGGCGGAGATAGGTGAAAACGAGCCGACGACCGAGGACAAGGCGCGTCTCGCGGAAGCGATCGAAAAGGGCGAAATACTCTTTTTCGGCGCGTCCGACGGCGACTCGCTCATCGGCTGCTGCTCCGTTGCGAAGGGGTTTTCGACGTTCGACTACCGCCCGAGCGGCGTATTTGAGGACTTCTATATCCGCCCCGAATACCGGCACAGGGGCGTCGCGCGCGAACTCGGGCGGTACGCTTACCGCGAGAGCGGCGTCAGCTCCATGACCGTCGGCTGCGCGGACTGCGACGCGCCGATGTACGCCGCGCTCGGCTTCACCGTCCCGCTCGGGAACCTTCTCGCATTCGAATAAAAGCAGCTGCGCGACCCGTTGCCGTTTGTCTTCCGTCGTGCTACAATACTTTCATAAAACCGCAAAGAAGGTTCAAGCATCTATGATCGCCAATTATCATACGCACACGTTCCGCTGCGGGCACGCCGAGGGCGGCGAAGCCGACTACGCCCGCGAGGCCGAGAGGGTCGGGCTGAAGATACTCGGCATGGCCGACCACACGCCCTACGACTTCTTCGACATCGGCCCGCGAAACCGCCCCATGCGCATGAAGCCCGAGGAGCTGCCGGAATACGCCGACTCCGTCCGCGACCTCGCGAAGGAATACGAGGGGCGCATGGAGATACTGCTCGGCGTCGAGGCGGAGTACTATCCGAAGTATTTCCCGCGCCTGCTGGAGATGCTCCGCGAGAACAAGGTGCAGTACATGATACTCGGGCAGCACTTCCTCGAAAACGAGGTCGACGCGCCCTACTGCGGAAGGCCGTGGAGCGACCCCGCCGTGCTCGAGCGCTACGTCGCGCAGAGCACCGAGGCGCTGCAGACCCGCCTCTTTTCCTATTTCGCCCACCCGGACCTCATCAACTTCCCCGGAAACGACGAGCTCTACGAGCGCGAGATACGCAAGCTCTGCCGCGCCGCGCACGATACGCAGACGCCGCTGGAGATAAACATCCTCGGCCTGCGCGAGGGCCGCAACTACCCGGACGAGCGCTTCTGGCGCATCGCCGGCGAGGAGGGCAACGTCGCCATACTCGGCTGCGACGCCCACAGGCCGCAGTACGTCTCCGATCCGGCGACGGAAAAGCGCGCCCGCGAGCTCGCCGAGCGCAACGGTCTCCCCCTGCTGGAGACGCTGACGCTGAGACAGATAGGATAAGCGCACGGCCTCCCCTGCGTAAGGGAGATCAAGAAGCCGCATATATATCAAAAGCCCCTGCCGTCCGGCAGGGGCTTTTTCGTTATCCGCGCTGTGGTCTTGCCGCTTATTCGAGCGCGCCGAGGCAGCAGTGGATGTCCGAGACGGCGGAGGACGCGCCCATCAGGCGCATGAAGGTCAGGCGGTTGCGCACGTAGGGCGACCAGCGCAGTATGCGCCCCTCGAGGTCGGGGTCTATGCCGAGCTCCTCGAGCGCAGTCGGCGCGCCGACGGATCTGAGCAGCTTCTCGACGGCCGCGGCCTGCGGCAGCAGCGACAGACGCGCCTTGACGGCGGTCCACTTCTGCCTGATCGCGTCGGGCGTGACGGCCCTGAGGCAGTCCTCGGCGTTCTCGGCGATGACGGCGTCCGCCGCCGGGCCGAATTCGGCGCGCAGCATATCCTCGGAGGGCTGGCGCCAGGCCTGCATGGCGCGAACGAGCGCGTCGGACTGCTGGACGCGCCAGCGGAAATAGGCGCGCAGGCTCAGCAGCGTGCCGACGCCGACCTTTTCCCCGTGCAGCTTATCCACAGCCGGCAGCCAGGGGACGCCTATCTCCGTCAGGTGGGAGATGTGGTGCTCCGCGCCGGAGGCGGGGCGGGAGGTCCCGACGAGCTGCATGGCGACGCCGGAGAGTATGAGCGCCTGCATGAGCTTTTCGCACCCTTCCTCCTCCCCGGCGGCTATGCCGGGCGCGGCCGCGGCGGCCTCCTCGAGGGCGGTCTGCATCAGCTCCGCGACGCCGCTGCACCAGTATTCCCCCGTCAGGATGCGCGCGGTCTCCCAGTCGGCGAGGGAGACGTATTTGCCTATCGCGTCGCCGAAGCCGGAGGCCGTGAGGCGGCGCGGGGCGCGCGCGAAGACCTCCGTATCCGCGAATACGAGGCGGGGCGCGACGGCGGGCCTGGTGACCTTGAACCCGCCGAGCGTCATGGCCGCGACGCCGGCGGCGAAGCCGTCCACGCTCGCGGCGGTCGGGACGGATATGAGCGCCGCGCCGCGCTTTGCGGCGATGAATCTCGTTATGACGTGCACCGTCCCCGATCCGGCGGCGACGAGGATCGTCTCGCCGCCGAGCTTATCCTCCGCGGCGGCGACTCCGCGCTCGTCGGCGTGGAGGCCCTTCGGATCGAGCACTATCTCGCGGTGCGCTCCGCGTATCCTGCCGCCGAGCGCGTCGCGGGTATTCCCGTCGTAAATGACGGCGAAATCGGCGCGCAGGCCGCTCTCGCCCATGGCGTCGGGCATGGCGTCCGCCGCGCCGCGCGCTATGAATATCTTTTCCGTTATGAGCGAATGCTCCTTCCCGCAGGCGCAGGAGGGCATGAGCTCCTCTCGGGTCAGTATCATAAGGGATCCCTCGCTTTCGGCAAAACTCGTTTTTTCCAGTTTACGCCGCCCCGCGCCGCTTGTCAAACGGCATTGACACCGCGCCGCGCGCGGACTATTATTTATTTGTGAAAATATAACTTTGCAAGGAGGTCGCAGGCTTGAAAGCGAAGCTTTTTGCGGACGGACGCGATCGCGTCGGCGAAATAGACCCGCGGCTCTACGGCTCGTTCATCGAGCACCTCGGAAGGGCCGTGTACGGCGGCGTCTACGAGCCGGAGCACCCCACGGCGGACGACATGGGCTTCCGCGGCGACGTGCTCGCCATGGTCAGGGAGCTCGGCGTCCCCGTCGTGCGCTATCCGGGCGGCAACTTCGTCTCCGGCTATAACTGGGAGGACGGCGTCGGTCCGCGGGACAAGCGCCCGAAGCGGCTCGATCTCGCGTGGAGCTCCATCGAGCCGAATCTCATCGGCATAGACGAATTTCAGGAATGGGCCCGCCGTGCCGGAGCCGAGACGATGCTCGCCGTCAATCTGGGCACGCGCGGCGTCTCCGAGGCGCGCGACCTCATCGAATACTGCAACTTCCCCGGCGGGACGAAGTTCAGCGACATGCGCCGCGCCAACGGCTTCGAAAAGCCCTTCGGCATC
>JAEEGJ010011169.1_pt1 | contig 22916 bp, 20 predicted proteins | sample 8958761 | NCBI WGS metagenome assembly JAEEGJ01 (sample SAMN16246546, study PRJNA631951) | gut metagenome | biome: gut microbiome; feature: rumen; material: RS-attached | host: Bos | place: Iran: Karaj | collected 2018-10 | reverse complement strand
TTCTTTGCTTTAAGCATTTTGGTACCTCTGATATCCCAATTTATTTCAGGAAGGCCTTCTTTATTTCATCCTGATTGAGCTTTGAACCGATCACACAGATTCTGCCCGTAAGCCCTGCAGCCGCACCGGTTCTAACCTCCGGCTCGCCCGGCACATAATCAAACTGCATCCAGCCGTCCTCGGAAGGAACGATGCCCTTTGCACGAAGCACAAGCCCGAACTTTTCCTCATTTTCAAGGCCTGCCAGCACCTCTTCGAGTGCCTTCGGGTCGAACTTTCTCGCCGTCTCGATGCCTATGGACTCGAAAATCTCGTCAGCATCATGGTGATGGTGATGGCCGTGGCAGCAGCAATCCTCTTCGCCCTCGTGGTGATGTTCATGATGATGCTCATGCTCATGGTCGTGATGGTGCTCATGGTCGTGATGATGGCCGTGGCAGCAGCAATCCTCTTCGCCCTCATGATGGTGCTCGTGGTCGTGGTCATGATGGTGCTCATGGTCGTGATGATGGTGATGCTCGTGCTCCTCGAGCTCGTGGAGTGCTTCCTTGAGAGTGCTTCCGCTTTCCATTGCCTCGTGGATTTGCTTTGCATCAAGCTCCGACCAGTCGGTTGTGATGATAGCCGCATCGTGATTGAGCTCGCGCAGCATCTCTACCGCCTTTTCAATCTTTTCCTCGGAAACGCCCGCAACATGGCTTAAAATCACCGCGTTTGCGCTTTCTATCTGATTATTGAAGAACTCGCCAAAGTTCTTCATGTACATTGCACATTTCTTTGCATCGACAACCGCAATGGTGCCGGAAAGTTCGAGGTCCGCATCCGCTCCCGCAACTGCGGCGATTATATCGGAAAGCTTGCCGACGCCGGACGGCTCGATGATGATGCGATCCGGATTGAACTTTTCAACCACCTGATGAATCGCCTTTGTGAAATCGCCCACGAGTGTGCAGCAGATGCATCCGCTGTTCATCTCTGTGATTTCGATGCCTGCATCCTTTAAGAAGTCGCTGTCTATGCCGATATCGCCAAACTCGTTTTCGATCAGCACGACCTGCTCACCCTTGTATGCTTCAGCGATAAGTTTTCTGATAAGTGTAGTTTTCCCTGCTCCCAGGAATCCCGAAAATATGTCTACCTTTGCCATAATCTCTCTCCTTTCGCGCCTCATTGCGCAACGAATATTATACCACAAAATCAAGGAATTTTAAACTGAGACGCAGGAAAAATGTTCTGTAACGAGGAAAAAGAGGGATTGGACTCGCAGCGTACACGTAGTACGTGAGAATCCAATCCCGAATTTTGACAAAGCTACAGGTTATTTTAACGCGTCGCCAAAGCATCGCGGGCGGCGTTTTCTAACAGACATGCATTATTAAATGCCGCCGGCAAATCCTTGCCGCAGACTATCATGCCGTGGTGTGACATGATTGCGCCCAATCCGCTTCCCACCGCCTTCGCAGTATTACGGGCAAGCTTTTTACTGCCCGCAAAGCCGTACTTTGCAAGGTGAACGGTTTCCCCGAACACCTCTGCCGCTTCACCGGTCAGCTTCATTTCCTTTTCGCAGGCCGAATATACCGAGCAGTAGGTGCTGTGAGTATGGATTATCGCATTGATTTCAGGGCGGGATGCATAAAGCATGGCGTGGAGGCCGCGTTCGCTTGTCGGCTTCAGTCCCTCCGGATCGTACTCGAGGGTGTCGATGTCGACCCTTACCATATCGGCTGCTCTGAGGCTTGCATAATCAATGCCGCTTGGCGTTACCAGAATTGTCTTTTCGTCCAGTCTGGCAGAAAGATTGCCCCAGGTTCCCTGAACGAGATCCTCTGAGACCAGACGATTTCCATATTCAACCAGGGCCTCGCGAAGCGCGATTTCACGCTCTGTCGCATCGCTTGGCATCTTTATCCTTTCAAGCGCCTGCGCCACCTTTTCCTTGTCCTCACCCTCGGTATTTCTGGAGTACTTCTTTACATAAACGTAATGCTCCAGATTCGCGCGAAACCACCCGAGCGGCTTTACTCCGCCCAGCTTTTTGCCCGCTTCATATACCAGCTTTGCTTTATCCAAAACGAATCTCGCAATAGCCTTTTCTCTGTCGCTCCTGCCCGTAATCTCCTGCTCAAAACTGAAGACAGGGCCTATTATCTGAGCTGTATCGTCCAAAAACGCTTTAATCTTTGGCATCAAAATTTCCCCCTTAGATTTCACCCTCGAAACGCTTTGCGTTTGATCTGGCATAAGGTTTTTTCAGGCTGTAATAAACTTGCTTGTAATCCTCGAACAGGCTGTCGTACACGCTTTTTCGCTGTTCATTGGGGTGATACTGCTTTTTCACATGAACAAACTGCTTTACCTCTTCAAAGCCGCCGAGGTGTCCCAGCCCTATCATGGCAACAACTGCAGCGCCCAGCGCTCCCGAGTTTCTCGGATCATCGAGCACTTCAAAGGACCTGCCGGTAACATCGGCCAGGATCTGCATCCAAGGTTCATTCAGTGCCCCTCCGCCGATAACGCGGAAATTGTCGCATGTGAATCCGTAATCACTCCTGTAATTTTCCATAATCCAGCGCAGATTGTATGCGATTCCCTCGTAGAGAGCCTTCATAAAATGCGCCCTTGTGTGATCCATGGAGAGGTTATATATGGTAGCTCTGGCGGTAGTATCGCTGACAGGGCAGCGCTCGCCGAGCATCCAAGGTGTAATCACCAGATGGTCGCTGCCCGCAGGGACACCGCTCACCTGCTCGTTTAAATACTCCCAGATTCCGGCCTCACCGTATTTTTCCAGCTCAGCCGAAAAGAAATTATCTATCATCCACTGAAGGTTTGCCCCCGCAGACTCTGTTATACCCGCAATCAGCAGCATTTCCTTGTCTGCAGACTGAATAGGAGCTGCACCGTGCTTGAATTTATCCTTGTCGCGCGTTGCGACAGATACCCATGCGGATGTTCCGAGGTAGATATGGCAATCGCCGTCTCCTACCATGCCCGATCCGACAGCCGCTGCCTGAACATCATCGCAGCCGCCGAAAACCGGAGTTCCCTGGCAAAGCCCCATCTGCGCCGCCGCTTCAGGAAGCAGCACGCCCACCAGATCGGTGCTTGTCACCAGGCTTGGCAGCTTTTCCATATCCATTCCGACCATCTTCAGGACACTCATCCATTCCTTCTTTTTCAGATCGAGCGCAAATGCGGAAGCTCCCGAAATCTCGGTTACCATTTTCCCTGTACATTTGTACTTCATCCAGCCGTTCACGTCGAGGATTTTGTATATGCGCTGCCAGAGCTGCGGTCTTTCCTCCTTTAGCCAGATGACCTTTGCCAGAACGTCTTTCCCCATAATCGGCGTCCCGCTGAACATCTTGAATATCTTTTCTCCGCCGACCTTTCTCATGATAGCCTTTGCCTGCTTTTCAGCACGGCCGTCCACCCATGTGATGTTCCTGTAGAGCAGCTCTCCTTTTTCGTCAACGGGAATTATGCCCTGAGCCTGAGTCGAGAATACTACGCCTTTTACGTCCGAAGGGTCTATGCCCTGCTCCTCGATTATGCGTGCGCTTGCTTTGCAGCTCGCATTCCAATAGTCCATCGGCTCCTGCTCGACCCATGCGGGCTGAGGATAAAATGTCGGATAGTCTTCCTTTGCTGTGGCAATGATATTTCCTTCAAAATCTACTAATGCTGCTTTATCGCTCGATGTCCCCAAATCGTGGGCCATAATGTAGCTTGCCATCTCTTTTTCCTCTCTTTATTTCAGAAGGCCCTTGTCAGTCTTCTTTACGTGCCTAAATACTTCTTCAAAACGATTCAGTGCCTCGTCAATGACTTCATCGGTATCAGCCAGTGATGTGTACAGGCGGCTGCCTGCAAGCGTTACAATGCCGTTTGCCATATAAGCCGCTCCCATTCTTTCCATGGAATCCTTTCTTTCATACATCATATCCTTGTGCTTCAGAATTCCGAGAGCTGACTTTAACATACATCTCGACGAGAAGTCAAAGCTCATTGCGGCTGCACACTCAAGGTGCACGATCGAGCCCTGGTTGTATGCCACAAACGGCAGCCCGTATTTATCGACAAGCATCTTCAGTCCGTCGCAGAGTCTGTCTCCCGCACGGCCCGCCACTTCGCAAGCGTTGGTTCTCTCAATTTCCTTGATTGCCACATAGCCCGCCATAGCCGAGAGCGGATTTGCCGAAAGCGTGCCACCCACATAAGCTCTGTGCCCCTTGTTGCCGAGACCTGCCGCCATAATGGAAGCATACTTGCGCTTGCCGCCTACGCCGCCCGCAGCCGGATAGCCGCCTGCCACGATCTTGCCGAAAACTGTGAGGTCAGGCACTACGTCAAAGTAGCCCTGAGCACCGCCGAGGCCCACTCTGAAGCCTGTAACAACTTCGTCGAAAATAAGCAGTGCGCCGTACTTGTCGCAAAGCTCTCTGACGCCCTTGTTGTAGTCTTTTGAAATCGGGCGTGTGCCGCTTTCAGGGCCAACCGGTTCTACGAGAACTGCAGCGGTGCCGCCCTTGAGCTTGTTTCTCTTCAGCGTTGCTTCGAGGAAATCGAGGTCGTTAGGCTTAACCTCGTCTGTTGCAGCGTATGCGCCCTTTGGAATGCCGTGCGATTCGAGCAGGTTTCTCGAGCCCGGAATCTTCAGACCGTAAACGAGCTGGTCGGACCAGCCGTGGTAAGCGCCGCCCGCCTTTATAATTCTCTTGTGGCCGGTTGCGATGCGGGCAATTCTGATTGCTGCCATATCCGCTTCGGTACCGGAGCCGAGCATACGGAACATTTCAACGTTCGGCATATGCTTGTTGATTTCCTTTGCGATTAAAAGTTCGCTCTCGTGGAGCAGACCCGTAACAGGTCCGCAGGTGTTTATAACCTCGATTGCTGCTTCCCTGATAGGATCATAGTTCGAGCCTAAAATTGTAGGGCCGCCTGCCTGGAGGAAGTCAATGTACTCATTGCCGTCCTGGTCCACGAGATATGCTCCCTTTGCCTGCTTGAAGGCCACAGGGAAAGGCTTGTTGAATGCGAGGTTGTGCTGAACGCCGCCCGGCAGATAGTTTTTTGCTTCGTCATAGATTTTGCGTGACTCTCTGCATTTTTCGTCGTAATACTTCATTACCACGTTGTTGTAGTAGTCATCGTCAACCTCCCAAATGTTCTGGTTCTTTAGTTTGTCAAGTCTTGCATTAATTTCAGCCGGGTCATCCCATCTGCTGATGCCACAATTTTTCATTGTATTTACCTCCGTTTATTATGTTCTATGCTTTCAGCAGCTTGTCCAGCATTGAAGCAAACTGCTTGTTTAATTTCTTTGCATCAAATTTGAGTCCGTTCATCAGATAGTGGCTGACCATCCCATAGTAAGAACCGATAATCATCATGTTGAGTTCTTCGATTTCGGCTTTTGACATTTCTTCTTTACCCGGCAGATTGCCTGTGATGGTCTTTTCGATTTCTATGATGGACTTACTTTTTTCACCATTTACTAAAGCTGTAACTATCAGCTGTACCATCAATCTCGGATAGTAAGTGGTGTCCTGAATCAGCTTTGCAAAGAACTCTCTGATTAGCTTTTCACCTGTGAGTCCCGCTGCCTGACAGTGCTCATTGATGTCGTTTATTTCCTGCTCATAAATTGCTGACATCAGCTCACTTGATGATGCGAAATGATTGAAGACGGTGCTCCTGCAGACATCTGCCGCCTCCGCAATCTGGCCGAATGTTACATTTTCGATTCCGTTCTTTTCATAAAGAATCTTTGCCTGATGCATTATTTTTATCTTGCTGCGCTCACTTTTTCTGAGTCTCTTTTGTTTTGTTTCCATAGCTTTTATTCTCCTATAATGCCTGTTTCGTTCTCGGCTTTTTCGGCTTTTTCGGCTTTCTCTGCTCGTTTGTTTGTATTCATGGTTCCTCGGTAAACAAAGAATCTGTCATAGAGAAACTCTGTCGATAGATTTGCAGCCATCGTAATTCCGAGCACCAGATACTCATTCCATCCGATATCGGTCAGTGCCCCACCCCACCATGTCGAAGCAGGTGTGAAAGCACAGTAGAACAGGAATACCTTTAGCATTGCGACCGGCACATTGTTCGCCGATTTGAACGTGAACTCACGATTCAGAGTAAAGTTCCACAGAACCGAAAGAACCAGCGCTATCAGATAGCATGGTCTGTATGGCCAATCGGTCAAAAGATCGAGTGCCGTAAAACTGATTGTCTCGATTATCCCTGCAGAAATTGAAAACAACACAAACTTTATTACCTGTATGCGGTTTTCCTGCTTTGTCAGTTTTCTGTAGTTTTTCTTTTCTTTTAACATATCTGTACCTTTAACATTCTACTCGGGTGCAATTTTGCACTCACGTTTAATTTTGTACTATAGTTTAATTATCTCACTTTCTGCTTTTTTGTCAAGACTGTTTAAAAACAAAAAGCGGCAGTTTCAACTGCCGCAAAATAAATATTGTAATATTCTATTCCTTCCAAGGGCGGTATACGCAATAGCTTTCCATCACATCACCCATGTAAATCCATACATTGTCGCCCATGTCGATTTTCTCGTCGAACATCAAATTCGGTATCAAGAGCTTTACCGATACGCGCTTTTTGCCCTTCAGCATTTTCCCCTCGCGCGTCGGATTATTTCTGAAGTCCTCAATCTCCTGTCTGAGGTTTTCGATACCCGTTTCAAATGCAAAATTATCTACAAACTCATTTTCATCCGCATACACTACATTGTCCGGATTTTTGAACCAATTTACATTCATAAGCTACTCCCTATCTGCCTCACTTTAATTCATAATAGAACCTATTCTTTTTTCGATGAACTGTGGCACCTCGTTTTTAGGGATGTCCAGAACCACCGCAAGCTCTCCGAAAAGTAAATCCTCTGCCTTTTTCATGTACTTTTCGTCTACGGCACCCACTTTCCTTTTGTTGCGGATGCACTGTTGCTTTTTTGCGTGGATTGACATTGTCAGCTGGCACAGATCATCACAGCTGTGTGTCTTTACCATGCTCTCGTAGCGTTCCACGAGCTCCCTCAGTGAAATACCCTGATAAATTTCAGCCTTTATGGTAGGAATTTTGTCAATCAGCTCAATGGCTTCTTCCTTTGAGATAATCGGGCGCATAAAAACCTTACCGTTTTCTACAGGTGCATAAATAGTGTAGCCCTGATAGCAAGGCTGCATTGTATAATACATAGCCTTAATATCATTTGCGCCTGTGCGCTCTGTGATGTCGGTAATGCGGCATACGCCGGATTCACCATAGATTACCATTTCACCGATGTTGTACATGGTTCCTACTCCTTTCTCCAAAAGTGCATACTATCCTTTTCTATTTTATCACAAGCTTTTCAAAAAGCAAATGATTTAAAATAAATTATTAATTTTAGCACATATCGATATACTGTGCAAGCAATATTAACATATTTATAATAAATATATGATAATCAGCAAAAAAGTAATATATATTGTGGCAAATAGGTACCTTTCTCCACAATATCTAGTAATTTTTATTTTCCTTTGACAAACTAAAACCGCTATTGTATAATAACAAGGTACGATAAATACAGTATGCGCGTGTAGCTCAATGGATAGAGTGCCTGACTACGAATCAGTAGGTTGCACGTTCGAGTCGTGTCACGCGCACCAAACCCCCGAGTTTTCTCGGGGGTTTCTTTTTATTGTTATTATTATTACCGGGATTGTTACTGCGGGACATACTAGGCATACCGGACTATCCCGGGGCTACACTGAACCGGGTCTTTTCATCCCAAAAGCAAAAAATGAAAAAGCAGGATGAAAAAACAAAAATATTTTTCATCTTAATTTTTAAAACCCTCGAAATAGGATGAAATATGCGCTGCATCGGCTTTTGGGCGGCAATAGTTTTTAGGATGAGGGGGGTTGACAAAGAATAAACAAAGGCTTAATATCTTTCTTGCATAGATGATGCAGTAACAGGTAAAACAGAATAAAGGAACATGGCCGGGTAATGCCCGGTACAGAGGAATGGGGTGAAAGTCCCCGCGCAGAAACGGCACTGTAAGCGTGAATCCGTTCCGAAGCAGCATACGGCTGCAGCAGCAAAAGCTGACCACTCGCAACAGCGGGGAAGGCAGGAAACAGGATGCAGAGATTACTCTCCTATCGCAAGTCAGGATATTCGGTTCCAAAATCAGTATATCGGCGTTCCCGATGTAGTTATTTTTATGTGCTCAAAAACGTCAGCACCGAGGCTTTATGCCCCGGTGCTTTGTTTTTATATATTTATCATTTAAGTTTCATAAAGGAGGAGCTATATTGGAAATTCAAAATCAAAGAAGGAGAATGCTACCGCCTAAACGGCTGCTCAGCTTTTTCCTGGTACTTGTCATGGCTTTTGCCATGATGCCTGCAAACATATTCGCAATAGAATATGTTCCCGAAAGGGACGGTCAGGTTCGTGTCATAATCGAAAACACCACATATTCAACAGACGACGGTGCACCGTGGGATGGCACTCTGGTCGATACTTGGATAACACTTGATGACGATTCGACCATGATGAGCTGTGTTGTTGAAGCGCTCGAAGAAGAAGGCTATGAACAGCAAGGCGCAGAAAACAACTATATCGAAAGTATCAACGAACTGGCTGCATTCGACGGCGGCGATATGTCAGGCTGGATGGGGACGATTAACGACTGGTTCGTAAATCAGGGTTTTGGCGGTTTCACCGTTGCTGATGGCACACTTGAGGCCGGCGATGAAATCCGCATCATGTACACCTGCTATGGCTACGGAGAGGATCTCGGTGGCTCATTCATGAACGATGATACCACGCTCAGCGAGCTTAATATCACAGGCGGTCACTTTGATCGCGATTTTGACGGTGAAGATACCAGCCCATACGAATTCTTTCTAAACAGTGGCGTTACCGGTATAAAAATCACGCCGACAGCTTCTAACAAGAACTTCCTGGTAAGGACATACAAAAACCATTCAACACTTTACAAACGCACAGCTACTATTCCGGTTTCGGACGGCGACAGCTTTACCATTATCGTAAATGAAGATGGGGCACCTACAATGAATCAGTGCACCGACTTCACGGAATACAATATCATGATTACCGCTCAAAGCGGAGGCGCAGACCCTGATCCAACGCCTTCACCTTCCGGTATTAGTGCAAGCTTTACAAACGGCAATGCCTCTGATATGAAGCTTTTTGCCACTACAGATTCAGCTATGGCAACAGACCTGCTAGATGGCAGTACTTCGGGTGAATTGACACTTTCTGAGGGCGACTATATCCTGGCGCTCTACAATGATAATGACGCCTGCCTTGGAACTGTTGTAATTACAGTAAGCGAAGCTTCACATGCATTCACTGCTTATTCAGTCAGTGTAAGCTGCGGAAATACCGGCTGGGCTATCGGCACAAACTACACCGTTACGGCATCTGCTATCTCTGCGGGCAGCGCGCAGCGACAAATCACAATGGGCGAAAACGGCAGCAGCTTCGTATGCCTTTCAGGTGACAGCGTAAGCGCAACGATTATTCCTTCTCAGAGTAAGCAATCCGCAGGATATTCAAGCATTATTGCGTCAAGCAGTGCAATTTCCGCATCTAATGCTCACCTTAGCGCAACCTGCGCACAGGCACCTGTGGAGCATGCGGATTACAGAATAGCTCTTCGCAACACGAAAGCTCACCTGAAGACACTGCCTGCTCCTGTTGTAGGCTCTGTAGGCGGTGAATGGCTGGCAATTGATCTCGCCAGAAGCGGTGAAAGCGTCCCGGAGGACTATTTTGATGCGGTAAAGACAGAGATTGAAGAATCTTCGCAGTTTGCAAGTACCGGTCGCCTGCATAGGAATAAATCAACCGAAAACTCCAGAATAATAATAGCGCTTACAGCACTTGGAGTTGATGCAACTGATTTCTACGGATATGACCTCACTGCCGGGCTTAATCAGCTAAGTTACTTGAACAGGCAAGGAATTAATGGCCCTATTTGGGCGCTCATAGCGTTTGACTGTGGTAATTATACCGTTCCTGAAGGGATATCAAGGGGAGCAATCATTGATGAAATACTTTCGGAGCAGCTCGCAGATGGTGGTTGGGCGCTCGCGGGTTCAAATGCTGACCCCGATATGACAGGTATGGCACTCCAGGCCCTGGCTCCTTACTACAATACCAATAATGATGTGCATGCAGCTGTTGACAGGGCACTTACTCGCCTTTCAGCCATTCAGTCTGATATAGGCGGATTTGGCAGTATACAAGGCGCATGCTCTGAGTCAGCAGCACAGGTAATTGTAGCGCTGACAGCCCTCGGAATTGACCTTGAAACCGATTCGCGTTTCATAAAGAATAGTTACACCTTAATTGATAATCTTTTGACTTTCCATGTCACTAACGGATTTAAGCATGTTCAGAGTGGCGATTACAATCAGATGGCGACAGAACAGTCCTATTATGCTCTCGTTGCATATGACAGATTTAAAAACAATCGGACAAGCCTCTACGATATGAGCGACCTGACTCTGTCAGCATATCCTACACCGGCAGCAATCACTACCGATCCGGCTATTACTACAGACCCTGCAATAGCTACAGGCGGTGGCGTTACCACTGACCCTGAAATAACTACAGGTGGCGCTGTCACTACCGACCCTGCTATAACCACAGGCGGTGGCGTAAGCGGCGGAGGTGGCGGCACAGATACTCCTGCACCTGCGGAAACAATCCGTGTTTCCATGCGCCTCATCGGTGCTGAGGAAGCTTCGCAGGATGTAAACCTCGGCAGAGTGGCGTATCTGCCTGACTATGTTACATGGATAGCTACAAGAAGCTACACACTTCCTGCAGAATCGACAGTTTACGACCTCTGGGTTGAAGCTTGCGGTGACGCAAACATCAGAAGCATAGGCGCTGAAAACAACTATGTTGAGACTGTTTATGCACCAAGTGGTTACGAGCTTTCAGAGTTCACAAACGGAAACCGCTCGGGCTGGATGTACACTATTAACGGCAGACATCCGGGCTTTGGTCTTACGGAGCAGACGCTCAGAAACAATGACGTTGTAATCTGGCACTATGTAAATGACTATTCATATGAGGTTGAAGACTGGTTTGACGATCCGAACTACCCATCCCTCGGCGATGGCACTTACTACAATCGCTGGCTGATGGCCCCTGACAGAGCAGGTGCAAAGGGCGGCGGCGTTCCTTTGGGAAGCAATTCGGGAGCTTCAGGCAGCACTGCAGCAGGTGGCGATACAGCCGTTCCTACTAGCAACGTAAACATCGAGACAGCTGCAAAGAACGGCGCAGCAACGGTAGAGGTAACTACGACAAAGATCAATGAAGTAATCTCAGCAGTAAAGAAAGAAGGCACAAAGGCCATCCAAATCGAGCCTACAATCAAGGGCGAAGCAAGCAAGGTCTCCGTGGACATTCCAAAGACCTCGCTTAACAAGATCGTTTCCGAGACAGAAGCGGTTCTTAACATAAAGACAGGCCTCGGCGAAATGAACATTCCAAACGACACCCTGGGCGAGATTACAAAGCTTGCCGGCGGCAAAGACGTTTCAATGAGCATGGAAAAGGCCGATACAGCCACACTTGCAAAGAAGATTTCAGCTGCGTTGGAGAACATTGTAAACGCTGTTGCAGAAGTCTTTGGCGTTGCAACTCCTGCCAATACCGTAACGGCTGAAGAGCTCTCAAAGATGGATACCAAAAACTCAGTTGCTGTCGATTTCAAGATTACTTCGGGAGCCGACACAATTTCATCATTCGGTGGAAAGAGCATTGATGTAGCTGTGGCTGTTGACAAAAACAAGTTCACGGCCGGTAAGACATATCTCGCATACATCTTCCACGATGATGGACGTATAGAAAAAACCGGTGCACGTGTAACAGGCGGAAATGCCTTAGTTTCAATGCGCAGCTTCTCGACTGTAGTTATCACTCAGGAAGAGGTGAAAACAGTAAGCTTCAGCGATGTACCTGAAGGCAAATTCTACTACGACGCAGTGGCATGGGCTGTTTCAAACGGTATCACAAACGGCATTACAGACACAACATTTGAACCAAACACAGTATGTAATCGTGCGCAGATGGCAACTATGCTTTACCGTTTTGGTAAGGGCGCCGATACAGATAACAACATTCTCTCCAAATTTGTAGATGTAGCTTCGGATTCATTCTACAGCAAGGCGGTTTCATGGGCTGTCTCAAAGGGTATCTCCACCGGAACCTCTGAGACAACCTTCGATCCGTCTGCATCCTGCAGCCGCGCTCAGATGGTAACTATGCTTTACCGCTATGCAAAGGCTGCCGGCATCGCAAAGGAGAGCGCAGGCAATGAATTAAGATTTACAGATGTAAATGCAAACTCCTACTATTATGATGCGGTTGCATGGGCCGTTTCAAACGGTATCACAAACGGCATCTCGGACACAGCATTTGAGCCAAACACAATATGCAGTCGCGCTCAGATGGTAACTATGCTTTATCGCCTCAGCGGTTTGAAATAAAGTAAAATAAGTAGTAAAACTTCTTAATTCCATATGTGCAAAAACCAAAGAAAAGCCCTGAAGCGCAAGCTTCGGGGCTTTTCCCATATCATATGAATGTTATATATTAACTATATATAACTATATATTTTTCTCCAGATTATTCTTAAAGAATTTAACTATTCCTTCCATTATTTCTTCTTTAAGTTCAGACTCTTTGTAGCCCATTTCATACCCGTGACCGTCATCGGTCGTAACCTCGATTGTCAGCGAGTGAGCATAAGCCGCAGCGCACTGAATCGAGGTGCTCGATGTCACCACATAGTCGTCCGTGTTGTAGAGAACCTCCACAGGCTTGTTTCCAAAGTTTTCCCATCCGTGCGCACAAGGATCGTACTGCTCAAACTCCGCAAACCACTGCGGCGTCAGCTTTTGTCCCTGCTTTTCCACATAACCGAGCGCTGCCGCGCTGGTCTTCATCTCATCCCATTTTTCCTGTCCGCCCATGTAGTAAATCATCGCGTCCTTTGTTCCCGCAGGCGCAACCAGATACATGCAGGCGTACTCATAGCCGCCGTAGTTTTCGTTTGCCATCATCATCGCGACTCTGCCGCCCATGCTCCGGGCATAAAGTCCTATCGCTGCCTCATTTATCGTGTAATGCTCGCACATATAGTCAATTGCCGCAGCGAGATCTGCTTCCATGCTCGAAAGGCTGTACATATTTGTCTTTTCAGCCTTTTTGTCGGCTTCCACGCGCGGATCAAAGTCCACCCGCACCGTCGCTATCCCTGCCTCTGCAAGTCTGTGTGCAAGCTCTTCCGCTCCACCGCTGTTTAATGTCCCGGTAAATCCGTGCCCCATCGCAACAAGCGGCATATGCCACTCGCCCACATGCTTTGGAAAGACCGCTTCGCAGTAAGCGTAGGTCCCATCGTCATGCGGCAGATAAAAGGTTTCCACTTCAACGCTTTCACCCGCAGGCCACAAGAAAAGAGCAAGCACGCCTATTGCAATCACTACCAAAACCAGATACTTTTTCATAACCCAAACTCCACTCTCATCACGCTGCTTATGCGCTGCGCCCGCTCACCTTTCCGATAACAAAGCAAAGGCCGAATGCCAGAAGATCCGCCACAACAATGGTCGAACCTACAGGCGTTGAAATCAGAATCGATGCAACGATTCCGACGCACGAGCATACAACAGATAAAATTGCCGCAAACACTATAACCGATTTAAAGCTTTTGAAAAGTCTCATTGCGGAAAGTGCAGGGAAAATTACGAGCGCCGAGATCAGCAAGGTTCCCACCAGCTTCATCGCAAGAACGATAATAACCGCCGTAACTACCGCTACCAGAGTGTTGTAAAACCCTGTTCTGACACCCGTTGCCTCCGCAAAGCTTTCATCAAAGGTCACTGCGAAAAGCTTGTTGTAAAAGAAGATATATATTCCTATTACGATTACTGACATCGCAATGCAGATCCATACATCAGACTTTGAAAGCGTCAGGATTGCAACCGAGCCAAACAGCGTAGAGCACACATCCCCGGATACATTGCCCGAAACCGTAAATATATTCATCAAAAGATATCCTATCGCCATTGCGCTGACGGAGAGCATCGCAATTGCCGCATCCCCTCTGATGCGCGCATTCTGCCCCGCCCGCAGCAGCACCACCGCGGAAATAACGGTAACCGGCACGATTACTATCATATCGCTGTATATATCCATAACCGCCGATATCGCCATCGCACAGAATGCCACATGCGAGAGACCGTCCCCTATAAAGGAGAATCTCTTCAGCACCAGAGGCACTCCGAGCAGCGCCGTGCAAAGTGAAATGAATACACCTACAATAAGTGCATATCTGACAAAAGGAAAGCTGAAATAAAACAGTATGTTTTCGAAAGGAGTCATATCATTCACCTCTCCTTTCCGCCTTTTGCTGCTTTGTCTGGCGCGGCCTGAATATGCTGTATCCGTCGGATGTCATCTTTAACACCTGAGTCGCATAACCGGTCGCGACCTCCACATCATGTGAAACCATAATTATGGTCAGGCCTTCCTTGCGATTGAGCTCATTTATGATGTCGTACATATTCTTTGTCGCAACAGGGTCGAGTCCCGCAACAGGCTCGTCGAGCACCAGAATCTTTTTTGCGCCGCAGATTGCACGAGCAAGCAGAACGCGCTGCTGCTGTCCTCCCGAAAGCTCGCGATAGCACCTTTTTGTGTACTCCGTCATCTCCAGCCTCTCTATTGCTCTTTTAGCCATAGCATGCTCAGCCTTCGAATAAAAGCACCTGCCGCCCAGTCCCCCGGCAAAACCCGAGATTACAACCTCGTATACGGATGCGGGAAAATCCCTTTGAACGTGAGTCTGCTGCGGCAGATATCCCAGCTCGCTCTGCAATACACCATCCATAATTATCTCTCCCTCGAGAGGACGCTTCAGTCCGAGTATCGCCTTTATCAGCGTGCTCTTTCCCGCACCGTTTTCGCCCTCTATGCAGAGATATTCCCCTGCGTTCACCCGGAAGTTCATGCGACTGATTATGGCACCGTTTTCGTATCCGAGGCTTAAATTTTTGCATTCAATTAATGCCATGTCTTTCTCCTTGAGACCACATTTTTCAATGTTGTTTCTTCTAATTTATATCTAATTTACATCTATTTAATATCCGTCTATCCCGTTTTCCTTTTTTGGAAATTTTCCAGATATTTCAACACGAGCCGGAGGGGTTTAGTCCTTCGGCTCTGTCTGATTGTTTAATATACTTCTTTGATATCGCCTCTGCGATATGCATTGATGAGCTCATTCAGGCTGTCTACCTGAGATTCGAGCTCCTTGCCCGAGTCCGTATCCTTTATCAGCACTCTCTTTTTAAGAAGTGCCACAGTCCTGAGGCTCGGATCGTGGAATTCCTGCGTTCCGTCAGGCTGAAGCGGGCTGTAAGGCTTGTGCTCCGCAAGTGCCATGAAACGTGAATTATATATGAAGGTATATCCTGCGATACCTGTATCCTTCTGATAAGCCTTTGACATTCCTCCATCAATGATGAAAAGCTTGCCACCGCCCTTTATCGGGCTCTTTCCGTCCTTTACCTTTACAGGTACATGCCCTGTCAGAACATGAGCTGTTTCGGGATCCAGTCCGAACTCGCGAATTATGGTATCACAGTGTTTTTCCTCTTCGATCAGTGTGTAGTAAGGAACCGAGTGCTCCTTGTGCGTCGCCTTGTCCGCTATGAAGCAGCGCTCGAGTGTGGTCATCTGGTCTTTGCCGAAAAGCGGAGACTTGCTGCCCAGCCACAGATACCACATAAGGTCTCCGGAGCGGCCCGTCTCTTCGGACTCGTCAGGCGTAAAGTAAGCCCTTCTCACCTGCTCGTCGAGGTAGTCCATCAGCTGCTTGCCCTTGCAGGTAACGCCGTTAATGGTGACCTCTTCAAATTCTCCGTCAGCTGTCATAGGCAGGCAGCCGTGGAAGAGCAGATTGTTGTTTACGATTTTGTACAGTGCGCCGTGGCTAAAGAGGAATCTGATGTGCTCCTGAAGCTTTTCGCTCTGAACAAACGATGCCTCGAGTCTGTTCATCAGGTCTTCTTCGTCCTTTGTGAACTTGTACGGATCGGCAGGGTCAATCGTAGGGAAGTTGTTTTCCTTGAGCGGATATGTGCCGCTTGGCAGAGTGATCGTGCCCGCCTCGTAGTCTATCTTGTCGAGGAGCAGTCTGTGCTCCATGTGATATTCCGGATGCGCCATGATGCGCTGGCCTTCGACCTTGAACTGGCAGATGCTGATGGCCTTGTTCATCTTTGCGGCTGTGCTGCTGGTTACCGGGTCGAATTTATTCTGGTCGAGAACCTTTGGCTTGAAGGCCTCGCACGGGTCGTCGCCGTAAAATCTCTGTGCGAACACGGCAAGCGGCCTTAAGTTTATGCCATATCCAATCTCGAGCATGTCGAAATTGTTATAGCTGATGTTCATTCTCAGGAGGTTTGTGATGCAGGCCCAGTTTCCTATGGCTGCTCCCATCCATACTACGTCGTGATTTCCCCACTGGAAATCAACATCGTGGTAGTTCATCAGGAAATCCATAATCCTGTCCGGATGAGCCCCTCTGTCGAAAATATCTCCTATGATGTGCAGCTTGTCCACTGCGAGGCGGCTGATGGCATCAGCCAGTGCAATGGTAAAGTTTTCGGCTATGTCATAGCTGATTATGGACTTTACGATTTCCATGTAATAGCTGGCTTTATTCTCTTTATCATCTGCGTGAAGCAGCTCGTCTATGACATAATCAAAGTATTTCGGAAGGTTTTTTCTGACCTTCGAGCGTGTGTATTTCGTGGAAACGGCTTTGCATATCTCGATCAGGCGGTATATGTTCTCGCGATAGTACTGATCCATGTCAATACCTTCTTTTTTGCGCCTTTCGATTTCCGCTTCCGCATTGTAGACAAGTGCTGTAAGTCTGTCTCTTTCCGCATGTGAAAGAGAGTCGCCGTACAGCTCTTCTATTTTGGAACGAATAGTGCCGGAGGCACTCTTTATCATGTGCACAAAGGCTTCATGCTCTCCGTGCAGGTCGGAAAGGAAATATTCCGTACCCTTCGGCAGTGCCAGGATGGCTCTCAGGTTGATAACCTCCTTGGTTGCCGCCATGATGTTGGGGTAATCTTTTGCCAGTAACTTCAGGTACTGTAAATCTGCCATATTCTCTCCTCTTACGTATCTACTCTACTACTGTTCCGCCTTGCCGTATTTGTTGTAATTATTGCTGTCAGGGCTCTCCTTTACTATGTTTGCCCCGAGCGCCGAGAATTTATCCACAAACCTTTCGTAGCCGCGCTCTATGTGATAAACCTCGTCTACCTCCGTGAAATCTTCGGCTACGAGGCCTGCCAGAACGAGTGCTGCGCCTGCACGAAGGTCTGTCGCAACAACCTGCGTTCCCGTAAGCTTCGCCCCGCCTATAATTGTCGCCGACCTGTCCTTTGTAGTGATATTGGCGCCCATTCGCGAAAGCTCGCTGACGTGCATGAATCTGTTTTCAAATACTGTTTCAATGACGGTACTTTTGCCTTCGACGGTAGTGAGAAAAGCCATGAATATGGACTGCATGTCTGTTGGAAAGCCCGGATAAGGCATGGTCTTTATATCGGTGGCAGTGAACTTGCCGCGCGTTGCATCGACTCTCAGACCTTCAAGCGTATCCTCTACGGATACTCCGCACTCTCTGAGCTTTGCTATAACAGGCTTTACGTGATCGGGAAGTGAATTCTTTATCAGAACATTTCCCCTGGTAATTGCTGCCGCAAGCATGAATGTGCCGGTCTCGATGCGATCCGGGATAACATGGTGCGTCGTTCCATGAAGCTTTTCGACTCCTTCGATCTTTATTGTGTCTGTGCCGGCGCCCTTTATGCGTCCGCCCATCTTGTTTATGAAATTTGCCAGATCAACAATTTCAGGCTCCTCTGCCGCATTTTCAATAACGGTGGTGCCCTCGGCCATAACAGCGGCCATCATGATGTTTTCGGTCGCGCCTACGCTCGGGAAGTCGAGATAGACTGTGGTCCCGCGAAGTCTGTCTGCCTGTGCTTCCACAAAGCCGCTGCCTTCGACAATCTTTGCGCCGAGTGCGGCAAAGCCCTTCAGGTGCAGGTCAATGGGTCTGGAGCCTATTGCGCAGCCACCCGGAAGCGGAATGCGCGCCCTTCCCACTCTCGCAAGCAGAGGCCCCATAATTACAAATGATGCTCTCATCTTGCTGACAAGTCCGTAAGGCGGCTCTGTCTCCGCAATTTCGCTGGTGGTTACAGTCAACTTGTTTTGCTCGAGCTCATCCTTTACGTTTGCGCCTATACGCACCAGGATTTGGCTCATAACATCCACATCTCTGAGCTTTGGTACGTCCATAATAACGCACTGCTCCTCGCAGAGAAGGGTCGCCGCCATAATTGGCAGCACTGCATTTTTTGAGCCGCTTATTTCAACCTCTCCCATGAGCGGTCCGCTTTTTTGAACTATAAACTTGGCCATGTGTCCTCCAAATTTCGATACTGACGAAAAAACCTGCCGCACTTTGTACGGCAGGTACATCTCGCTATTTGATTATAGCATTTTCAGTTCCTTTATGCAATCTGCACAAATATTTTTACCTTTAATATTGGTAACATTTTCAACATTGCCGCAGAAAACACAAGCAGGCTCGTATTTTCTGAGAACTATGAGTCCACCATCCACAAAAATTTCAAGTGAATCATCCTTTTCGATTTCGAATGTCTTTCTGAGTTCCTTTGGAATTACAATACGTCCGAGATCATCAACCTTTCTGACTATTCCTGTAGCTTTCATTACATTCCCCTCTTTCCATATATTATATAAAACACTAGATTTATACTACTATAGTTTAAAAATAATAGTCAAGTGTTTTTTGGGAAATTCTTCAAGTATTTGAAGAAAATATTACTCACCTGTATATTCATCCTCGAACTTCTCAGCCTCGGTATCATTTTCCGTCGCTTCCGGAGCTGCCTTCGGACGGAGGATTCCCAGATCCACCAAAAGCTCACGCAGCGCACCTACTGCCGCAGCAAGCGTCGTAACCGAACCGACTACGCCCTGCCTGCCCTTTATCGAGCTCGCAACACTTGCAACCACGCCTATTGCATCCCCAACTGCCGCATCAACCTCTTTGGTTCTTTCCGCTGCAATTGAAGTAATCGCCTGAGTATCATCGAGCACAGCATTCGTCTTTTTCAAAGTCTTGATTAAAGTCGCAGTAAGTCTGATTAAATATATCAGCAGCACAATAGCGGATATACCCACTCCGAGTATCAGCAAATCCTTGAAAGTTAAAACTGTATCCATGATTACCTCCCGTAAATATCATTTATCTCTTTTGTATATTCGCCGCCTGCCTCATGCACGAAAAGTGTGGTGAGAACCTTTAGCTCCGCACCCGCTTCCTTTATCGCATGAATCAGAACAATGTTCGGCTCCGTGCCCGGCTTTGGTGCCACCATTCTCAGCTCCTTTGGCTCAAGCCTGTGCGACCTGAGGCTGCATATTATATCGACAAGCCGCGACGGCCTGTGTACCATATAGAAATGCCCGCGCCGCTTAAGCAGTCCGGCCGCAGCTGCAATGAAGTCGTCCAGGCTCGCCGTGCTTTCCTGCCTTGCAATCGCTTTGGCCGAGTTTGCACTGCCCAGCGCATTTCCGCTCACCATATAAGGCGGATTGCATGTCACCAGATCCACGCCTTCTTCTGCTCCCGCCGCTTCAAGAAGCCTGCCTGTGACGGCACGATCTGCCGCATCCCCATGAAGCATCTTTAGCCTCCCCGAAAGTCCGTTAAGCTCCACATTTCTGCATGCTCTTTCAAAGGAAGCCTGCTGCACCTCCAGCCCCACAACAGTCTCAGCATCCGTTTTTGCGCTTAGGATAAGCGGGATCACGCCCGTACCGGTACCGAGGTCTATCGCAGTCCTCGGCCTGCAGCCTGCCGCAAAATCCGCGAGAATCACGGCATCGACTCCATAGCAGAACTCTTCGGGCTGCTGTATCAGCTTCAGGTTTCCAAATCCTATGCTGTCAATGCGTTCTTCCTTCATCGGCATATCAGTCCTTTAAAAGCTCCTTCATTTCGCTGAGAGTTTCGGCATCCATATCTTCAAAGATGTCCTTTTCCTGGTTCTTGCGGTTCTTTTCGAATCTGCGAATATCTCTCTTTGTGTAAACGCTGATGTCCGGTGAAAGCTTTTCAGGCTTTTCTTCGTCCTTTTCTTCGAGAACCACGCGAGCCTTTATCTTGTTTTCAAGTATATTTGACTCTACAACTACAGCAATACCGTCCGGAGTCTTTATGCGCTCGCCCACATCAGGCATGCCCTTTCTCAGCTCCACATAGGTTGCATTTTCGTACTTCAGGCAGCACATCAGTCTGCCGCAGATACCGCTGATCTTTGTAGGATTCAGCGACAAGCCCTGCAGCTTTGCCATCTTTATGGATACCGGCTCAAAGTCCGCCAGCCAGGTAGCGCAGCACAGGCTCTTTCCGCATATTCCTATGCCGCCCATCATCTTTGCTTCGTCACGAACTCCAATCTGGCGCAGCTCTATTCGCATCTTGAACACAGCTGCCAGATCCTTTACGAGCTCTCTGAAATCTACTCTGCCGTCTGCAGTAAAGTAAAAAATGATTTTGCTGTTGTCGAATGTGTATTCTACATCGATCAGCTTCATCTCGAGACCATGCTTGTCTATCTTTTCCTGGCAAAGAGAAAGGGCTCTTTCCTTCTTTTTTGTGTTCACCTCGTGCTGTTTTTCGTCCTGCTCATTTGCTATGCGGACAATTTTCTTTAGCGGTGAAACTATTTCACTTTCGTCCACTTCCTTTGGCTCGGACATTACAAATCCGAATTCCATGCCTCTGGCAGTTTCTACGATTACATTATCGCCCTGCTTTATTTCATACTCGCCCGGGTCGAAATAATATACTTTTCCGGCGTTTTTGAATCTGACGCCTACTACTGTTACCATTACTTATTTTCCTCCGATTTTCAGCAAAACATCCTTTAGAACATAGTCTGCCTTTATACCCGATATTGAGATAATATCGCGCTTTGCCGCCTCTATCTGCGATACTGCGTCATATATGTACTGACGCCTGAACAAACGGCTTTTGGCTGTTTTGCCTACCAGTATATTTCTATAAACATATTCAAGTGCTTCGAGCAGGCTGATCACATCCTGCCTCTTTGAAGCAACCGGCTGTACGGTTTTAACTATTTTATAAAACGGTGCATTTCCGATCAGCATATCGGCAAGCTCCTGTGCCATATCTATAAATTCGGATTCCGGTACGCTGTTTAAATCGCTGATACGATATATGACGCAGCGTGACCTGATTGTCTGAATCAGATTTTCAATGTTGTCGGAAAGCAGAATAATAATCGAATCGCCGAGGGGCTCCTCAAGCGTTTTCAAAAGCCTGTTCTGAGCTCTGAGTGTCAGAGTGTCCGCATTCGGAATAATCGCTATCGTGCGGTTTCCTACCAGTGGCTTTAATTTCAGTCTGCCCTGAATCCTTTCCATTTCCCTGTCGAGGATATTGCCGTGCTCATTTGGCTCGGCATAAATTATGTCCTCATGATTTCCATGGTCAATACGTATGCAGGTGTTGCAGACATCACACGCATCACCGCTATGAGCTTCACACAGCACCGCCTTTGCAAATTCTCTCGCCAAAAGCTCCTTGTCTATCGTGCTGTCGCTTTCAAATATATAGGCATGCATCACGGTATTGTTGGAGATGGTGGCTTTTAATCTGTCTATGTAATTTTGACCGATTCCTGTGCTCTGCAAACTCATATTATTATAGTAATTTATCTATCTTTTCTATTATTTCGCTGTGGATTTCCTCTATGCTGCGTCCCGCATCAATTCCAAGCACTCTGCCGGGATTCAGACCTTCTATTTCAAGATATCCCTCAAACACTCTTCTGTGGAAATCCAAGGCCTCTTTTTCAAGCCTGTCCTGTGCCCTGGTTATACGTGAAATCCCAACCGTAGGATCCAATTTAAACAGAAGCGTTATATCAGGCACGCATCCGTCAATTGCGTAATCATTAATAATTCTCACCGGCTGCCCCAGCTGCCTGCCATAGCCCTGATAAGCAATGCTCGAATCGACGAATCTGTCGCAAATGACAACATCACCCCGATCGAGTGCAGGCTTTATTACCTGATGCACATGCTGCGATCTGCTGGCAGCGTAAAGCAGTGCCTCCGTCATATAATCCATCTCTTCGTTTTCCGGATCGAGAATGATATTCCTGATTTTTTCACCTATAGGTGTACCGCCCGGCTCTCTGGTGAAAATAACCGTGCGACCTTTACTTTCAATATGCTTTTTTAATAAATCGATTTGTGTTGATTTACCGGAACCGTCCGGCCCTTCAACGGATATGAATAATCCTTTACTCATCTTTACACTTGCCGCCTATCTTTTCTTTTTACCGAGAGCCTCGCCCGCTAATTTATCAATTAAAAAAACTGCCAGCGATGCCACCGGTATGCATACCATTATTACCAATATCAGCTTTAGGATAGTCACGGCTAAACCTCCAAATGTGCATAATACACTAATTCTATTTTATCATAGCGTAGCAGAAAAATCACGATTTTTTCATTAAATATAATAAAAGCCCCGGATTCATCCGGAGCTGATTTATGCAATAAAAAAACCGGCAACGTCCTACTTTCCCAGGCAGTCTCCCACCAAGTATCATCGGCGCTAAGGAGCTTAACTACTGTGTTCGAGATGGGAACAGGTGTGGCCTCCCCGCTATAGTCACCGGATTAAA
>JAEEGJ010011164.1_pt1 | contig 22925 bp, 25 predicted proteins | sample 8958761 | NCBI WGS metagenome assembly JAEEGJ01 (sample SAMN16246546, study PRJNA631951) | gut metagenome | biome: gut microbiome; feature: rumen; material: RS-attached | host: Bos | place: Iran: Karaj | collected 2018-10 | reverse complement strand
GCAAAGGACTGTTATGATCGCCCTGATTGACTACGACGCCGGCAACATCCGTTCGGTCGGCAACGCCCTGCAGCGCCTCGGCGCCGAATATGAACTCACCGCGGATCCCGCCCGGATCCTCGCGGCCGACAAGGTCATCCTGCCCGGCGTGGGCAACGCCGCGGAAGCGATGGAGCACCTGCGCGAGCGCGGCCTGTGCGACCTGATCCGCGGCCTGCGCCGCCCCGTGCTGGGCATCTGCGTGGGGATGCAGCTGCTGTGCCGCGACTCCGAGGAGGGGCCGGTGCAGGGGCTGGGCATCTTCGACGCCCACGTCCGGCGTTTCCACGAGACCCCCGACGCCAAGGTCCCGCACATGGGCTGGAACGCCCTGGGCAACCTGGACAGCAAGCTCTTCAAGGGCATTCCCGGCGGGAGTTTCGTCTATTTCGTCCACTCTTACCGCGCGGACCTCTGTCCCGACACCATCGCGACCTGCCGCCACGGCGTGGAGCTGTTCAGCGCGGCGCTCAAGTATGAGAATTTCTACGGAACGCAGTTTCACCCCGAGAAGAGCGGCTCCACCGGGGCGGCGATTCTCCAGAATTTCCTTGCCCTATGATCAGCATCATTCCGGCCATCGACCTCATCGACGGACGCTGCGTGCGCCTGACGCGCGGCGACTACAGCCAGAAGAAAGTTTATGACGGCAACCCGGCGGACCTGGCCCGCAGCTATGCCGACTGCGGCGTGCAGCGCATCCACCTCGTCGATCTGGACGGGGCGCGGGCGGGCGAGCCGTGCAACCTCAAGACGCTCGAGCAGATCGCGAAGGCGGTGTCCTGCGAGCTCGAATGGGGCGGCGGCATCAAGGACGGGGCGGCCCTGCAGGCCGTCTTCGACGCGGGAGCCTCGCATGCCATCGTCGGCAGCGTGGCCGCCCTGCAACCGGAGCTGTTCGCCGAATGGCTCGGCCGTTTCGGCGAGCGCATGATCCTCGGCGCCGACGTGCGCGACGGTTTCGTGGCCGTCAAGGGCTGGCTCGAAGCCGCCCCGGTCGGGATCGACGAGCTGATCGCCCGTTTCCTGCCGGCGGGCCTGAAGGAATGTATCGTCACGGAAATCTCCCGCGACGGCATGCTCCAGGGCCCCGCAGCGGCGCTCTACGTGCGCCTGCAGCGGGATTTCCCGGAGCTGGGCATCACGGTGAGCGGCGGCATCAGCGGGATGGCGGACATCCGGATGCTGGACGCCCTGCACCTGGGCAAGGTCATCGTGGGCAAAGCCATTTATGAAAATCACATTACCCTGGAAGATATCAAGTTATGGTCGCAAAGCGCATCATCCCCTGCCTCGATGTAAAGGACGGGCAGGTCGTCAAGGGCATTAATTTCGAGGGGCTCCGCGAAGTCGGGGACGCCGTCGAGATGGGCGTCCAGTACGCCCGCGACGGGGCCGACGAGCTGGTCTATCTCGACATCAGCGCCAGCCGCGAAGGCCGGCACACGTTCGCGGCGCTCGTCGAGCGCATCGCGCTGGGCATCGACATCCCGTTCACCGTCGGCGGCGGCATCAGCACCCTGGAGGATGCGGCGCGCCTGCTCGATGCGGGCGCGGACAAGATTTCCGTCAACAGCGCCGCCATCGCGGACCCGACGCTCATCAGCCGGATCGCCAGCAAATACGGCAGCCAGTTCGTCGTGGTGGCGATCGACGCCAGGAACATCGACGGCCGCTGGACCTGCACGACCCACGGCGGGAGCCGGCCGACGGACCGCGAGCTCTTCGCCTGGGCGAAGGAAGCGCAGGACCGCGGCGCCGGCGAGATCCTCTTCACGTCGATGGACCACGACGGGACCTGCGCGGGCTACGCCGACGCGGCCTACGCCCGCCTGTCCGAGGAGCTGACCATCCCGATCATCGCCTCCGGCGGCGCCGGATCCATCGAGGACATCCGCCGCGTGCTCACGGAAGGGCGCGCAGATGCCGCCCTGGCCGCCAGCATCTTCCACTACGGACAGATTCCCATCCCCGCCCTCAAACAGGCGCTCCGCGCCGCAAACGTATACGTAAGAATATGAAATTCAGCGATTTCAAATTAGATAAGACCGGCGACGGTCTCCTCCCGGTCATCATCCAGGACGCCACCACCCTCAAGGTCCTGATGCTGGGCTACATGAACGAAGAGGCGTTCGACAAGAGCGCCGCCGAAGGCCGCGTGACCTTCTGGTCGCGCAGCCGCCAGGCGCTCTGGACCAAGGGCGAGACCAGCGGCAACTTCCTCCACATCGTGGAGATGTTCCCCGACTGCGACAACGACACCCTCCTCATCAAAGCCCGCCCCGACGGCCCCACCTGCCACCGCGGCACCACCTCCTGCTTCGACACGCCGGAGGACGAGGGCTTCATCCGCACCCTCGCCGCCGTCGTCCGCGACCGCCACGCCAAGATGCCCGAGGGCTCCTACACCACCAAGCTCTTCATCAAAGGACCGAAGATCATCGGCAAGAAAGTCGGCGAAGAAGCCGTCGAGGCCGTCATCGAGGCCGTCGACGGCAACCGCGACCGCTTCGTCTACGAAGCCTCCGACCTCATCTACCACCTCCTCGTCCTCCTCGAACAACAGGGCGTCTCCCTCTCCGACCTCGAGCGCGAACTCGCCCTCCGCCACCGCTAGTCCCCCCGGGTCCCCGCTGATCCCCCGCGCCCCCGCCACCTCTCCCCTCGGCTACTGTGGGTGTTTTCCCCCACAGTAGTGCTTTTTTTTGCTGGCCGGGCAGCTACCGCTCTTGTCGGCAACGGGCGTCCGTCCCGAGCCATCCAGAGCTCGGGGCAGACATCGCCCGTAACCGCCGGACGCAACGTCCGGCGGTGGTGCCAGGTCCTGCCCAGCCTCACCAGGCTCGTTCGTTTTTCATAAACAACACATCATCAATACCTTGCGCGAACTGACTGGTTCATTTTTCACCCCGTCACTTTCCCTAATCACCCATCCACAAACAACTTACGAAAAACACCCACCAACCCTTTCCGGGCAGCTGCCGCTTTTCCCAGCCTCTTTCTTCTACTTAATAGGAACGGGCCGTTTTTGTAAGTATTTGTTAGTGTGAATGTTGTGATTTTGCCCTGGGGAATTTTCCCCTATGCAAAATTGTAAGTAGCTGTTAAATAACGATATACAAAAACGGGGTGTGGCGGATATGGAGATAACGAGGGGCAGCGGAGACGGTGGGGACAATGAGGATGGTGAGGATGGTGAGGATGGTGAGGATGGTGAGGATGGAGGGGATGGTGAGGATGGAGGGGACGGGAGGATGGGACAAAATGTCAGTGGGGAAAATGTGGAGCGGTATTTGATGGGGAGAGGGACCAAAGAATTCTTGTATGGGCAAAATCAAGTGGATTGCGGGGTTTCTCGGCTGGGTGATGGTCGGTCCGATCGGCGGGCTGATCGGCTTCCTGCTGGGGTCTGCCGCCGATTCGGGGCTGGGCATGGCCCAGCGGATGTCTGACGGGCAGCAGCCCGGCGCAGGCAGTTACGGACAGCCGGGCGGATACAGCCAGGGCGGCTATCAGCAGCGCACGGGCGGATACTACTCCGCGACGGAGCAGCGCAACAGCTTCCTGATCAGCCTGCTGGTGCTGTCGTCGGCCGTCGTGAAGGCCGACGGACGCGTGCTGCAGGCCGAGCTGGAAGTGGTGCGCGCGTTCGTGCGCCAGAATTTCGGCGAAGCCGCCGTGGGCGAAGCGATGCGCATCCTCGAAGGCCTGAACGGCAAGCAGGTCAACGTCTACGAAGTGGGCACGCAGATCTCGGCGTATATGAACTACTCGCAGCGCCTGCAGCTCTTCCACTACCTCGCCCAGATCGCCAACGCCGACGGCGACTTCAGCAAGTCAGAAAAAGACGTGCTGGAGACGATCGCGGCGGCCATCCGGCTCAACGCCGCAGACGCCGCCTCCGTGATCGCGATGTTCTACAAGGACACCGCCTCCGCCTACGCCGTGCTGGAGGTCTCCCCTTCCGCGACGGACGACGAAGTCAAGAGCGCCTACAGAAGGATGGCGATGAAACACCACCCCGACAAGGTGGCCACGCTGGGCCCCGACGTGCAGAAAGCCGCCGAGGAGAAATTCCGCCAGATCCAGCAGGCCTACGAGACGATCAAGAAACAGCGGGGTCTGAATTGACCATCTTCAGCCACTTGCGATAGCCGAAGATCGCAACAACCGTATACAGGCCGTAGATCGCGGCCTTGAACGGTATCCCCTTGGTCACATAAAGAATACAGCAGACGACGTCCACCACCAGCCACAGGAGCCACTGCTCGGCATATTTCTGCGCGAGCGCCCAGAGGGCCACGATGCTGAGGGCGGTGGTAAAAGCGTCCGCCACCGGGACGGTGGAATTGGTCCAGTGCGTGAGCATCCACCAGATCCCGAACCAGAGCAGGAGCAGCGCGGCTGCCGACGGCAGGATGTGGGCGCGCTTGTAGCGCGTCACCGGCCGTTCGCCGCGCCGCCCCGACCGCTGGTCGGAACGCTTGAACCATTTCCAGGACATATAGCCGTACACGCCGGCCAGGCAATAATAGATGGCCATGCCGAAATCGGCATACAGGCCGGCCTTGTAGTACAACACCATATCGATGGCCGGCATGATGATGCTCGCCAGCCAGAGCCAGATGCTCGCCTTATACTCGAGGATCAGATAGACCAGGCCGACGACGAAGCCGAGGATGTCCAGGAAACGGAGCGTATCCATAAAGAACTAGAATTTCAAAGTGATATGGCCGAGCACGGTGAGCGGAGCCACCGGCACGAAGCCGATCTGGTAGTAGCGGTTGTCGGGCGTGAAGCCGGAGCTCTCGCACACGGCGCTGTAGACCCAGCCGCTCTGCGCTACGCGGGCGGAGAAGACGTTGTTGAAGTCGACGCCCAGCTCGATGACCTTCGGCATCCAGCGCGTCTTGATGGTGTAGTTGAACGACAGGTCGGACAGGGTGTAGGCCGGCAGCGAACGAAGTTCGTTCTCGCTGTTGTCCAGATACATCCGGCTCACGAAGCCCGTGTGCCAGACGGCGCGGAAGGCGCCGAAATGGAAGTTCATGAAACCATTGAGGATCGCCGACGGCGAAAAGGCCAGGGCCTTGTCCGCGTGATGGAAAGAACGCGCCTCGTCCCCGTTGCCGTCGCAATGATACAGGGCGAAGTCGGTGTTGCCCTCCCAGTCGTCCCAGTCCTCGATGACCTCGTCGAAGTCGATCAGGCGGTTGCGGCTCAGGGCGGCGTTGCCCTCGAGGGTCAGCCAGGACGTGACGTCCCAGCCGGCCGTCAGCTCGACGCCCAGACGGTAGGAATCCGGGATGTTGGTGGTCAGCGCCTCGCCGATATCGCTCTTGGCGCCAGTCTGGACCAGCTGGTCCTTGTAGCGCATGTAGTAGAAGTTGGCGCCGGCGCGGAAGCGGCGGGCGTCGAACTGGTAGCCCGCCTCCCAGTCAAAGACGCGCTCGGCGCGCGGGGCGGGATACAGGCCATTGTCGGTGAAGTTGTTGCGCTCCGGTTCGCGATGTGCCATCGCGAACGACGCGAACGCCCGGTGGCCGCCGCGGTGGAAGTTGACGCCGGCCTTGGGGTTGAAGAAATTGTACTTCACGTCCACATCCAGCATGTGCTTGCTCGGAATGTCGGTATTCTTGTCGATGATGTACTTGTCGTTGTAGCCGTCGGTCTTGTAGCCGACGTGGCGGAACTGCAGGTCGCCGAACACGCTCCACGCTTCGCTGAGCGCGTAGGAAGCCTTGACGAAGGCGCTCAGGTCGAGCTTGGACGCGTCGGAATCATAGTACTGCAGGGGCTTCTCCTTGGAAATGCCATACTTCTCCGCGACAGCCTGGCTGCTGGTGTAGGTCAGGTAGCCGAAATGGTTGCCCTGGAACTGCTGCCAGGACAGGCCGCCGACGACGTCCCAGGCGTCCTTGCGGAACGAGACGTTCGCCACGGCGCCCCAGGCGTCCTGCAGGAGACCCTTCTGGCGGACGAAGTCCACCTTCTTGACCTTGTTGCCATTGGCGTCCTTGAAGTACTCCAGGCCGTATTTGATGAGCTTGTTGTTGGAGCGGAACTCATCGTAGTAGCCGTAGCCGTGGGTGTAGTGCGGCGAGACGGAGAGCTTCCAATAATCGTTGATGTCCCACGCGAAGTTCACGATGTGGTGGGTCTGCCAGAAGTTGTCGGTGGTGCGGGGCCAGAGTGAACCGTCGCTGAGCGCGTGGCGCGCGACGGTCCACTTCCCGTCCGCGATATCCATCCGCTCATAGAGCGAGTTGAACTGCCCCAGCCCGGCCTCGCACATGTCGGCGTAGGTCAGGATGCCGGTCTTGCCCAGGGACATGCCGTCCATGAGGGAATAGTCGTCGTTGCCGGCCGTCACGCCGTTCCAGGCCTGGCCGGTGGTCTCGAAATTGCCGACGAGCTTGTAGGACAGCTTCCAGCCGCGGCCCAGCCACGTCAGGCCGCCGAAATAGCTGCCCGAGCGGCCGGCGGTGCCGTGCAGGTAGCCGTCGGTCTTGGTCTGGCGATAAGCGCCTTCAATGATCAGATGGTTGAAAAGAAGCCCCGTGGACACGCTCGCGCCCAGGTTCATGGTGTTCCAGGAGCCGAACGAGGCGTTCAGTTCGGCCGTCGGGACCAGCGAGGGGGCCTTGGTGCCCAGGGCGATCGTGCCGCCGAAGGCGCCGTCGCCGTTGGTGGAGGCGCCCACGCCGCGCTGGATCTGCACGCTGCCCATCAGCGCGCCGTAGGAGTTCATGTTGGCCCAGAAGACCGTCTGGTCTTCGGGCGAATTGAGGGGCACGCCGTCAAGCGTGACATTGATGCGGGAGCCGCCCGCACCGCGGATGCGCATATAGCTGGTACCCGTGCCCACGCCGTTCTCGCTCCACGCGAGAATGCCCGGCGTGCGGGCGAAAAGCATCGGGAGTTCAACACCGGTCGCGGAGAAATCCTGCAGCTCCCTGCGGGAAATGTTGGCGACAGCATACGGCGCGTTCTTGGAGGCGCGCACGGCGCTGACGACCACTTCCTGGAGCTGCTCGACCTGGAGGGAATCCTGCGGGGCCTGGGCGGCGGCAGGCACGGCGCCGACGGCCGCCAGGGCAGCGGCAAAAGCGGCGTTCAATAAACGTTTGGACATTGAGAAAACCTTAATTGTAAATAAATTATACAATAAGGGGAATGGGAAGATAGCATTTCCTACGCGGGCATTACCCCGATCAGGTGTGAGGGTATCATCTCAGCCTCGGCCCCACGGGCCTCAGCACCCCTTAGCCTGCACCTTGCAAGCCGGCGCAAAGATACTGCTTTTGCCGGTTCCTGCAAACTTTTCCCCCGATTAAATCGTCGATGCCCGGCCTTGCAGGTCCGGGCATCTCCTTGGTGATAGTTTGTAAAGTAGTAGTGCCTATAGTGCAATATACTATAGCAGAGGCTGGATTCCGGCCACCCAGGCCGCGATGCGGCCGTCGGTCTTGTCGGACTCGTTGTCCTCGTCGAGGGCGAGGCCGACGAACTTGCCGTCCACGATGGAGGCGGAATCGATGTAGGTGTAGCCGTCGGTGGAGACGGCGCCCACTACGTTGGCGCCGGCGGCCTTGACGGCCTCATAGAGCGCAGCCATGCCCCCGCAGAAAGTGTCGGGATAGGACAGGCTGTCGCCGCAGCCGAACAGGGCGACGGTCTTGCCGGCCAGGTTGGCCGCCTTGAGCGTACCGAGGGCGTCGGCCCAGTCGTCCTGGATGTCGCCGCTGCCCCAGGTGGAAGTACCGAGGATGAGGTTGTCCGCCGCCTCGAGCACGCTGCCGTCGAGTCCGGCGGCGCTCAACACGTCGACGCCGCCTCCGAGCTGCCCGCCAATCCTGGCGGCGAGGCTCTCGCAGGTCCCGGTGGTGGAACCGTAGATAATCACAGTTTTCTTCATTGTTTATTGTTTAATCATAAATGCAAAACAAATGTCGCAACTTCTCCCCTGCCCGTCAATCCTTATTTATGGGTAAAAACGGACCAGTCCTGCGCCTGCTGCTGCAGGCCCTGCATCCGGGCGTAGAAGCCGCCGGATGCGGCCAGCGCGGCCGGCCAGATAGAGGCGGTCGATCCTCAAAAATGGGGATTATTAAAAATGGGGATTATTGCTCCTTCTCGATCGGAAGGGTCATCACGAAGCGGGCACCGCCCGTGTAGGAAGTGTCCAGGACGATGTCGCCGCCCAGACGGCGCGCCAGCGAGCGGGCGACCGTCAGGCCGATGCCCGTGCCCACGTAGTAGTCGTCCAGCTGGACGAACTCCTCGAAGATATGCTCCACCTCCTTGGCCGGGATGCCGATGCCCGTGTCCTCCACCACGAAGGCGATCCGGCCTTCGAGCTCCGACACGTGCAGCGTGGCGTGCTCCAGCCGGCCTTCTTCGGTCCTGGAAGAGTCCTTGAACGCCGAAGGGTGCGTGAACTTCTGGGCGTTGTCCAGCAGCATCGCCAGCGCGTGGGAGGCCTGTGCGAGGTTGGTCTTGAGGCTCATGTCGGAAATCACCTCGTCCGCGGCCAGCACGAAACTGAGGTGCTGCGCGGCGGTGATGCCGGACTCGCGCACGGCGGCAGATGCAATCTGCCCCGCCGTGACGAACTCGTCCGGCAGCGCAGCCCGCTCCGACACGGCGTCGGACAGGTCCAGCATCTTGTTGACAAGGGAAGTGATGCGTCCGGTATTCTCCAGGATGCCGCGGTTGATCTCCTCCCGCTCCTCGGGGCCGAGGTCCATCCCGCTGGTGGTCATGATCTGGCTGAACCCGCTCAGGATGTTGAGCGGCGTGCGGATCTCGTGGGAGATCTGCTGGATGAAGTGCGACTTCATCCGCGACGACTCCTCCACGCGGAGGTTGGCCAGCGCGAGGTCGCCGTAGGCCTCCTCCAGCTTGCGGTGCTCCGCCGACAGCATCTTGAGGTGCTTGCGGTGGCCCCTGTCATAAATATAGAAGAACAGGCAGATCAGCACCAGCACGGCCACGACCCAGAACACCCGCAAGCGGGACATCTCGGCCTGCTGCGAGGCGATCTGCTCGTCCTTGATCTGCGTGGCGAAGATCGTCGCCAGCTCGGCGGCGTTGTCCTGCTTCTGCCAGTCCAGCGCCTTGACCAGCGAGCTGCAGAGCTCGCGGGAGAGCGCCATCGACCGGGCGGAACGGCCCGCCTCGAGGTTGGCCTGCAGACGGGGGATCAGCCGGTCCTGGACAGTGGTCATATTCAGCGGAGGGACGGTCCCCTCCTCGGATTCGAGCGAGTCCACCTGGTCGTAGAGGTCGGCGGCTTCGGCGTAGCGCCCCGCATCCATCAGGCAGCGGGCAGCCTCGGCCTTGCCTTCGGTCGAGCCCATCATCCTGGGGAGCGTCTCCGCGAAGAGCTTCTCGGCCTCGGCGTCCTTGCCCTCCGCGCGCCAGATCTTGACTTTGTTCATCGCGACGCGCCAGGAATAGATATCAATGGTCCGCTGATAGGTGTGGGCCGGGTCGGCCAGACTCAGCTCCTCCTCGCTGCGGCTCTGCCAGTAGGCGGCCTTGGCAAACTCGCCGCGGTCGATGTAGGCGCCGGTGGTCGTGGTGGTGAAGACCAGAAGCTTGTCGGAGGTGTGCCAGCCATTCTGGCGGACCTCCTCGCGGATGGCGTCATAGACAATGGAGCTGACCTGCTCCCAGTCGGAGATGAGTCCCATCATCAGCTGGCACTGGGAGACGTTCCAGAGCATGGTGATCTTGCGCGTGTCGGTCATCTCGCCGGCCTTCTCGGCCCGCGAGAGGGCCTCGGACGCCACGACCAGCGAATTCTCATAGTCGCCGCCCGCCATCTGGATGGACGAGAGGCGGTTCGCCACGGTGAAGAAGTCATCCCAACCCTGCTCCTCCGGACTGCACAGATCGTACGCCCGGCGATAATACATCTCCGCGACCTGGTTGCGCTTCATCATATCGTAGGCTATGCCTCGATTGAAGTTTGCTCTCAGTTCGGTGATATCGCCAGCGCGCTCGAGACTGTCCACGACGGCAAGGATCCGTGCGCCTTCTTCCGGAATCCAGTCACGGAATTGAATGGCGAGTGGTTGATTGCCACGGGAAGGCTCCCGTTCCAGCTTCCTGTCGCAGGACAGGACGGAGAAGACCGTGCAGAGCAGCAGCACTGCAGCGGTGAGGGGGGTGCTTCTGATCATACTCTTTTGTTCTCACAAATATCATAAAAAAAAACGAATGCTCCGCAACGATTTTCGGGAATTAAGGGGCGCAAACGTCGATTTTTTTAAGAAATTTTGTAAATGATTGATAGTGTGCACCTCACGTTTTCAACCAAACAAAAACCAAACCGCATTCAACGTACACCGAGGTGTAAATTCCGCAAAATGAGGCACGAACGAGCAAAAGATTCGATGTCGTTTAAAAGATAATTTTCGAAAGCAATATTTGAACGAAAAAAAATGTCACCCCCGGAAACGCTTCCCCACCCCCTCGGCAGCCAGGTCCGCCTCCAGCAGCAGGTCGTAGAGCCCGTCCTCCGAGAGGACGCCGCGCTTGACCCCGGGCGGGATCCGCCCGGCCTCGTCGGCCTCGAAATCGGCCTTCCACTGGCCCGAGTCCATATAGTCCCGCAGGGCCTGCAGCTCCGGGCCGAAGCGCTCGAACGCCGCCACGGCCTCGTCCAGCTCGTCCAGGATGCGCGCCAGCTCGTCGTAGCGCGCCTCCATCTCCCGGACCCGCTTCAATAATTCTCTCTTGTTGCCCATATCTTTCACAAAGATAGCAATCTCCTCCAGAAATCCACACTTTTGTGCAAAGCTATAATAAAATATAGATTAACACATAATTTTGGAATTAACCTTTAATTAATTATATTTGCAGCAACAATGAACAATACCAGATGGACTTAAAGAGATATTCAAATAGCCAGATCCTGCAGTTGCTTGGACTACGGTTCAAGGACTACAGACTGATGACGGGCCTTTCCCAAAGCGAACTGGCCGCGACCGCCGGCGTATCCGTCTCCACGGTCCACAAGTTCGAGACAGGCACCATCACCAATATGAACATCACCAACCTGATGGCCCTGCTCCGGCCGGTCGGCCTGCTCGACCGGTTCGACGACCTGATTCCGGAACAACCTGCCAATCCGTATCTTTCAGCATCGGAGCAGCAACAAAGAGTAAGGAGGAAGAAAAATGGCTAGAAACATGGATCCCGGCCGCCTGAGCGTCATGCTCTGGGGACAGGAAATCGGACAGCTTTGCTGGAACCCGGCGAAAAGAAACTCCTATTTCTTCTTTTCGCCCGACTATCTCTCATCAGGACTCGACATCGCACCACTGACCGCTTCATCAAAGGACTTCGCGGCCCGTTTTGCCGTCTATGGCAACACAGACTCCGCCAAATACCAGAAACTTCCTCCTTTCATCGCAGACTCACTTCCGGACGACTGGGGCAACACCCTTTTCGACCAGTGGTTCGCGGAGCATCACTTCCACGAGAAAGACAAGACTCCGCTGGCGAAGCTCTCCTTCGTCGGGAGCCGCGCCATGGGCGCGCTCGAATTCATCCCCAGCAGCGAAGACGACTTCAGCCCGGACGAGAAACTCATCATTCCCAAGCTGTATGATTTGGCCAGGAAGATCGAGCAGGACCGGGAGCGCGCAATCATTTCTCCGGAAGAAACCCTGACGCAAAAAGCCCTGATGGCCGTCGGCACAACCGCCGGCGGGCGCTTCAAGAAGGCGATCATCGCAATGGATGAGGATGGCAATATCTTCTCCGGACAGACATCCACCAGAAGCGACCGGAAGTATTATATCCTCAAATTCAACACCCCGGAGCTCTGCATCTCCGAGATCGAGAAGACGTGGTACGACCTGGCCACCCGGGCCGGCATCACGATGATGCCCTCCCGACTGATCGATGTGGATGGGACCCGTCACTTTCTGACTGAGCGTTTCGACCGTCACGCCGGGGAGAAAGTCTTCACGCAGACGCTCGCCGCCGTCAACCCCGAGGCCAACAACTACGAAGACCTCTTTTCCACCTGCAGGCTGCTTTCCATCCCTCAGGTCGAGATGAACGAGCTCTTCCTGCGTATGGTTTTCAATGTCCTGACCAACAACACGGACGACCACGCCAAGAATTTCTCCTTCATCATGGAGAAGGACGGAGCCTGGCATATCTCCCCCGCATACGATCTCTGTTTCATATTGAAGACGGCCGCCGCGCCCGAGAAATTCCACGAGTTCTCCGTCCGGGGCAAGCACGAGGACATCACCGTCGAGGACCTGTTGGCCTTCGCCGCCCAGAACGACATCAAGAATCCGGTAAAGTACATCACGACCGTGAGAGACACACTCAAAGACTTCAAACCCCTGGCCGAGGCGAATGGCGTCTCCCCTCGACTTATAGACATCATCGAGAAGCGCCTGCGCGAACTGACCCCGACGGTCTAATCCGACCTATTGCCTTGCCGAAAGAATCTGAACAAAACGCTCCGGCAGGGCGACGTTCGCCAGCGGCAGCGCCTCGGCGAACAGCGGAGCAATCTCCTCGTCGCGGAACCCCGCGATCCCGCACCCGATCCGCGTGACCAGGAAGAACAGGTCCGGCCGGGACTTGGCAAAAGCCACGAACTCGTCCACATACGGCCGGATCGTCTCCACCCCGCCCTGCATCGTCGGGATGCCGTAGGAACGCCCCTGCAGGCCTACCCCCTGCCCCCAGACGGCGCCAAAGCGCTCCAACGCCAGCCGCGCCGCCCCGCCGCCGTGGCAGCCCGCGAGGTTCGAACCGAAGACAAAAATCTCGCCCTCGGCCAGCTCCGTGATACAATCAGGCGTAAACTTCGGATGTGCCATATACAATATTATTCAAAAGTAAATTGTTCCTGCTTATCCAGCTTAATGGTAATCTTCTCTTTACAGAAAGCCCACTTTCTCGGATCTGGTTCACCATCCAGTCTTTTCACATGAGCACGGCCCTTGTCGTCCTTATAATAGTTGCTTTTAAACACATTAATTCTTCTGCCCGTATACACCTCACCGACACAATCATTCTTTTCCTTCCATTCGATCTGAATCGCCGGCAACTGGATCTTGTTCAGCAAATATTGAAGAAGATGCGTGGGATAATACTCAACATCCCGGCTCTCTTGCTTGACATGATTCGGACGATCTTCGAATACAACCATCGTTTCATTATCGCCTGTCGTAACCTGGAAAGAACGGATCAGCGCAGAAGCACGAAAACGAACATCTTCAGCCTTATCCTGCTGGTCTTCAAAAGTGATATCTACACCCGAATCATGCGGGAACAAAGAGCCTGTAGCAAGAGATTCCTTTTTTCGGCCATATAAAGGATTCCGGTGATACATAACCCAGTCGCAGACCCTTTTATCTTCACCCGATTCAATCTCTTCGTGATAATAAAACTCGACGGAATGTATGTATATCCTATAACGGACGCCCTCCTTGTCTGACACGGCAAAATACCCGCCATGAATGAGTTTCGTGGCAATCGCCCGGAATGGAGCAAGAAGGCTTTCTTCCCGTTTCTCGCGGGTTTCTCCTTTGGCTCCGGAAAACTTGCTGAGACATTCCAGGAGAGGCTCTCTGACATCAATTACCTTTGTTTCCATCTGCTTCTGTTTTATGTGTTTTATCGTGGCTTCTCAGTTTCATCGACCTGGACCGTCCAGCTGACGCAGTTGAGGGCGCCGCCGAGGCGGACGAGCGGCCGGCAGGCCGGGACGAGGACGACGTGGCGGCGGGGGTAGAGCGACTGGAGCTGCGCTACGGCCAACACGTCTTCCGGGAGGTCGAGGCCTGGTACAAATATACAATTATTTACCTGAAGGAAATTCAGATACGCCCAGGAATGCGGCGACGGGTGCGGCAGGCCGTAGCGGAGCTCTGCGACGCAGAGTCCGGCGCCTTCGAGCGCCGCCTTCAGTCGGTCGCGAAAGGCCGGCTCCAAGTCGCCGTAGTTGTTGATCAGCACCTCCCCGGGGCCGATGGCACGGACCATGCCGTCGGCATGGCCGTACCGCTCGCCCCGGTCCCACGGGATCAGACACACCTCCGCCTCCAGCGCCTCCTCCAGCCGCCTCAGGAGCTGCCCCCGGGAGTACCGGGGATTCTCCTGCAGCACCTTGTCCGTCAGGATCATCCGGTCCCCGCACCGGACCACATTGCCCCCGTCGATGACCAGCTCCGTCCGCTTGCAGTCCAGCCCCAGTTCCCGGCAGATCGCCTCGTACGGCGGAATATACCCCTCATACCCCTTCAGATAATCCGGCTCATAGCGATACTGCAGGAATCGCCCTGCCCCCAGCTGCACCGGCATATAGTCCCGCGCCCAGATATGCTTGCGGGACTCCGTCTGCGGCAGGAACGCTGGCTCGACGCCCTCGGCGCGCAGCGTACGAAGGAGCTGCGCCCACACCGCCGCATACCGCCGGATCCCCTCCGCGAAATAAACCTTCCCCGTCTGAAAATCATTCATCATCACATTCAAATTTAATAAGTAACGCGATTCCCATTCAACCAAACATCAGGCTTCCAGGACATCTTCCCGCTCCATTCAAGCCGTCGTAGCTGCTTCCGCACCGCCTCGGCCAGATCGGCCTCCGTCTCCACCTGCGCCGGCTTCAGCGCGCTATTCCACTTCACCCGCGCCAGAAGGGTGTCCGGCGCATCGTCCGGATACACGTGCAGTTTCTTCTTCCAGCGCCCTCCCTCGGTCTTGTACCGGAGCTCAGTGCACACCCCCTGACAGAGCGCATGTATCTCGAACACATCCGCCTCCATGAGCGGCTCCAACGGATACCGCTCGTAGATGGCCTTATCCAGCCCGCCTCCCTTCGCATCCGGCAGCACCGCCCTTGCGATCGCCCCTGCCGGGAGTCTCCCGTTCACATCCCGATACGAGAGCATCGTCGCATGGGCCCAGACAATGATGTTGCGGGGCCCCATCTCCGTCGTCGCCATGTACCCCCGCAGCGTAGCGCCAAGCAAATCATAGACAATCCGTTTCTGGTCCTTCAAATATTCATTGATTTCCATATAGAAACAAACAAATATTAATTAGTTAAATAATTACAAATCAACGAAATACGCATTTCGCGCCACAAAGATGGCGGCCCCTACCGAGACCGCCAAACCTTTTGTGTTAAAAGTTGTTAAATCTTCCGAAAAAGTTATTACGCGATATATGCCAATGCCCCGGAAATGACTATCTTTGAAGAACACCAAACAACCCAGACATGGCAAAGATCTACGTCGCCTCCAGCTGGAGAAACCAGCACTACCCCGAAGTCGTACGGCGCCTGCGCGAGGCGGGCCACGAAGTCTACGACTTCCGCAACCCGCCCCACGGCGGCGCCGGCTTCCACTGGACCGACATCGACCCGGCCGCCCCCGACTGGACCTTCGACGAATACCGCGAAGGCTTACACCACCCCAAGGCCGAGCGCCAGTTCGCCGCCGACCTCGACGCCCTCCGCTGGGCCGACACCTGCGTGCTCGTCCTCCCCTGCGGCCGCAGCGCCCACACCGAGGCCGGCTGGATGGCCGGCGCCGGCCGCCGCGTCCTCGTCTACATCCCCGAGATGCAGGAGCCCGAACTGATGTACAAACTCTTCGACGGCGTCGCCGGCACAATCGACGACCTGCTCGCCCAACTCGCTTAAATATGGTAATCTACCTCGCCATGCTCATCCTCCCGGCGCTCGTCACCGGCCTCTTCCTCCTCCACTTCGGCAAGAAGGAGGACAACAAGGCCAAACGCACCGCCGGCCTCATCCTTATCATCCTCGGGATCCTCATCGCCCTCCTCTGCGCAGCCATCCTCATCGTCCTCGCCCTCTTCGGCAACTCGGTCCAGCCCCAGCCCTAGCGTCCAGTCCACAAAGCTGTGGACCGGCATCATTCTCGTCCATAATCCCGCTCCGCTTTTCTTTTCTCCCGTATGCGGCGCACATCCGCGGCGATGCCCATCGCGAACATCGTCAGGATTGACACGCCTATCGAAACCCACATGACCAACATATCAGCATTCAAGACACCCCAGGGTATATAATAACAGCTATCATCCACAATCAACAGGACAATCGCGACGATCAACGCCACTACGAAGACAAACATCGACCACGCCAGGATGACACCCAGCACCCCGTTGTTCGCCTTCCACTCCGCCATCCACTTCCTGGACAGCACCCGGGACGCAATAAACCCGATCATGGTAATCCCAAATAAAAAAGAGAAAAACATAAGTCAACGTCATTTAATCCTCCAGATACCCATCCGTCTCCGCATCGCGGAGATCGTCCCAATAGTAATGGTCCGACAGATCCACGTCGGGATGCGACCGATGGAACTGCCGGATATCATCCGACACCCGATACGCCTCATCATTGCGGGAAAACTCCCCCCGGCGCCCGTAGAAGCCACTGCAAACATCCTCGCCCCGCAGAACGCGGTCCAGCCAGGACTCCTCATTTTTGAAAAACAATCCCATAAGCCATAAGGTTTTATGGGCGCAAGATACGGCACGGGTTTGACAACTCTTGTCAAGCAAACAAAAACCTGCACAAAAATCGTCCTTGACAAAACCCGTCAACATTGCGACGTACCTTGCCGCCGCAATGCTCACCTACTACTTCCGAGATCCCGAAGACGCCCTCAGACGGGCAAAAGCCGACAGCAAGCACCCGGGCTGCTACTTCGGCGGCATCACCCTACCCTCCGGCAAACGCGGCTTCGCCGTCTACAAAGACGGCAAAATCGTCACGCAATACGCAGTAATGAACGGAAAATGATTATATTTGAGACAGATAAACTATATCATCTAGATTCTAACCCATAATTAAATCCATATGAAGAAAGGCCTCGTGTTCATTCTCGGGATTATCACCGGAGTGATTCTCACATTCGCAGTGTCACTATTCCTCGCATCTAGATCCTCCAAGTCAGGAATAACCTTCTACGACGCACCCGACTCCCCCATGTCGTTCAGATCCGTAGAAATCTTCCAGGCCCTCAACCCTAGCAGCGGATTATGCCATCCTGTAGGTATAGACGACATCCTTCTTCTTTGGACAAACGAAAATGTTGCATTCTATGACGGGCAAAAGGTTTCAGTTGAAACCGGCAAATGCTTCCGACCAATCGGTGTCTATCGCTATACAACTGGAGGTGGGATGGTCCGTACGGTTCCAGTCATTGCAGTTATGAGTCGCAACGAGACGCATATCCCCAAATAGTTTCTAATGTAATTTAGCATCAGCACTTCCATTTGGTATTATCCCATATCTCGATAAAATGAATCGTTATTTTAGAAATGAAAAGAAATAAGAACATCACCGCTGAAACTATTACCCAAGAAAACTCTTTGGCGCCCATACAAGGAAGCAATCCTATAATCACACAAGAAAGCCTTCAACCGAGGAAGATTAAAAAAGAGGAAAAGGCTTACCAATGTGTAAAAGATATCGAAACGCGTCTTCAAAAAGGAGACGCAACAAACATAGCATTAACTGGGCCTTATGGCTCAGGAAAGAGTTCTATTCTTCTCACTTTAAAAGACGACATCAAAGGGCATCAGTATCTGAACATTTCTCTTGCCACACTAGACTTATTTGAAAGCTCTACTACTGACAAGGCTGACGAAACCGAGGAGGCAAATAAGGCTAATGATGCCAATAAGGGCGCCGAGGACAGTAAAACCATTACCTCCGAAAAGACAGATAAGACCGAAAAGGATAAGGATACTAAACCAGAGGGAAAAAGAGCTTTAAAAGGCGGCCTTACAAAACAGAACCTTGATAGGCTGATAGAGTATTGTATTCTTCAGCAGCTAATATACCATGAGAAGCAAGAGACCCTTCCTAATTCAAGACTTAAACGGATATTCCATCTTCGGAAGGAAAAGATACAACACATATCCCTTACCACACTCTTGTGCCTTCTATGTTTGATTATTGTGTTTGAGCCGGCATTCCTACGTGTCGAATGGCTGTGTCAGCTATTTGGCCATGAATGGCTAAACATTTTGTGCGACACACTAAGTTTGTTTTATCTAGCCATTTACGCTTATCGGGCGCTAATAATGATTATTCCAGCGCTTAGCAATAGTAGTCTTAACAAACTTAACTTAAAAAGTGGCGAAATAGAAATAGTTAAAAACACCTCTATTTTCAACAAGCATCTTGACGAGATTCTCTATTTCTTTGAACAGACAGAATATGATGTAGTTCTTCTGGAAGATCTGGACAGGTTTAATACAACAGACATATTCTTGAAACTAAGAGAACTTAACCTGCTTTTGAATGAATCTAAAGTTATAGAAAGAAAGATATTCTTCATCTATGCTGTAAGGGATGATATGTTTAAAGACGCTGAACGCGTAAAGTGTTTTGATTACATAACGACAGTCATTCCAGTCATTAACCGTTCGAACGCAAAAGATCTATTGAAGGAAGAACTTGAGAAAAGAGGAGTTTCGGAAATCGCAGATGTACACCTACGAGAATTAGGTTTCTTTTTATACGATATGAGGCTTCTGAAGAATATCACCAACGAATATGTGCAGTATAGGGGGAAACTTTCTGAAGGCATCAGCAGCGAGAAACTGCTCGCAATGATCGTTTATAAGAACTACTTCCCACAAGATTTTGCAGATTTGCATGATTGCAAAGGCATTGTCTATCGTCTGTTTAATCTGAAAGAGAGTCTAATTTCTAAACGAATTGAAGCCTTAGAAGCAGAATACAAGAAAAAACAAGAAGAGAGAGCCGCATACAGGATAGAGAAGCAACTAAAGGAAAAAGAGTTACGAAGGATCTATGTCGAAGCATATCGAGACATGCTCGGGAGCCTTACAACTGCATTGAAAGTTAACGAAGGGATGAACAGTTTTGAAAGAATCGCCAACGACGAAAATCTTTTTGAGAAACTAGTATCCAACCCAACCGTTACATATTCGCACTTGGTAGGTCAAGGTTATCAACAAAGAGAACAGGTATTGACCACGTCTATTCCTTTTACAGAAGTGGAAAAGCATGTTGATGAATCCAGATCATATCGCGAGCGTCTCGAATTATTAAGAAGCGACTTTGCTTCTTTTGAAGATGACATAAACATAGAACTTCGAAAAGAAGACATCCGCGCGCTGACCCTTAGTCAACTTATGAGAGAGATTGATTATACAGCTATTCTTTCCGAAAAGGGTATTGAAATTCCCAAAATGATAGAGTATTTTGTTTTGAATGGGTATATTGACGAAAACTACTACGACTATATCTCATATTTTTATGGCGATTTCATAGATTCTCACGATTGGGAATTTGTGCTAGACCTTAAGCGTTTCAAAGCACATCCGTACAATTTCCACATCAACAACGCCGAAGCTTGTGTGGAAGAAATTCCTAATCCCGTTTATAATAAAAATGCCATTTTAAATATTGAGCTTATAGACTACTTGGCACAAAATATCTCAAATAAGTTAAGTAGGTCACGTCTAGCTGTGTCCTTACGAACTGCGGTAAAGAATAGTAAATATGATTTTTTTGCCGCGTACTATCAATCGGGGAAACAGAAAAAAATTGTATTTGAAATGCTATTCGACTTGCACAGTGATCTATGGGACGCATTTATCAAGTATGATGACGCAGAACAAAGCTTAAAGCTCCTTTGGTTTAAGTACGCGGAAGTTACTCATAGTTGTGCGGGTAGCAAGGAATGGTTATCCGCGAATTACTCATTTATTACTGACAATCTATTAGATATCAGCGAGGAGGAATGGGGATCGTTAATACGCAACGGGGACTATGAGTTTGAAGAACTAAACGTTATATCGGATGATATTCTGAAGGCGGTGGCTGATGTTGGAGCATTCACATTGACTCGCCATAATATAAAAACGTTGGTGTCTAGTCTTCTTGATATGAAAGTCGAATCAGTATCTTATTCGCTTGTATTTGAGACAGGACATAAAGCATTAATAAATAGAGTAGAGAAAAAACTGAATGAATGCCTGCAATCAGTATTCTCTTCACCAGAGTCAGAAAGCGAAGATGCAAGTGTAATAATACAAATCCTGCAATCACCCAGAGCGACTGAAGAAGCGAAGATATCATACCTAAAGAAGCAGAAGAACAAGATTGAATTAGAAACTATCGACAATAAAGATGTGTTGACTCTCGCTCTAAAATGTGATGTAGTTAAACCCACATGGGAGAATGTAATATATTACTTAAATAATGTTAGCTCGCAAAAAGCCGACCCTATTCTGACAACCTATATCGAACGTCACTCAAAAGAGTTGGCAGGGATGGAAGTTCCTCGCGATTCAGAGGATGATGAGCGAATGCTGTTAAGGGAGTTTATAGATACAGACACATTATCTCTCTCTGCATATCAAGATATAATAGGCCTTTTCAAAAGGTGGAAATACTCAAACGTTTCTTCTATTCCAGAAGATCGTTTACTCATAATGATTGACAACTTGATGATTTCGTATACCGAAGATATTACGATTAATCTTCAACGCGGGTATTCAGATACTGTATTCGCCGAGTATCTACTTAAGAATAAAAAATCTTTCTTAAAGAATAAAGACACGATTAGTTATTCGCCCGGAGTTGCATATAAGCTTTTGAAATCTAATTTAACCGCAAAAGAGAAAGCTTCAGTTATCACTTCACTTGATAACGATAGTCTTAACGAAGATGTCGCGACTGAAGTGATTCGCTTGATGAATTCCGTTAGCATTCCCGTAAAAAAGGATTTTATAATTAAAGCTATGTCATTAGCTAAAATAACTGATGAGAAAATTTCTATAATAAACAATTATTTAGAGAACGCCACATCAGATGATCATTTCATAACAGAACTTATTAATACTTTACCCCTACCCTATAATCTTATCGCGATAAAAGGGAAAAAGCCAGAGCTGCCCAACACCCATCAAGTTAGAAAGCTTGTTAAGGCTTTGGAAAACAAGCATTATATTTCCACTTATTCCGAAACGGAAAAAGGGATTCGCGTTTTCACAAAGTTGAAATAAGAATAAAACACGATGAAATACAGAGATTTCACCAGCACCCCGCGCTACTCCAACGCCGAGAATAAATACTACGGCGGCATCAACGAGATTCCGGAGGCTCAAACATTGGAAGCCGCTACCCTCGACGAGTACGAGCGCGCCTTTCACGATGCCGTGGATGAATACATTACCGCCCAAAATAGAATCACTGCCAGCAACAAAAGGTGGCGTAAATTTATCGCTCCGCTGATTCTTCTCGGTCTCACTATCGTAATGATAATCAGCTGCCCCAAGAAAGAGCAGCACCTGGAATCCTTAACGGACACGATCTCCTCCGTCCTCCTGGACGGCGAGGATTCTGATATCGTTTCCCTGGGAAAGATGCTTGGCAAACCCGTTTCGAGGCTTATAGTCAACACCTACGTGACAGTCGACGACTACGTTCTCTGCAGCATCGGCAGGTTCGATTACGAGAAAGAAAAGCACATCGTGTCTGTCGGCATCCTCGGGCACGTTTTCACAATGCCCAAGAGCAAGATCAAACGAATTCTGGAACAAGACTCGACGATGCAGGATTTGATTGGGGACTAACCGAAACGCGGCCAGCAAGTGCCCCGGCCACCACTTCGTCGGCATTCTCCCTCGGGCAAACCCGCCTTCGCCGTCTACGAGGGCGGCCAGATCGTGGAGCAGTATGCTGTAAAAAGGAGAATGCCTAAATCGAACAAAGACTAGAAAGAAGTAGCCGCCGTCCGAGCTTTACGCAGAGAATTATAAAGATACTTACCTATAGCATCCTTGGAAAATACTCTCTCGTGCATGATCGGGACCGTGGAAAGACGCACCTTGGCAATGCCAGAAGCAAAGAATCCAATATCTTTCGCATCAACGGGAAACTCCGCCATAGCATTCAATTCGGTTATCGGAACTACGACATTGCGGACAAATACGCCACTCGTTTCCGACCGCGACTGGAGATTATAGCCCTCCAGTTTCAGCACTTCTCCCTTGAAGTTCTTCAACATCATAGTGGGCGTGCTATCGAAAACAAGCCGGTCGGACTTAACGGTCACAACGATCATCAGCTGGCCTCCATTCTGAGAAGTAGAATATGATACCGAACAGCCTTCGGCCGCAAGCGGTTTGTGCAAATAGCTAACACTCTTAGCAGTGCCACACGAAGTGAGTACCGCGATTAAAACAAATAAATAAAACAGTTTCTTCATATTACAAATCTTCTCCATGAGCCTTGTTGTGAAGGTTATCATAATAAAGGCCAATATGATACTTTGCTCCGTTCTCGATAATCATAAACCACACATCACCATCAGCCGCGGACTTCATCCCATCGAGAAAGGCCATTATAATCTCATAGGCTTTTATTTCGTCTTGGCCATATATGCGCTGTAACTCCACTGCGACTTGCAAAGAAAGAGAGCTTTGTTCTTCATCAGACCGCTCCTCGCCTCCTATTATCAAATCATTCAGCTTGGCCAGGACATCATCCGGGACTACTCCAGCGAGGCGGGCAACCGCCTTCGCTGTTATTTCCTCATATCCCCGATTCGCGTCATAATACTGAAATACAGCTTGATAACGTTTGTCGTGGACCGTTATCTCATATGAGATATCCTCACCATCTGGAATCGGTTCATTAAAAGAGAAATCAACATATTTATCGGATTCCTTAAATTGCTCAAGTAATCGATTGAATTCTATTTTGATATCCCCCTCCGATTTATCCGGGAATGCCACAAAAACACGATCTACCAGATCATGGTTCGTGTGGACATATACATTCACACTATATCCGTTAAACTGCCCCTTGTAAGTCTCAGAAA
>JAEEGJ010011163.1_pt1 | contig 22928 bp, 21 predicted proteins | sample 8958761 | NCBI WGS metagenome assembly JAEEGJ01 (sample SAMN16246546, study PRJNA631951) | gut metagenome | biome: gut microbiome; feature: rumen; material: RS-attached | host: Bos | place: Iran: Karaj | collected 2018-10 | reverse complement strand
AAATGGGCCTGGACCCGATGATCCGCGGAGAAAGACTGAGCCTTGAGCAGTTTGCCGGGCTTTCGGACCGCTTATGGGAAGCAAGGCACAGCTCCGCTTCCGGACAGGAGAAAACGTGAACGATCAAGAAGCGAAAAAAGAAGAGGAAGCCTTATACGAAACGCCGAACCGCTGGTTTCGCTGGAAATACATGCTCCCGCTGGCGCTGATCCTGCTGGCTATCGTCGCCGGATTCATCTACTGGCTGCAGCTGAGCCGCCAGGGCTTTACCCGGGCGGATCTGGCCGCCAGCTATGAGGTGCAGGAGAGCAGCGGAGCCGGGTACGCCTCCTTCGGCGGCGGATTCCTGCGCTACAGCGCGGACGGGGTCTGCCTGTTTACGCCGGAAGGCCGGGAAAAGTGGAACATCAGCTACAGCATGAGCCAGCCGAAGCTGGTCATGCAGGGCGACTACGGTGCCGTGGCGGATCTGTCGGGCCGGAAGGTCATCGTCTTTTCGAAAAACGGCCTGAGCGGCAGCTACAACACCGTCATGGACATCCAGAACATCGCGGTCTCCGGCAAGGGCCTGACGGCGGTCTCGCTGGACGACGGCCTGACCAGCCGGGTGCAGATGTACGAAAGCTCCGGCAAGCGCCTGGACATCGAGATGAGCTTTGAGATGTCCTTAAGCGGCTATCCGCTGGCGCTGGCCCTGTCTCCGGACGGGACCGGCCTGGTCATCTCCTTCGTCAGCGGCAGCACCACGGCGCTGAGCAGCCAGATCGCCTTCTACAACTTTAACGTCGGCAAGAGCGACCCGGACCGCCTGATGGGCTTCTTCCGCTATGACGGACAGCTGCTGCCGCAGCTGGAATACCTGGGCGCGGACCGCGTGATCGCCGTCGGCGACAGCAGCATCGAGGTCTTCTCCCTGGCGCAGGAAAACAAGCCGGAGCTTTTAAAGAGCCTTCCGCTGCCGGCGCAGATCTCGGTCTGCCAGCTGGGCGCGAAGCATATCGGCCTTCTGTATCCCAGCCCCTCGACCGGAAAGATGACGCTGGACGTGTACGACGCGGACGGAGAGCTCAGCTTTTCCCGGGAAACGAACGGGAACTGCCGCTCGCTGCGCCTGGAGGAGGCCGGCGTGCTGTTCCTAAGCGACAGCGGCCTGAGCCTGATCAGCTATACGGGGAAGATCCGCTACAGCGGCAGCCTGTCCCGGACCGGGCAGGTCATGTTTATGAGCGGCTCCCGCACGATCCTGCAGTTTGACGGATCGCATATCTACCGCTACCGCCTGAAATAGGGGAGGAATCGCATGCGCCTGAGCACAAAACTCGTGCTGGTCACGCTGGGACTGGTCATCGTCCCTCTTGTTTTGCTGTCGGCGTCCCTGATCCTCCTGCGTGTCTACCGGCCCCGCGCCCTGCGCACGGACTACGGCCAGGAAGACACGAACATCATGAATATCAACGTGATCCGCCGCTTCGACGCCCTGATGTCTCAGCTCGAGCAGGAGATGGAGAAGCGGCCGGCCGAGTCGCTCCTGGATCCCGCCGTCCTGGCCGGCATGAACGAGAGCCTGCTGGCGGACAAGGCGTATCTTCTGGGCTGCCAGGAGGAATGCTACTTCAACGGCGCCGACTCCGGCTCCAACGAGGACGTTTTAAGCTATATCCGGAGCCAGGAGGGCTTCGAGGACCGCAGCAAGCTGTACTTTGCGGGCCTTTCCAATCCGTATCTGATCGGCTGCCGGCGCTTTGCGGCCGGCTCCGAGGAGGCCAGCCTGTATCTGGTCCTGGACGTGTCCGGGTCTCTGCCCTCGGTGACGCGGATCATCTTCCTGATCACGATCAGCGTGCTCGCGCTCGCGGGCGGCAGCATCATCATGATCGGCTGGATGCGCCTGAAATTCGCCCGGCCCATGAAGCAGCTCCAGACGGCGGCCCGCTCCATCGCGGAGGGCAACCTGGACTTCGAGCTGGTGCCGGAATCCGACGACGAATTCGGCGAGCTGATGGGCACCTTCGAGGAGATGCGCCAGCGCCTGAAGATGAACGCGGAGGAGCGCCTGCGCTACGAGCAGGACAGCAAGGTGCTGATCAGCAACATCTCGCACGACTTAAAGACGCCCATCACGGCCATCAAGGGCTACGTGGAGGGCATCCGGGACGGGGTCGCGTCCTCCCCGGAGAAGCAGCGGAAATATCTGACGACGATCTACAACAAGGCGGACGATATGGACCGCCTGGTGGATCAGCTGGCCTTCTATTCGCTGGTGGATACCAACCGGGTGCCGTACCATTTCACGAAGATCCCCGTCCGGGCCTACTTTGACGACTGCCGCGACGAGCTGGCGCCGGAACTGGAGGCGCAGGAATTCGACCTTATCTACGAAAATACGGTGGCGGAGGACGTGCTGATGATCGGCGACCCCGAGCAGCTGCACCGCGTCGTCAGCAACATCGTGTCCAATTCCGTGAAATACCGGAGCCGGACGGCCGAACGGGGGCGGATCCGCCTGTCCGTGAGGCAGGAGGCCGGGATGATCCTGGCCGAGATGGAGGACAACGGCATCGGGATCGACCCGAAGGACCTGACGCATATCTTCGACCGCTTCTACCGCTCCGACACCTCGCGCAGCGCGGCGACGGGCGGCAACGGCATCGGCCTTTCGATCGTGAAGAAGATCGTGGAGGACCACAGCGGCCGGATCTGGGCGGAGAGCCGCCCGGGCGAGGGCACGAAGCTCACCGTTGAGCTTCGGGTGTATGAGGAGAGTGATCATGAATAAGATTCTGATTGTGGAAGACGATATCAGCATCGCCGAACTGGAGAAGGACTATCTGGAGCTCTCGAGCTTCGAGGTGCAGATCGCCGGCGACGGGGAAACGGGCTGGGAGCTGGCCCGGCAGGGCGGCTTCGACCTGTATATCCTGGACGTGATGCTGCCCGGCCTGGACGGCTTTGAGCTTTTAAGCCGCATCCGGCAGACGCAGGACGTGCCGATCCTTTTAGTGACGGCGAAAAAGGACGATATCGATAAGATCCGCGGCCTGGGACTCGGTGCGGACGACTATATCACCAAACCCTTCAGTCCCGGCGAGCTTTTGGCGCGCGTCAAGGCGCACCTGGGCCGCTACGACCGGCTGACCGGCGTGCAGGGCGTCCGGAACGAGGTCATCGAGATCCGGGGCCTCAAGATCGACCGGACCGCCAGGCGCGTCTGGGTCAACGGCGAAGAGGTCAGCCTGACCGGGCGGGAGTACGAGCTCCTGACTTTCCTGGCCATGAATCCGAACCGGGTCTTCTCGAAGCAGGAGCTGTTCCGGAACATCTGGGGCATGGAATCCATGGGCGACGTCGCGACCGTGACGGTGCATATCAAAAAGATCCGGGAGAAGATCGAACTGAACATTTCCCGGCCGCAGTATATCGAGACCATCTGGGGCGTGGGCTACCGCTTCCGGATGTAGGCGGCAGAAAGGAAGCCTATGAAAGACGATAATGGCGCTCCCGTCCTGCTGACGGAAGCGAAAGTAAAAAAGATCGCGCGCTGGGAGGACAGCTTCCGGAAGATCGCCGGCAAAGCGGCCGACGGCCCCGTGGCGGCGAAGAAGCTCTACGAGCTGCAGCCGGAGGACCTTTTTGCCGTGCTGGACAAGATGCAGGTCACGCCGGAGGAGGCCGTTCAGGAGGAATGGGCCGGGCCTCTTATGGACCGCGCGCCGCAGCTGTTTCAGACGGACCGCTCGGTCTGGGCCGACGCCGAGGTGGCGGGCTATCACGGCCTGCCCTGCGAGGCGGCGCAGACCCTGACCTGCTTTGAAAAGCTCCTGGCCGCCATCGCGGTGGGGGAGCCGGATACCGAACCGATCCGCCGGGATCTAAAGACCATCATCGCCCAGCGGGAGGAAGCGGTGCCGCTGCGCCGCTACGACGATACGGTAAAGGAAGAGTATATCCGCTATTACGACCGGCCCGAGGTTCTGGAGAAGGCCAGCGAAGCCGAGATCCTGCTGTACGTGCTGTACGTGGACGAGCTCTGCGCGCGGAAAAACGTGACGGCCCTCCAGGCGAAGGCCTACGCCTGCTACGGCGGCAACCGCGCCTATGCCTGCAGCTGGACCCGCGCCAGGGACCTTCTCATGGAGCTGATGCAGCTGGACGACGCGCCGGGCTACGCGAACTCGCTGGGCTACATCTACTATTACGGGCGGACCAACAACGGCCGGCCGGAGTATGCCAGAGCCTTCTACTATTTCAGCATCGGCGCGGCCGGCGGCATGATCGAATCCCGCTATAAGATCGCGGATATGTTCCGGGGCGGCTACGGCGTGCCGAAGAACGAGAGGATCGCGAACCGCCTGATCAACGAGCTGTATGCGGAAAACCTGCCTCTCATGATGGACCAGGTCTGGGACTGCAAGTTCGCGGACATCGCGCTGCGGCTGGGCCTCATCCACCGCGACGGGACCGGCACGGAGAAGATGCCGCTGGCAGCGCTCTTTTTCCTGCTGCAGGCGCGCTTTGCCATCCGCAAGCGGCGCGAGACGGCGCAGTATTACGGCGATGAAGAGGTGGAGAAAAATATCGAGCGGGCGCTTCAGAGCGTCCTGCCGCCGGGCCTGGATGAAAAGCATCTGCCGGCGCAGGCGCCCAGAACGCCGAAGGAGGCGGTCTCCCTGATCCCGCTGCGGCAGGAGGACTATTTTGAGATGAAGATCCGCCTGAAGGAGAAGGATCCGCAGTCGGTCATCGTCTGCCGCAAGAGCGAACGGGATCCGAAGCACAGCCTGCCCATGTTCCTGACGCTGCCGGAAGCGCTCTGGTGCGGCGTGACGGACAAGCTGCAGTTTACGGCAGCGGATCTGAAGCTGCAGGGCGGCGAACGCTCCGCCGGCGGCACGACGGTCACGGTCCGCTTTGACCGGATCGAAGAGGACGGATTCTATTACGGCGCTTCGCTGCGCGCGAAGATCTCCGCGGAGTGGAGCTTAAAGGTCCCGAAAGGATAAAAACGGATGAGCGGGAGCCGGAAAGAAAACAGAAAAAGCGGGAAGTCCTTCCCCTGGCCGGCGGCAGCTGCTGCGGCCGGGGCGCTTCTGCTGGCGCTTCTGGTGATGGGCAGCGTCTCCGCCCTTCAGGGCAGGGGCTTCCGTCCTTTTGCCGTTTTTCAGAAGGAGCCGGGCGCGGAGAGCCAGGCTCCGACGCTGCCGGACATCCCGGATTTTCCGACCCTGGACCCGCGGGAAAGCACCGGGGCGGCGGAGAGCACGCCGGCAGCGACGGAAGCGACAAGCGAGGCGCCGACGGAGCCTTCGGTGACGGAGCCGCCTGAAACGCAGCCGCCGGAGACCGAACCGCCCGCCACCGAGGCGCCTCCTACAGAGCCTCCGACAGAACCTCCCACAGAGCCTCCGACCGAGCCTCCCACGGAGCCCCCTACGGAGCCGCCGACAGAACCTCCCACGGAGCCCCCGACGAAGCCCCCGACGGAGCCCCCTACGGAGCCTCCGACAGAGCCGCCGACTGAGCCTCCGACTGAGCCGCCGACGGAACCTCCCACAGAGCCTCCTACCGAGCCCCCGACCGAACCTCCGACCGAGCCTCCTACGGAGCCTCCGACCGAACCACCCACCGAGCCTCCGACTGAACCTCCCACGGAACCTCCTACGGAGCCGGATCCCTGGGCCGGGCTCCCGTCCGAGCTGGCCGCCCACTTAAAGGCGGCGGGCATGCAGCCCTCCGACCTGAAGGGCTCGCAGCTGGTGGTGGCGCAGGCGACCACGACGCCGGACTGCCTGCTCTATTCGTATCAGAAGACGGACAGCGGCTGGGTCTCCGTGGACGGCATGTGCTCGGTGCCCGGCAAGACCGGGAAGAAGGGCGTCGGGCCGCATCCGGGCTGGTGGCACTGGACCACGCCGACCGGCTATTTCGGGCTGGGACCGGCTATGGGTGCCGCCGCCTATGAGGAGACGGGCCTGCCCTATCACCAGATCGTCCCGGGCGACTACTGGGTGGAGGACCGCTCCTCGAAGTATTACAACAAGTTTTATCAGGATTCCTGGAACGATAAGGACTGGAACGGCGCGGAGGATCTCTACGCCACGCTGAAGGTGTATTACTACTGCATCGTGATCCAGTTCAACATGGACCCGATCTCGACGGAAGAGGACTGCGCGATCTTCTTCCACGTGAAAAATCCGGACACGGACGAGGGGACCGGCGGCTGCGTGACCGCGGAAGAGTGGTACCTGAAAGCGCTGTTCCGTTGGCTGGACGAAAGCCGGGATCCGCACATACTGATCTATTAAAAAGCAATCAAAAAGACCGGCCCGCGCCGGTCTTTCCGTTTTTTTTGCGGCTTTACAGCATCGCCAGCCAGACGTTGTGGTAGCGGTGGTCGTGCGTGACCTCCGGCCCGAACCATTCCGGCGGGATGAAGGCCTCGGCCTCCTCGACGGAGGGGAATTCCACCTCCGCCATCCAGAGCCCCTCGTGTGGCTCTTCGAAGACGTCCAGCTCTATCGTGTACGGCGGCAGCGGGATGCGGTAGCGGGTCTTTTCGATCGGGATGCCGTCGATCTTCTCCGCCAGATGGTCGAAACTCCGCTTGGTTAACGGCAGATTGTATTCTTCGCGGGCCATCATGCCCTTGCCCTTGTAGGTGAGGGTATATTTTTTGCCCTCCGCCCGGATGCGGACCGTGGGCCTGGCACACAGATACCCCTGCCAGATATGGGTGTGGGGATAGCTTTCCAGATCCTCCGGCAGCTGCGGGATGATAAATTTCCGTTCGATCTCCATGGTCAAAAGCCCCTTTCTGTGGTAGAATGGCCGTGTTTTACAAAACTACTATAGCATCCCGGCGGGATTCCGTCAAGAAGAGTACAGGACGATGGAAGAAGCAAAACGCATTGAGAAAATACTGGAGCTGCTGGATAAGGAATACGGCACCGAGACCCGGACCTATCTGGAGCATGAAAACGCCTGGCAGCTGCTGGTGGCGACCATCTTAAGTGCCCAGTGCACGGACGCGCGGGTCAATCTGGTCACGAAGGACCTGTTCCGCAAGTACGACAGCCTGGAGAAGCTGGCGGCGGCCGACTTAAAGGAACTGGAGCAGGATATCTTCACCACCGGTTTTTACCACAACAAGGCGAAGAACATCATCGCCTGCGCGCAGGCGCTTCTGGAGCGCCACGGCGGCGAGGTGCCGCAGGATATCGAGAGCCTGACGGCGCTGCCGGGCGTGGGCCGCAAGACCGCGAACGTGGTGCGCGGCAACATCTACAACATCCCGAGCATCGTGGTGGATACGCACGTGGGGCGCATCGCCAGGCATCTGGGCCTGACGGAGAATACGGATCCCGTGAAGGTGGAGTTCGACCTGATGGAGAAGATCCCGCAGGACCACTGGATCCTGATCAATCTGGACCTGATCAGTCTGGGAAGGAGCCTCTGCCCGGCGCGCAGGCCGCGCTGCGGGGAATGCTTCCTTAATGAGGTATGCCCGCACGGCCTCGCCGCCGGGCAGGAAGATTAAAGTGGATTTTTGCAGGAAAGTATAGTATACTGCATTGTTGCCGGCAGTCCGGCAGAGAAGGAGAAACGGCAGATGTTTGATTTCAGAGATAAAAAGAAGAAGAAAGTATTCATCTGGATCATCGTGGTGATCCTGATCCTGGCGATGGTCGTGCCGACCGCCTATTCCCTGATCGCCGCGCTGGCGGGCTGACGGCAGGAGGAAAAGAAGTGGCGCTCAACATCGTGCTGCTGGAGCCGGAGATCCCGGCGAATACCGGCAATATAGGGCGTACCTGCGTAGCTACAGATACGCCCCTTCATTTAATTGAGCCCCTGGGATTTTTGTTAAACGAAAAATCCATAAAGCGTGCGGGCATGGATTACTGGGAGCATCTCGATCTTAAAAGATACATAAACTACGAGGATTTTTTAAGTAAAAATCCCGGAGCGAAGATTTGGTATGCCACCACAAAAGCAAAGAAATGCTATACCGACGTTTCTTTCTCGGAAAATGACTTTATCATGTTCGGAAAAGAATCGGCGGGAATTCCCGAAGAGATACTCGTAGCCAACGAAGAAAACTGTATACGCATACCCATGGGAGAAAAGATTCGTTCACTCAATCTTTCCAATTCCGTAGCGATCGTGCTTTACGAAGCGTTAAGGCAGACAGGCTTTAAAGGAATGGAGTTTGAGGGAGAGCTTCACAGACTTCATTGGGATTCCTAGGAGATTAATATGAGATATCCTGAATTTTTGAAAGAAAATGGCAATATCGGCTTTATCGCGCCGTCTTTCGGATGCGCCACCATGCCTTACAGCGCAAGATTTGAAAATGCGATAAAGACATTTAAGAATATGGGTTACACCATCTCTGAAGGACCAAACACAAGGGTGAGCCTTGCACCCGGAAAGAGTAACACCGACGAAGAGTGCGGCAAAGAGATAAACGATTTCTTTATGCATGACAGAAGCGATGTGATCATTTCCTGCGGCGGCGGGGAGCTTATGTGCGAGGATCTTCCCTTTGTTGATTTTGAAGGGATAAAGGCTTCGACTCCCAAATGGTTTTTGGGCTATTCCGATAACACAAACCTTACGTTTTTACTTCCGACTTTGTGTGACACTGCGGCAGTGTACGGACCTTGTGCATCGGATTTCGGAATGGAGCCCTGGCATGAATCGATAAAAGATGCTTTCAGCGTACTTACGGGCAAGAAACTTAAGTTTACAAATTACGATAAATGGGAAAAAGAATGGGACGGAAGCGATGAAGAGCCTTTAAGGCCTTACACCTGCACCGAACCTTATTCGCAGAAGATACATAAAGCCGATAAAGCCGTATTTGAGGGACGTCTCATAGGAGGCTGCCTTGATTGTCTTGTTAATCTGGCGGGTACACGCTTTGATAAAGTATCGGATTTTAATGAAAGATACAAAGAAGAGGGTATCATCTGGTTTCTGGAAAGCTGCGATCTTAACGTGATGAGCATGAGAAGAGCATTGTTCAATCTGGAACAGGCCGGATGGTTTAAATATGTGAAGGGTTTTTTGATCGGAAGACCCCTTCAGCATGATGACGACTTTTTGGGATTTAAGCCCTACGAAGCGTATACGGGATTGCTCGAAAAGTATAATGTTCCGATAGTATACGATATAGACCTTGGCCATCTTTCTCCGCAGATTCCCTTTATTTCGGGAGCTTACGGAAAAGTTAATGCTGTCGGAAATGATTTCGAGATCACAATGGAGCTTAAGTAATCAACAGTGAAGGAAAAGGTTTCGGGAAAAGAAAAGATACTGTATATGGCGGGATTTATCGCTTCACTTATGGTATGTGTTGCGGTAAGTCTTTTTCCGTACGTAAAAAACGGTATTCCCGGCCATATTATAGATCTTATATATTCACTTGAGCGTATAGAGGGATTAAAAGACGCACTTAAACACGGCGATGTTTTTGCAAGCGTATATCCGAGATTTTTCGGAGGATACGGCTACGGAACTCCATTGTTTTATCCGGATTTTTTCTTTGTGCCCGCTGCCCTTCTAAGGATTATCGGACTTTCACCCACACAGAGTTTTAAATTGTTTATTGCTTTGATCGTTTCGATGTCGTTTACGATATCCTATCTTTGCTACAAAGGGATTTCCAAAGACCGTGTTATCGGTCTTTTGGCGGCGATCGTTAACACGACGTCGATCTATTTCATCTGGGAGATAGTGTACAGAGCAGGAATCAGTTCATATATCGCATCGATGTTCTTTCCTGTTCTTGCGTATGCTCTTTTCGACTTTTTTGGCGGTAAAGAGGAGCGGTGCAAAAAGACATATCTTTTTACCACAGCATTTCTCGGAATGGCGCTTTCCCATGTAATGACGGCGGCTGCGGCTTTTTTTGTAACGGTCATTGTCTTTGTCGTTTTATTGTTTATCCCCAAGTATCGAAAGATCATATTGAATGCATCTTCCGTAAAGAGGCTTCTTTCTTATGCCGGATTAACTTTGGGATTGTCAGCCTTCTATCTTTTTCCCATGATCGAGCAGATGAGATCGGGACACTTTTATTATGAAAAGCCTCTCGTAAACATCGGAGATTTTGTGGTGTCTTTTAAATCTCTATTCACGATCAGGGCTTATACGGTAGACTATAACGCCTGCGTAGGTCTTGGTGTGTCGATCTGGATATTGGCAGTTTTGACCTTCTGTTTTGCAATAAAACAAAAGAGATTGGCGGCAGCGGTACCGACGCTTATCGGTACGGTTCTTTCTTTGCTGATCACCGATATCTTCCCTTGGAAGGTGTTTAACAATACTCCCATTAACAGTCTTCAGTTTTCCTTCAGACTTTTCCCCATAGCGATATGTCTTATCATATCGGGCTTTGTGCTTGTTTTGTCTATGGAGAGTCGGACCGTAAAGACGGTTTCTTTTGCCGTAATTGCAGTTCTTTCCATAGTATTTGCCGTTAATGAAAACAGAGGAGTTGAAGCAACGGAGTTGTCCTTATCCTTCGGAGAAGAGTTCCTCGATACGGAAGGCACCTACTATGTGGGAATGGGAACCGAGTGGCTTCCCATTGAAGCCGATACGTTTTCGTATGTCGGAAAAGAGATCAAAGTCGTTTTTGAAGGATCGGATGTGAATTTCGAGATTCCTTTCGGGCAGGAACTTTCATCTTTCGGTTATAACAAATACAGCTTTGAGGATACCGACGGAGCTGTGGAAATGTATACATTACCGCTTGTATATTACAAAGGCTACAAAGCATACATTACCGATGAGGACGGAGTGAAGACAGCGCTTCCCGTCCACAAGAATAAAAAAGGACTTTTAAGCATAGAAAATCCCGACCGTAAAGCCGGGATCGTAAGTGTCATGTATAAACCTACCGCAGTGAAGATCGTATCTGTTATCATATCCTTAATATGTCTTTACTTGTCGGTATGGTATCCTTTTAAGATCTTTAAAGCATCTTCAAATTCTTCAAGGGCTTCGTAGCCTTTGTCGAGGATGCGATATTTTCCTTTTTCGAAGTTTTCAAACCAGCCGTAGTGATTGCCTCGAAGTATTCCTGCGGCTTTTTCTACCCCGGAGATTGCTTTTACGTCTTTGGGTGCCGCTTCTCCCCCAAGTTCAGCCAATGCGTCAAGCACCAAAAGAGCATCTTCCCTGTAAGCGGTCATTATCTTTGTGCCGGTAACTCCGCCGGTATTTGACTTGACTCTTCTGTGACTGAACTCCGTTTCAAGAGCCGTTCTTTTGCGTTTGTTCTGAGATTTTATCTTTTTAAGATCGCTGACTATAGGTTCGGATACGATATCAACGGTGCGGATCCTTTTTCCCACCACTATAAGCCCTATTCCGAGACGCTTTAAAAGATATATCTTGTCTTTATATGACTTTGAGTATATGTCTTTGGGCTTGAAGACTCCGATATAGACGTCATCGACTATCTTTTGCCTTAGAGCGGCCTGCTGGATCGATTTAAAGTCAAGAGTCTGCTTGAGTTCGATCGCAACGGACATACCGTCTTTTTCCATGTAAAGATCTATGTCGCCGACTTCACCGTCACAGACATAGCCCAAAGCCTGGAAATATTTTTTTATCGGATCGAAAAGCTCTTTTTCCATCTATTCTTTAACCTTGTCAAACAGTACGACGGCAATGAGAACGGGAACGGTGAGTATGATCGGATAGATATATCTGAAGTATACAAGGGGCCCGAAGAAAAGTGTTCCCATATACAATAAGGGATAAGTGATCATGATAAATCCGATACGTTTCTTTTTGTACAAAGCCGCAAAGGTCGTAAACATTAAAAGTATGAAGTAAAAAGCGGGTCGGAATAAAATGTTCAATATCGGCCATTTGAAAAAGCCGTTCTCATTTATGCTCTTTTCGATAAAACGCTTTGCTATCGGGCAAAGATCCACGTTTTCGATGCCGCCGTCGATTATTCCGTATGTACAGTTGTAAGTATGCAAAACACCTTTTCCCACATCGGCTCCCACACCCAAGACATCCGCAAATACATGGTCCGGCAGATACCAGTAACCTTTGTTTAGCAATAAGAACGCATCAATAAAATCATTGGGATACGCTTTTGCCAGAGCCAGCCACTCTTTTGAGAATGCTTTGGGACTTCCCGACCATATATCGTCGCGGTAATCCGTAAAGTTTTTGACGGTGTCGGCAAAATAAGGATTGTAGCTTAAACCATCGATCTCCAAAGGAAGGACTTTGTATATCATATCGTATTGTTCGTCGGTTAAGTTCTCGGTTTGATTTTCATAAACTCTCATGAACTGAACCATGGGAACGCTGTACATTTCGGAATTGTTTCCGCGGATAACATCAAATCCGTATATCATCGCGTTTTGTACGCCTATTCCGGATCCTATGCATACAACGATCAGTAAAGCGGAAAGAAGCTTTTCTTTAAGAGTCTTTTCATAGATCAAAAAGCCGATGATCAGAACAACCATGGCATAAACGGAGTTTTTACGAAACGTAATGTTCAAAACAGCCGTCAATACCAAAGCCACATCGATAAGTATCGTCTTTTTGAGGCTTCGTTCATATATGAGGCATATAAACAGCAGCATGAATGCCGAGAACAGTACATCTTTTGTCATGATGACGCTTATAAGAGTATGAACGGGAAGAAGGGAATAGATCGCCGTGAGAGTGACAGAGATCCAAAGTCTTCCGGTAACCCTGTATATAACGGATACCGAGTAAGCAAGTATCAATGAAAGAACGGTAAACTGAAATATGGAAAGGAGAGCCATTCCAACCTGAAGATTGCCGATCTTTTGGCCTATCAGGTAAAAGATCCTTATAAGCTCCGTATGAATGAGAGGCTGATAATCCCAGAAGTACTTATGTCCGTTGACGGCTTCGCTTAACTGGCGTCCGAAATCGTAACTCATTACAGCGGGGTAATAAGCCAAAAAGATGGGAATGCGAAAGCCCATGAGGAAGATAAAACTCATGAAAAAGACTCTTTTCGGTCTTACTGAACCGGTCTTCTCCACCGAGTACTTTTCCGTGATCCCAAGGAACACATAAGTTATTAAGCCTGCGGGTATCATGATAAGAAGTGATAAAAGAAAGATCTTTCCCTTTCCGGAAAAACCGGGGAGCGTCATCCCGTACTTTTCAAGCTGATAACCCAGCACGAAGGACAGTCCGATCAAAAATCCGAATACGAGGGAGATGATAAGTTTCTTTTTGCAAAAAGAAAAAAGTTCTTTGATTGTATCGATAAAGGCTTTTTTGTTCATGTTTTTCCTTAAGTATCTTTGATGTTTCGTTACAAAAAATCATACCATATCTTCATATACTGTTCCAGTCGTTTAAGAGAGTCTGAGTGTGGTAAAAGCCCGTAGGTTGTGCTAAAATTATCTAAAATATGCACAAAAGAAAAAGAAGATGAACGAAAAAGTATTAAACACTCTTGAATATACAAATGTGATCCGCCTTTTGGAAGAAAAGGCGGGGTCAGCTCCGGGTAAAAAGCTTTGCCGGGAGCTTAAACCCATGACCGATATCAGGCTTATCGAAGAAGCGCAGCAGGAGACCTCGGATGCTCTTACCCGTCTTATCAAAAAGGGCAGCATTTCTTTCGGTTCGGTAAAGGATTTCGGGTTTTCTTTAAAAAGTCTTGAGATAGGCAGTTCACTTACGGCAGCGGAGCTTCTTTCTTTCGCCCGATTTCTCTCAAACGTAAACAGAGTCAAATCATGGGGAAAGCGAGACGAAGGTGATGAGACCACAGATTCGCTGGATGATTACTTTAATCTTCTGGAGCCTCTGACGCGTACCGCAGAAGAGATCAACAAATGCATCCTCGACGAAGACGGTCATATGGCGGACGATGCCAGTCCCACCCTTAAGTCCATAAGAAAGAGCCTTCAGCAGACCAACGAGAAGATTCACGCCGAGCTTAACAGGCTGGTAAACGGAAGTCTTTCTTCCTACCTTCAGGATCACGTCGTTACCATGCGAAACGACCGCTACTGTGTGCCGGTAAAAGCCGAGCACAGAAGCCAGGTTTCGGGAATGATCCACGATCAGTCTTCCACGGGAGCCACCATATTTGTAGAGCCTCAGGCGGTGGTTGAACTGAACAACAAGATAAGACAGCTTGAGCTTGACGAAGAAAAAGAGATCGCCGTTATACTTGCGAATCTTTCCGCACAGCTTTCCGAGCATACCGTAGAGTTAAAGACCGACGCAGACTTTATGATAAAGCTTGACTTTATATTTGCAAAAGCAGGCCTGGCCCTTGAACAAAATGCAACCCGTCCCGTGTTTAACGACGATCGCATAATAAGCATACGAAAGGGCAGACATCCACTTCTTGATAAAAACAAAGTTGTTCCCATAGATGTATCTCTTGGTGAGAACTTTGATCTTCTGGTCATTACCGGTCCCAATACCGGCGGTAAAACAGTCACATTAAAGACTGTCGGTCTGTTTACCTTGATGGGACAGGCCGGACTTCATATTCCCGCGGGAGACCGCTCAAGACTATCCGTATTTAGCGAAGTTTTTGCGGATATCGGCGACGAGCAGAGTATCGAACAGAGTTTGTCCACCTTTTCATCTCACATGAAGAGCATTGTTCATATACTTAATAACGCGGATGAAAAGTCCCTTTGTCTTTTTGATGAGCTGGGTGCGGGAACCGATCCCACGGAAGGTGCCGCTCTTGCCATCGCGATACTTTCGTTTTTGCATGACCGCGGTATTCGTACAATGGCTACGACTCATTACAGCGAACTTAAACTGTTTGCTCTTTCCACTGATTTTGTGGAGAATGCCTGCTGTGAATTTGACGTAGAGACTTTAAGCCCCACATACCGACTTCTCATCGGTATTCCGGGTAAGTCCAACGCCTTCGCCATATCGTCAAAACTCGGACTTTCAAACGACATAATAGAAAGCGCAAAAGCTCAGATATCCGAGGATTCCGAAAGATTCGAGGATGTTATCTCCGATCTTGAAAGCAAGCGCGTAAAGATGGAGCGCGACAGAGAAGAGCTCAACGAAGAAAGACAGAAGATAGAAGCGGACAGAAAGTATCTTGACGAAAAACTCGAGAAATTGAACGAATCAAGAGACAGGATACTTCGCGAGGCCAACGAGGAAGCCCGTGACATATTAAAAGACGCCAAAGATTATGCCGACGAAACTATTCGCATAATGCAAAAAGCGGGCACCAACATTTCCATGAAAGAGCTGGAGCACAGACGTCAGAACATCCGCACCAAGATGGAAGACCGATCGGGAAAGCTGGCGGTTAAGAAAAAGTCCGACGAAGCAAGCGGACTTAATGCCAAAGATATCAAAGTCGGTGACAGCGTAAAGATCGTTTCCATGGGACTTAAAGGAACCGTAAGCACACTTCCCGATTCAAAGGGAAATCTGTACGTTCAGTGCGGTATCATTCGGTCACAGACGAACATAAAAGATCTTGTTCTCGTAATGGAGCAGGAAATAACGGCTCCGGGTCTTTCGAAGGGAAAGAGCTTTTCTTCGGGCATGAAGATGTCAAAAGCCATGAGCATTTCTTATGAATGCAACCTTATCGGAAAGACCGTTGATGAGGCTTTGGCGGTTTTGGACAAATACCTTGACGACGCATATCTTTCCCACATGGAAAGTGTACGAATCGTTCACGGTAAGGGAACAGGCGCTTTAAGAAGTGCGGTACAAAGTCATTTAAAGAAGTTAAGTTACGTTAAATCATACAGAGCCGGCGAACACGGAGAAGGTGACGCCGGAGTCACAATAGTTACTTTCAAGTAGCGAAAAGGGGGACTAAATGGTCAACAGGCAAAAAATATTGATCGTAGACGATGACAACAATATTGCGGAACTGGTTTCTTTGTACCTTATAAAAGAATGCTTTGATACGAAGATCTGCAACGACGGCGAATCTGCACTGGAGATATTCGATTCCTATGAGCCCAGCCTTGTTTTGCTGGATCTTATGCTTCCGGGCATTGACGGCTATCAGGTGTGCAGAACCATCCGTACGAAATCTCAGACTCCTGTAATCATGCTTTCCGCCAAGGGTGAGGTTTTCGATAAGGTTCTCGGGCTTGAACTGGGAGCCGATGATTACATCGAAAAACCTTTCGATTCAAAAGAACTCGTGGCCAGAGTTAAAGCGGTGCTCAGACGTACAAAGCAGAGTGCTCCCGCAGCAGAGACCACAGATGAAAAGATCGTCAGATACCCCGATCTTTTGATAAACCTTACCGATTATTCCGTAACATACAACAACGAGACGGTGGAGATGCCGCCAAAGGAGATCGAACTTTTGTATTTCCTTGCATCGCAGCCCAACCACGCTTTTACAAGGGAGCAGCTTTTGGATAAGATATGGGGCTACGATTACGTTGGCGATACACGTACCGTTGACGTGCACATAAAGCGTCTTCGTGAGAAGATAAACGACCACGAGCAGTGGAAGATATCCACTATTTGGGGAATAGGTTACAAGTTCGAAACCAAGACAGATAAACAATGAAAAGAACACTGTATCTAAAATTTTTGCTGGCATATCTGATTTTCGGTGTGTTTGGTTTTATAATAGTCAGCTCCTTTGTTTCCCAGACTACATATAACCGTCTGGTGAAAGAAAAGGCGTCCGCACTTTATCGTGAAGCCAACCTGATCGCAAACACTTATGCTGTCGATCTTTACACAAAAGACAGAGCGCTTTCTGACGTGAAAGAGCAGATGGATCTTCTTGCCGAATTCATGCCCGCAACGATCTGGATCATCAACCCTTCGGGAAGAATGATCATGGCGACCGATAAACCCATCGACGTCGAGAATCCGATCATAGTACAGGGCTTCGATCCCACCATAGCAGGTGAAGAAAAGTACACCATAGGTACTTTCTTTGACAGTTTCTCCGAAGAGCAGTTAAGTGTTTTTGCGCCCATCGTGGCTGAGTTTAAAGTAAACGGATACGTTGTCATCCACTATTCGATCGATACGATAGAAAAGCAGAGTGACAACTTCCTTGCTTTATCGTACCTTCTTTTGGCTATTCTTTTCGTAATGTCTCTTATCATCCTGTTCTTCTTTACGGAGATGGTTTATTTCCCGCTTAAAAAGATTACGGAAGCTACCGAGCAATACGCTTCGGGAAACCTTCACTACGAGTTCAGCGTGGATTCGGACGATGAAATGGGATATCTCGCGGCCACTCTTTCTTACATGGCGTCCGAGATTGCAAGAGGCGAGGACAATCAAAAGAAGTTCATCGCAAACGTATCTCACGACTTCAGGTCTCCCCTTACTTCCATAAGAGGATATCTGGAGGCTATGATCGACGGTACCATTCCTCCCGAAATGCACGAAAAATATCTGGGAATCGTGCTAAGCGAGACCGAGCGACTTACAAAGCTTACAAACGGATTACTTGCTCTTAACAACCTTAACATGAAGGGCGTTGTGCTTGATTATTCGGATTTTGACATAAACGATGTCATCCGTCAGACTGCAGCTTCCTTCGAAGGAACCTGCCAGAAGAAAGGCATTACCATCGACCTTGTTTTATTTGACGAGAATATTTATGTTCATGCCGACGAGATGAAGATAGGTCAGGTGCTTTATAACCTGCTTGACAATGCCATCAAGTTTTCGCATCACGATTCGTCCATCAAGATTGAAACTACCGAGAAACACAACAAAGTATTCGTATCGGTCAAGGATTCGGGAATAGGTATTCCAAAAGACGATATCAAGTTTGTGTTTGACCGTTTCTACAAGTCCGACATCTCAAGAGGTAAGGACAAGAAGGGAACGGGACTCGGTCTTGCCATAACAAAAGAGATCATCAACGCTCATAACGAGCATATCAACGTGATCAGTACCGAAGGAGTGGGAACCGAATTTATATTCTCACTTCCGTTATCGGAGGAATGATATATGGATGAAGAAAGAAAAGTAACCGAAGAGATAAAAACCGAAGAAGGGGAAAACCGCGACGTCACGATCATCCGTGAGAAGATAAAGTCACGTCCGGTAAACAAGGGAAAACTTGCAAAGAGCACGCTCATTTCGGCGGTATCCGCCCTTGTTTTCGGTCTTGTTGCCTGCGTTGCGTTCTACGCTTTGGGTCCGGTTGTAAGCGGATATTTTGAGAAAGAAGAGGAAGAAGAAAAACCAAGGCCTCAGGTAATCTTTCCCAATGAGCCTCTCGAGGACGAGATCAATCCCGAAGACATGCTCATCACTCCCGATCCCGCCATCGATCTTAGTGAACTGGCATCTCTTTCCGAGGAAGAGATCGAAAAAGCCATGAGTAAGGTTGAGTTTACGGTAAGCGATTATCAGAAGCTTTATCAAAAACTAACCGAGATAGCCAATACCGCAAAGAAGTCGATCGTACGTGTCAGCGCACTTAAGACCGATACGGACTGGTTTGATAACATGTTCGAGGAAACCAGCGAGAAATGCGGTCTCATAATTGCCGACAACGGGATCGACCTGTTCATAGTCACTTATCTGAAAGATCTTTTGAAGGCGGATGAGATATATCTGACCTTTCCTGACGATACATCGTTAAAAGGCGAGATAGTTTCGGTTGATACAAGGACCGACCTTTGCGTTTTAAGCGTCCCCCTTGATTCTATAAATCAAGAAACAAAGGAAAGCTATGAGATCGCCACGCTTGGCGGATCGAATTCATCGCGTCTTGCCGGAAGTCTTGTGATCGCCATAGGTAGTCCCATGGGTAATTACGGCTCACTAAATTACGGAATGATCACATCCGTGAACAAAGAGATAAACGTAGTCGATCGTCTTTACAGGCAGATAACCACCGACATATACGGCAGTTCATCCGCCACGGGAGTTCTTATCAATCTAAAAGGCGAGATACTGGGAATAATAGACACCAAATACTCGGATAACGATACAAAGAACCTAATAAGCGCCATCGGCATAACCGAGCTTAAGGGAACTATCGAGAACATGATAAACGGCAAGGAACTCGTCCGTTTCGGAGTCACCGGAGCAAACGTTCCCGGAGAAGCCGTATTGTTATACAATGCGCCCAGAGGAGCCTTTGTAAGAACCGTGGAAATGGACTCTCCCGCAATGGCCGGAGGCATACAGGCAGGAGATATCATAACAGCCGTAAACGGAAGACCGGTAACCGGATATATGGATCTGGTTACAGAGGTTAAAGATATGACACCGGACGAAGAAACCGAGATCACTGTAAGCAGACAGTCGGTGGAGGGTTACAAGAACATGACTTTTGCCATAGTTCCGGAATTACTTGGAGGTACACAGTAACATTATGAAATTCATCAAAGAGATACGTGACGGAGAGCAGATTCAGGGAATCTATCTTTGCAAACAGAAAACAAGTGCGGTGACAAAGAACGGAAAACCCTATGAAAATGTCATTTTGCAGGACAAGACCGGCTCCATAGATTGCAAGATTTGGGATGTAAAGAGCGCAGGTATCGCCGATTTCGAAGCACTTGAGTATATAGACATAGTTGCGGATGCATCCATATTTAACGGCGCGATGCAGTTATCGATAAAAAGAGCGAGGGTGGCCGAAGAAGGGGAATACAACCCCGCAGATTACCTTCCCGTAAGTTCAAAAGACATCAACATAATGTACGATGAACTGATAGGGTATATTAATTCAATTTCAAATCACTACCTTAAAGAGCTTTTGGAGTATTTCTTTGTAAAAGACGAGGCGTTAAAGAAAGCTTTCAGATCCACGAGTGCCGCAAAGAGCGTTCACCACGGATTTGTGGGAGGACTTTTGGAGCATACCCTTTCGGTTACGGGAACCTGTGATTACATCGCTTCAAAGTATCCCATCATAAAAAGAGACTTACTCATTACCGCGGCCATCTGCCACGACATAGGAAAAACAAAAGAACTTTCCGCTTTTCCCATAAACGACTATACGGATGAAGGAAACCTTCTGGGACATATCGTGATGGGTTACGAGATGATAGGAAAAGCATGCGAGAACATCGACGGATTTCCAAAGAGTCTTGAAAATGAGTTAAAGCATTGCATACTTGCTCACCACGGAAAACTTGAATTCGGTTCACCCAAGAAGCCTGCCCTCATTGAAGCGGTGGCACTTAACTATGCCGACGATCTAGATGCCAAGATGGAGACCTTTAAAGAAGCTTTGGAGGGCACCAGCAATTACGACTGGCTCGGATTTAACAAGATGCTTGATACCAACATAAGAATGACCAGATCAGAGGAATGATGTTTTGCCTTACTTAAAGAATGAAGAAGTTACGGTTGATATTACGGCACTTGGAAACGACGGAGAAGGAATAGGCCATTTAAGCGACGGTATGACTGTATTCATACCCGGCACCGTTCCCGGCGACAAAGTGCTCGCTCACATAGTGAAGGTGAAGAAAACCTGTCTTTATGCTATTTGCAGGGAGGTTATCGCACCTTCTTCTTTTCGTGTGAAAGAAGAGTGCCCCGTTGCCGCCAAATGCGGAGGATGTACACTTCAGCATCTTTCTTACGATAAGCAGCTTGAGTACAAAGAAAACAAAGTCAAAGACTGTATAGAGCGAATAGGCGGAATTAAGAATCCTCCCATGGAGCCTATCATAGCGGCGGATGACATATATCATTTCCGTAACAAGGCTCAGTTCCCTGCGGGGCTTAACAAAGAAGGCAATTTCATAACGGGCTTTTACCGTGTAAGGAGTCACGATGTAGTCGAGAACACCGACTGCGCCATCGAATCAAAGATTAACAGACCCCTTATAGAAGCAGTCGTAAGCTTTATGAGAAGCGGGAACATCGCGCCCTACAACGAAGAAACCGGAAAAGGCCTTATAAGACACATATACACTCGTGTAGGTTTCTTTACACATGAAGTCATGGTCTGTCTTGTGATAAACGGCGAAAAGGTGCCCGGAAGCGATGAACTTAAAGACATACTAATAAAAGTGTGCGAAGAAAACGGGCATAAGCTTTCATGCTTTTGTTTGAACATCAATAAAAAGAAAACCAACGTCATACTGGGAAATGAATGCAGGCTTTTATACGGAAATCTCTATATAACCGACACCATCGGCGATATAAGTTACCGTATTTCACCCCTTTCTTTTTACCAGGTAAACCCTTATCAGACAAAGAAACTCTACGATGTCGCGGCGGAATTTGCGGGCCTTACCGGAGATGAGGTCGTATGGGATCTTTATTGCGGTATCGGTACGATATCTTTATATCTTGCAAGGAAAGCTAAGAAAGTTTACGGAGTTGAGATAGTTCCGGAAGCCATCGACGATGCACGCATCAATGCGGATATCAACAACATCACCAACGCGGAGTTCTTTGTGGGAGCATCGGAAGATATCGCTCCTTCGCTTCCCGCACCCGATGTCATCGTGGTGGATCCGCCTCGTAAAGGCTGCGACGAGAAACTGTTAAAAACGATAATCGATACTGCCCCGAAGCGCCTTGTATACGTATCATGCGATCCCGCAACCCTGGCCCGTGATCTTAAGATTCTTTCGGAAAACGGATTCAAATTGGAGCGAGTCCGTCCCGCAGATCAATTTTGTCACAGCTGCCATGTTGAGACCGTTGCCCTCGCGGAAAAGGCATTGGGCCTTGCTTAAGAAATCTAAACGTATGAACAACGAATTGATTGCAAAGTATGAAAAACTGAAAAAATATATAGCGTCGTTTAAAAGTGTGGCGGTTGCCTATTCAAGCGGAGTCGACTCGACGTTTCTTCTTTATGCCGCAAAGGAGGCTCTTGGTGACAAAGCGGTAGCGCTTACCGCCACCGCCGCTTCTTTTCCGAAAAGAGAGCTTTGCGAAGCAAAAGAGTTTTGCGAAAAGATTGGTGTTAAACAATTTGTCATCGATTTTGACGAGTTTAAAGTGGAAGGCTTTTGTGAAAATCCGAAAAACCGATGCTATCTGTGTAAGCGGGAACTGTTCACACTGATGGGTAAAGTTGCTTTAGAAAACGGGGCCAAAGAGATTCTGGAAGGCTCGAACCTTGACGACGAAGGCGACTACAGACCCGGAATGATGGCCATAAAAGAGCTTGGGATCAAAAGCCCTTTAAGAGAGCTTGGATTTACAAAGGCCGAGATCAGGGAACTGTCCAAGGAGTTTAATCTCCCCACATGGCAAAAGCCTTCTTTTGCCTGCCTCGCAAGCCGTTTTCCTTACGGCGAGACCATAACCAAGGAAAAGCTTGAGATGGTTGAAAAGGCCGAGGAGTACTTGCTTGATATGGGATTTAAGCAGGTAAGAGTCAGGATTCATTCCGATGTGGCAAGGATCGAACTTGATCCGAGCCAATTTGACATGATGATGAAGGAAGAAACCAGAACGGCTGTATATAAGAAATTAAAAGAGTTCGGTTTTTCATATGTCTCAATGGATCTTCTCGGATATCGAACGGGAAGCATGAATGAGACAATAACAGGGTAAAAAGAAAGAGGATCTAAATATGAGAGCTTACGAAAGACTTTTAAAATACGTTGTGGTACACACAACTTCGGACGAGGAGTCTGAGAGCGTTCCGTCAACAAATATTCAGTTTGATCTTGCAAGATTGCTTGAAGCAGAGATGAAAGAACTGGGAATAAGTGATGTCAGTGTCGACGAACATTGCTACGTTACGGGACGTATTCCTGCCACAAAGGGATGTGAGAATGCTCCGAAGATCGGATTTATCGCGCATCTTGATACCGCTCCGGATTGTTCGGGTGAAAACGTAAAACCCCTCATTCACGAAAACTATGACGGTAAAGATGTTTTCCTTAAAAACGGGCGGGCCATCACCACAAATCTGTTCCCTCATCTTATGACTCTTAAGTGAAGAACTCTCATTACCACCGACGCAACCACAC
>JAEEGJ010011162.1_pt1 | contig 22928 bp, 23 predicted proteins | sample 8958761 | NCBI WGS metagenome assembly JAEEGJ01 (sample SAMN16246546, study PRJNA631951) | gut metagenome | biome: gut microbiome; feature: rumen; material: RS-attached | host: Bos | place: Iran: Karaj | collected 2018-10 | reverse complement strand
TTTAATATACTGATTTAATCTGAAGTTGCAGAAGTCTGCAACTCACCTCCCCGTGCTTTGTAGTATGTATTCCCGTAAGGATTATTATATAACGAAAATGCTTCAAATTCAAGGCTTTCATACCTATGTGTGCCTTTGAGCGAAGCGAGAAAGGAATGGAGTTTAATATGAATGAAAAAGGTTTTGTTCCATAAGTAGATACCAAAACATTAAGTAATAAATCAGGTAAAACATCAGGTAAAAAATCAAAAACATATAGTGGCCCAGCTGTAGAATTAGGCTTATTAACTAAATCAGAAAGAGATCGTATAAAAGAAATATGCAAAGACGATTTTTCACCGGCTGGAAAATCTCGTAAATATACGGACAAGAATGGAGAAGAAAAAGTTTTATATGCGTATAATAGTAATTTTTTAGAAAACGCATTACTTCAGGTTCTTAAGAATAGATTAATGGCAATACATGGTTATTCTTATGATAATTGGATAAAGGGTGATATAAAGGACCATGTATTTAGTGGTGAAATTAAAAGAATAATTTGGAGAAATTATGATGAATCACGTTTTGTAAAAGATTTTATAGATGGAGCGAGAAAACTGTATTTTGAAGGCAAGATTGTAAGAATGATAGATTATCCTCAATTCGAAGAAGATATTGATAGATGTTTAGCATCTATTAATGTACCAGTTTTAATAAGAAATAATGAACAAGAACTGGAGAGAGACTAAATAAATATAATATGAATAGTATTTAGGATTATCAGACAAAGTCAATTAATCGATTTTGTCTGATTTTTTGTTGAAAAATATTGTGAGTTGAAAAGTAATATTATTATCCAACAGGTTTATAATTAAGTTGTATTATAAAAATAACAGAAACTATTGCTTTTACAGTTGAATTTTTAAATGCTTTGTAGTAAAATAACCATAGATACAAAAAGAAAGGAAAGTAAAATTATGAAAAAAGTTTTAGTTACAGGTGGAACAGGATATATAGGAAGCCATACAGTTGTTGAGCTATTAAATGCTGGAAGAGAAGTTATTATAATAGATAATTTTTCAAATAGTAAACCAGAAGTATTAGAAAAAATAAAACAAATAACAGGTAAAGACGTTAAATTTTATAATATTGATTATTTAAATAGAGAAGAAGTAGAAAAAGTATTTGAGGAAAATGAAATAGAATCTGTAATAAATTTTGCAGGATATAAAGCTGTTGGAGAATCAGTAAAAGAGCCTTTAAAATATTACCATAACAATGTTTCGGGAGCTATAATCCTTTTAGAAACTATGCAAAAATATAATGTTAAAAAATTTATATTTAGTTCATCAGCTACTGTTTATGGAGCTCAAGGAAATGGAAAATGTGTTGAGACTATGAAAAGAGGAGAAACTACAAATCCATATGGTACAACAAAATCAATGATAGAAAAAATATTAGAAGATATGTATTCAGCAGATAATAGTTGGAACATTGCTATTTTAAGATATTTTAATCCAGTTGGTGCACATGAAAGTGGACTAATAGGTGAGGATCCACAAGGTATTCCAAATAATTTAATGCCTTTTATTATGAAAGTTGCTAATAAAGAAATTCCACAGTTAAATATATTTGGGAATGATTATAAAGAAACAGAAGATGGAACATGTGCAAGAGACTTTATACATGTTGTTGATTTAGCAATAGGACATATAAAAATGTTAGAAAAATTAGATAAAGAAAATTCTGGAATTTTTGTGTATAACTTAGGAACAGGAAAACCTTATACAGTTCAACAAATGGTAGATACTTTTATAAAAGTAAACAATATAGATGTTCCATATAAATATGCTGAAAGAAGAGATGGAGATTTACCAGTATTATATTCAGATCCAACTAAAGCAAAGCAAGAGTTGGGATGGGTAGCAACTAGAACATTAGAAGATATGTGCAGAGATTCTTGGAATTATGTTTTAAAAGGAAAGTGAGTTAATGAAAAGTGTTTTAATTGCATTAAGAGACTTAAAAATTGGAGGAATTGAAAAATCAGCAATTACATTAATCAAATTTTTAAAAGAAAATGGATATGACATTACACTTGTTTTAGAAGAAAAAGAAGGAGAATTATTAGAAAAAGTAGATAAATCAGTAAAAATTATTCAGTATAAGCCATCAAATTTCAAATTAAAAATAATTAGAAAAATTATAAATTTAATAAAACAAATAATTTTTAAAGTAAAATACAAAAATAAATTTGACGTATCTATTTCTTATGCTACATATTCAAAGCCAGCTTCATTTGTAGCAAGAGTTGCTTCTAAAAATTCGATTTTGTGGTGTCATGCTGATTATTTAGCTTTATATGATAATAAAAAAGAAAAAGTAAAAAAATTTTTTGAAGATATAAATTATTATGATTTTTCAAAAATAGTATTTGTTGCAAAAAGCGCAATGAATAGTTTTAAAGAAGTTTTTCCAAATATAACAAATCTTTATTATTGTAATAATTTAATTGATATAAACGAAATATATGAAAAAGCTAAAGAAAAAATTTCAATACATTACAATAGAGAAATAACAACATTTTTAAATGTTGGAAGACATGATGAAAAACAAAAGAAATTAACTAGAATAATAAAAGCAGCCTCTCTTTTAAAAAGAGAAAATTATAAATTTAGAATTATTTTTGTAGGAAGTGGACAAGATTCGAACAAATATAAAAAATTGGTAAAAAAATATAATTTGCAAAAAAATATAATTTTTGAAGGAGCAAAGATAAATCCATATCCATATTATCAAATATCGGATTGTGTTATTCTTTCTTCAGATTACGAGGGATACCCTGTTGTTTTTTTAGAGAGCTATTTATTTAATATACCAATTATTACAACAGACGTATCTGACTATGGAGATATTTTGCAAGGAAGAGGAATGGTTACTTTTAAAAATACTAAATCAATTTATAAAGCTATGAAAAAATATATGGAAAAAGGATACACTATAAATAAGGAATTTGATGCAAGAAAATATAATGAGCAAATACAAAATAAATTGAAGGAAATTTTAAAAAAATAGTTGAATTTTTTAAGAAATTAAGCTAGAATATTATAAGATTAAACGAAGGGATGGATTTTAAATGAAAAAAATAAAACTAATTGCAAAAATTTTAACTATTATAATTATATGTTTGGTAGGATTTGTTGGAATATATTTACCATGGAAACAACCAATAGAGATGAATAATTTAGTAAAAGAATATAATTTAAGCAAAGATTTAAAAGGATATAGAGAAATAATTTTAAAAGTTAGTGATGCAAACAAAGTATTAGATGCAGATAAAAAAGTTATAGGAGATACAGATTCATATAATGACGACACAATAAAAGAGCAAAAATATACAAAATCAGATGAAAAAGTAAATAGTAGTGAAGTTTTAAATGAGCAAAATTATGAAAAATCAAAATCTATTATAGAAAAGAGATTAAGTAAATTTGGTGTACAAGATTATAATTTAAGTATGGACAAACAATCAGGCACAATCTATATCCAAATACCTGAAGATACTAATACAGATAGAGTTGTAAATAATATAACACAAACAGGAAGCGTTGAGCTTAAGGATTCAAAAGATGATACTAAAGTATATTTAAAAAGCGAAAATTTAAAAGAAGCTAAAGTTTTATACAATCAAGAAACTACAGGAACAGCTGTATATATGAGTTTACAATTCAATAAAGAAGGTAAAGAAATTTTAAAAAATATAAGTGAAAACGAATATAAGACTTTACCAGAAAAAGATACAGATAAATCTGAAGATGCTAATAATGAAGAGAATAAAGAAGCGGATAATACTGACGAAAGTAAAAAAGAAGATAGCACAGAAAGTTCAAGTTCAGAAGAAAATAAAGAAGAACAAAAACAAGTAACACTATATATTTCAGGAAGTGCTGTAACTACAACAAGTTTTGACGAACCTGTAGAAACAGGAAACATTGACTTAAGAACAGCACAACCAACTACTGATTCAGATGCATTACAAAATTCTATAACATCAGCTCAAACTATTTCAGCTTTATTAAATAATGGAGTATTACCTATAAAATATAACGTAAAAGAAAATCAATATGTTAAAACAGATATTAATGCAGAAACTGTTAAAAAAGTTATAATAGCTGTAGCAGTTATTGTTGCAATTTTATTAGTATATATGATAAAAAAACACAAAACAAGAGGAATATTAGCAACAATAAGCTATATAGGTTTTGTTTCATTATATACAATTCTATTAAGAGTGTTTAATGTAACTATCGCATTAGAAGGAATAGCAGGAGGAATAATAATATTAGTTTTAAACTATTTAGTGAATATGAAACTATTAGAAGTAAATGGTGATAAAAAAGAATATTATAAATCATACTTAGACATTATTATGAAACTAATACCTATTTTTGTAATTTCTATTATATTTGTATTTATTCCAGTAACAACACTTGCAAGTATTGGAATGACATTATTCTGGGGAATAGTATTAATGTTAGCATACAATGTAACTCTAACTAAAAATATAGTAGATTAAAGGACAAGGAGGATACAATACATGAAAAATAAAAATTTAATAATTTATATAATAATATGCTTAATAATAATTGCAGGCATAGCAGTTTGGCAATCTAAAGGATTTAGAACAGAAATTCAATACACACCTAGAAAACAAATACAACTTACAAATTATACAGGAATAAATATTTCAGATGTAGAATCTATTGCATCTGAAGTATTAGGAAATACAACATATATTATTCAACCAGTAGAAACTTTTGGAAATGCAGTATCTATTGTAGCAAAAAATATGACTGAAGAACAAAGAGATAAAATAGTAGAAAAATTTAATGAAAAATATAATACAAAACTAGAAAAAGAAAAAGTAGAAATATATTCAATACCACACACAAGAGTTAAAGATATATTAAAAAGATATATTGTTCCAGGAATAGCAACACTTTGTTTAGTAATAGTATATTTTGCTATAAGATTCAGCAAAATAGGATGTAAAAGAGTTATTGCAAAAACAATGCTTGTGCCTATAGTTTCTGAATTAATAGTATTTAGTATAATGTCAATTGCAAGAATTCCATTTAGCAGACTTGCAGTTGCAACAGGCTTAACTGTATATTTAATTTCTTTAATAGCATTAACAGTAATGTTTGAAAATCAAAGGAATAGATATATAGAAGAACTAGAAAATAATAAATAAGAAAGGACTTGACAAAAATGGAAGAGAAGGAAGTTATTTTAACACAAGAAGGATATAACAAATTAGAAGAGGAATTAAACTATTTAAAAACAACAAAAAGAACAGAAATTGCAGAAAGAATAAAAGTAGCTAGAGGATTTGGAGATTTATCAGAAAACTCAGAATATGATGAAGCTAAAACAGCTCAATCAGAAAATGAACAACAAATTTTAGATTTGGAAGTAAAATTAAGAAATGCTAAAGTAATAAATGAAAAAGAAATAGATTTAGAAACTGTTCAAATTGGAAATATAGTTAAAGTACATGATGTAGAATTTGACGAAGATGTAACATACACTATAGTAGGTTCAACAGAAGTAAATTTAGCAGAAAATAAAATTTCAAATGAATCACCTTTAGGAAAAGCACTTCTTGGAGCTAAAAAAGGTGACCAAGTAGAAGTTCATGCACCAGCTGGAATTATGAAATATAAAATTTTAGCAATAAAAAAATAATTTTTAAAAATGAAGACAAGAATTCTGTCTTTATTTTTTTGCTAAATTTTTAAGTTATTTAGTTAAATAAGATTATTTTTCAAAATACATATATTTTCAAAACTTTATGAATAGTATTAAATGGGATGTGATACAATGAAAACTATATATATTGAACAAATAAAGAAGAAGACATTATTTAATAGGATTATAAAAGTTCATAAAAAAGAAAACAAAATTATTATAAATAACGATATTAAGTTTTCTAAAAAAATAAAAATTGTAAAAAAGATAAAACAAATTTTAGAAAAAGAAAAATGTAGACAAGTTGCATTAGAAAAAGATTTAAAAGAAGATGATGACATAATAAAATTATTATATAGCAATAACATTAATATATGTAATAAAAAATGGCTTTTAAAAAATATTGTAGATGAAGTAATTGAAGAAATATTAAATGGAAATCAAAGAAAACAAAGTGAAATAAGTATTTGTGTAAATGAAATAGATACAAAAGTAGAAGAATATATTTTAAAATTTGCAAGAGAATTTAAAACAATAAATATAATAACAAATCATATAGGGAAGTTTAAATATATTGAAAAAGAGTTATACGACGAAGGAATAATAATAAACATAACAAATAATAAAAGAAAAAGTTTAAGTAAAGCCAAACTAATATTAAATGTAGATTATCCAAAAGAAATTTTAAATCAATTTACTATATTTGATAAAGCAACAATAATAAATTTAGAAGGAGATATAAAAATAAATAAAAAAAGATTTTCAGGAAAAATAATAAATGATTATAAATATAATATAGATGAGCAAAGTGATGTAAAAAAATATATATTAAATAATGCTCTAGAAAACTATGATGAAAGAGATATATGCCAAGTACTAGAAATTGTCCCTAAAGGAATCTTAAAATTATAGTACAAATTGTTTGAAAAGGTTCTAAAATAAAGCTTAAGAGAATAAAATTAATATAAAGGAGGCCGAAAATATGATAATAGAAGAGAAAAGAAATACAAGTTTCAATAATACTTCAAATTTGACAAATGTTATACAAAATCTAGTTTTAGAAAATAGAGAAAAATTAAATGTATCTGGAGTTAATGATGTATTAAGTTTCGATGATCAAGTTGTAATAATGGAAACAGAATTAGGACTATTAACTATAAAAGGGGAGAATTTAAAAATAAACAAGCTAAGCATAGATACATCAGAAGTTATTGTAGAAGGAAGAATAAACAATTTAACATATAGTGATCATCAAACAAAAACAGAAGGGGGAATTTTTGGCAAAATATTTAAATAAGGTGATTTTTTATGGCAGGTAATCAAACATATCTATTTATTGTATTTACCATTGTAGGAATTATAATAGGTGTTTTATTTGACATTTTTAGAATACTTAGAAAATCTTTCAAAACAAAAGATATAGTAACATACATGGAAGACATACTTTTTTGGATATTAACAGGTATTATAATACTATTTTCAATGTACAAATTTAGTAATGGAGAATTGAGGTTTTTCATGATAATTGGAATAATAATGGGAACATTAATGTATATGATAACTTTTAGCAGGTATGTAATTAAAATATCAGTATTTATTATAAAAATAATAAAAACAATAATTGTGTATCCAGTAAAAGTTGTAGAAAAAATATTAAAAAAAATTATTATTCGACCAATATTTATTATTTGTATAAATTTTAAGAAAAATTTTATAAATTTTGTCAAAAAAAATAAAAAAAACAGGGGAATTTTTGTGAAAAAGGAGAAATATAATAATATATAGAATATTATGTTTATAAGGGATGAAAAAACTAATGAATAATGTAAAAAAATTAATAAAAAGATTAATAATTGTATGCATAATTATATATGCAGTAATAACATTTTTTAATCAACAAAAAATCTTAAATACATATGCTTCAAACGATGCAGAGTTAGATAAAAAACTTGTACAAGCACAAGAATACCAAGAAGAATTAAATAAAATAAAAAATAATGTAAACTCAAACGAATACATAGAAGAAGTAGCAAGGGAAAAATTAGATATGTATTTACCAAATGAAAGAGTATATTTAAATCAATAATGGAAAATGGGACGGTTCTCTTTTCCAAGGAAAAAGTATAAAAAAGAAAGCAAAACATAGTCTTTATTGATTATGTTTTTTATTTGGAAAATGGGACGGTTCTCTTTTCTGGAAAATGGGACGGTTCTCTTTTCCAAAAAGAAAAATAATATAATTTCAAAACCTACATTTTTTTTCTTAAAAATTATAAAATTATCTTGAAAAAAAATAAACTATGTAGTAGAATAGAATATGTCGTTAGAAATATACAAAAAAGGGGATGCAAATATGGTAGATTCAATGGAAAAATTAGTTAGCTTATGCAAAAATAGAGGATTTGTATATGCAGGTTCAGAAATATATGGTGGTTTGTCAAATACATGGGATTATGGACCACTAGGAGTAGAATTAAAAAACAACATTAAAAAAGCTTGGATGAAAAAAATGGTTCAAGAAAATAAATATAATGTTGGAATTGATGCTGCTATACTTATGAATCCAGAAGTTTGGGTTACAACAGGTCATGTAAGTACATTTGCAGATCCATTAATAGATTGTAAAGAATGTAAAACAAGACATAGAGCAGACAAATTAATAGAAGAATGGGCTACAAAACACGGAAAAGATGTTATTGCAGATGGCTGGACAGATGAAGAAACTGTTAAGTACATTAATGATAATAACATAGTGTGTCCAGTTTGTGGAAAGCTTAATTTTACAGCAATTAGAAAGTTCAACTTAATGTTTAAAACATTTCAAGGAACAACAGAAGATGCAAAATCTGAAATATATCTTCGCCCAGAAACAGCACAAGGTATATTTGTAAACTTTAAAAATGTTTTAAGAACAACTAGAAGAAAACTTCCAATGGGAATTTGTCAACAAGGTAAAGCTTTCAGAAACGAAATAACACCAGGAAACTTCATTTTTAGAACACGTGAATTTGAACAAATGGAAATAGAATTTTTCTGCAAGCCAGGTACAGATTTAGAATGGCATGAATACTGGAAAGAAAATTGCAAAAACTTTTTATTATCACTTGGAGCTCATGAAGAAAATATTAGATTTAGAAACCACTCTAAAGAAGAATTATCATTCTATAGTAATGCTACAGCAGATATAGAATATAAATTCCCATTTGGATGGGGAGAAGTTTGGGGAATAGCAGACAGAACAAATTATGACTTATCTAGACACATGGAGGCAACAAAACAAGATTTAACATATTTAGATCCAGAAACAAACGAAAAATATGTACCATTTGTTATAGAGCCTTCAGTTGGTGTAGATAGATTAATGCTTATGTTCTTATGCGATAGCTATGAAGAAGAGAAAATTGCAGAAGACGACACAAGAGTTGTAATGCATTTTCATCCTGCACTTGCACCATTTAAAGTTGCAATTTTACCATTATCTAAAAAATTATCTGAACCAGCAATGAAATTACATAATGAATTATCAAAATCATTTATGTGTGATTATGATGAAACAGGTTCAATCGGAAAAAGATATAGAAGAGAAGATGAAATTGGAACTCCATATTGTATTACAGTTGATTTTGATACACTTGAAGACAATCAAGTAACAATAAGAGATAGAGATACAATGGAGCAAGTTCGTATTCCTATTTCAGAAGTAGAAAATTGGTTAAAAGAAAAAACACAATTTTAATATTTCATTTAATAGAAAAGTTTCAAACATTTCTATTATACAAAAAAGCGATACCATTTTAAATTTGGTATCGTTTTTTGCATAAATAAATATTTTAGTTAAATCAAATTTTTTTTAATGAAAATTTTAGCTATAAATTCTATAATCTATATCAGGAAAAATTGCATCTTTTAATTCAATGTCTTTTATAAATTTGGAATCAAGACAATCATTTTTTAAATCATAATATAATTTTGTAAATCTGCCAATATGGTCTTTTATTCTTTTGTGAGCGTAATCTACCATAGTATTGTTTGTAATTATAAATAACCAGTCACTACTTTGAGCAAGTAATAATTCTCTTGCCATTTGATTTAAAGCACGAACTTTAAGCTTAGTTTCTTTATATTTTTTTGTAGATGTAATAGAAGTAACAGATTTTTTTGAAGCCTTTAAATTTCTTATTTGTTCTTCCATTTTTATTAAATCTTCGTTGCAATTTTTATATGTATATGCTACTTCACACATTCTGTCTCCAGCTGTATGTAAATGTTTATGAGCATAATCATTTGAAGGATTAAGCCAAACTTCACTATACCCATTTGCACCCCAACTAGAACGACAAGGTTCACATTCTTGAATTTCTGGATATTTATCCATATATTCTGAAGGAGTAATAAGTTCAAAATTACATTCATCATAATATATTTTTTTAAATAATATGTATAGCCAATATGGACCTTCATACCACCAATGACCATAAAGTTCTGCATCGTAAGGACAAAGCACGATAGGGGGCTTATCCATATATGAACTTGCATTTTCTATCTGTTTAGTTCTCGAATCTAAAAAATGTCCAGCTTGACGTTCAGCAGAATCTTTTGCCCATTGAATATTGTAAATATCTTTATTATCTGTTTTTCCGGTTATTCTATTATATTTTATTCCAGTATTTACTCTAACTCCATTATGAGCTATATAAGGTTTTATGTATTCATAATCTGCTTCATATCCAATGTCTCGATAAAATTCACGATAATTATAATCTCCTGGATAACCGTTAATAGAACTCCAAACTTGTCTTGAAGATTCTAAATCTCTTCCAAATACTGTAAATCCTCTAGGAGAAACAATAGGAGATAAAGTACCATAAATTGGAGTAGGTTTAGCATATAAAACACCATGTGTTTCAACTATTGCATAATCTATACCAAATTCGCGTAAATATTTATCAGCTTCAGGAACATAGCCACACTCTGGTAGCCAAATACCACGAGGCTTTTTTCCAAAATATCTTTCATAAGTTTGAACTCCAACTGCAATTTGAGCACGTACAGTTTTTTCGTTTATATACAAAATAGGAAAATAACCATGAGTTGCACCACATGTAATTATTTCTAGAACTCCTAAATCTTGAAATTTTTTAAATCCTGAAATTAAATTACAATTATATATATCTTTGAACCAATGTAAATCATTAGAATATCTTTCAAAATAATATTTAGAAAGGTCATTTACTCTTGTATCATATGTAGTTCTTTTTATTTCTTTTTCTGCAAGCTCAATATGTTGCTCTAGATATTTAATATATTTATTTTGCAATAATTTGCTATCTAACATAGAAAGTAGAGGAGGAGTCATAGTCATTGTTATTCTAAATTTTACACCTTCATCTACTAGTTTCTGAAAATTTTGTAATAATGGTATATATGTTTCTGAAATTGCTTCATATAGCCAAGACTCTTCTAAATAATCATCACTTTCAGGGTGATGTATAAAAGGAAGATGAGCATGTAATACAAAGCTTAAGTATCCTTTTTTCTGCATTTTTTGGTTCCTTTCTTTAAATTAAGGACGGCTCTCTGGAAAAGGGGACGGTTCTCTTTTCCATTTTAAAAATTTGGAAAAGAGAACCGTCCCTTTTTCCACTTATTTAAGAATCGCCCCTGTATATTTTAAAATTTATTTAAATTGTGATGAAAACATTCCGGATTTTGAAGAAGAACCTGTTAATTCAATGTTTTCAACCTCAAAGTTCTCATTAGGGTATAGGTATTTATATAAATCTTGGATGCTAAATATACCATAATTTGTTATGAACTTGAATTGATTTATATCTTTTTCAATAATTTGTCCTGTTTTAACATTTTTAAATTTTATAGTATTATTAAAATCAAATAATATTTTATTATTTGGTGAAGCCATTTCATTAGATGAGGTAATGTATATATAGTAAGGAATATATACTGACTGATTATATTGCTGAGCATGGTTAATTGGTTTCCTTCCAAGTTCAACATGATATTCGCAATTTGCATCATCTATATGTAAATACCAACTGTTGGCAAAATCATCAATAGTAACCTCAAAAGAATAGTTTAAAGTATCGTTATAAACTATAAGCACAGGTTTAGTAGAATTAAAAAAGTTTTCGCCAAATGAATCTATTAATTTACTTTTATCTTCATCTGATATTTCCCAATATATAAAAAGCATTTTAGGTGTTTGAGCTAAAACTCTTACAACTGTTTTATTGTACATAAAAGGTAAATCATAATATTCTGCTTTAAAATCTGCTTTTGTAGCTATCTTATTTGAAGCAGTTGATTTTTTTCTTGAAGTTGATTTTTTTGTAGCAGCAGTAGTATTTTTTATTTTTTTAGCTTCTGTCTTTTTTGAATTAGTTGTTTTTGCAGTTTTATCATCTTTTACTTTTGAAGCTTTTTTGGTTTCTGACTTTTTAGAAGTGTTTTCCTTTTTTGTTTCCGCTTTTTTGGATGGCGTTACTTTTGATGTTGCTACAGTTTTTTTGACTTTAGCTGATTTTGCTGATGTAGTTTTCTTGGATTTAGCTGATTTGGCTACCGAAGTTTTCTCGACCTTAGCTTTTTTTTCTTCTATTGGTTCTAATTCTTTTGTTTTCTTTGCCATTATTTATCCTCCTAAGTATATTTTACTACTTATATATAGTATACTAAAATAAAAATAAATTCAAGAGTTTTTTTAATATTTTAAAAAATAATTATTGCTATTTAGAACAAAAAGCCATAATCCCATAAAATAAAATGGAAAAGAGAACCGTCCCAATTTCCAATCAGACAGCTTTGTTAAATTCAATATTTTTTATTTTAGCAACACGTGTTAAATAGTTAAGTTTAGACTGCAAAGCCTTAATTTGATAAGTATAAAAATCTACTAATTCATCTTCTGCAAATTCAAAATTATTGTGAGCTTTATTTAATTCTTTTGTAGTTTCAATTATATTTGAAATAAGTTGTATATTTTTTTCATTGTCATTTAAATCAAAAATTAATTGTTCTTTTTCAAATTCCATTTAATCCACCTCTTTTAGGTAATATATGTAATAGTTTGAATTATATTCTAAAATCTTATATAATTATAACAATAGGAATATGAGTCAGATTTTTATTGCAAAATTTAGTCACCTAATACAAAAAAATCTTACAAAATTTATTGACTTATTTTGGCATAAAATGATATACTATTATAAGAAAAAATGAATAACAAACTTAAGAGGTGCATAAGGTTGAAAAATTAATTCTTTTCCAGCTTGATTTGTGCGTATAGAAAGAAAGGAACGATAGAAAAATGAAAACAAATAGAATAATATCAGTAGTTTTAATCATAACAATTTTTATAACAATGTTAAGTTTATATCCTAGCAAAGTTATGGCTGTGACACAAAAAAAAGACAGCCAAATTAATAATATTGATGATAAAAAATATCCAGGAATTAAATCAATGATACAAAATTTGCAAAAGAAACATCCAAAATGGAATTTTAAAGTTTTTTATACAGGACTTAATTGGAATGATGTAATAAAAAATGAATCATATCATGGTAGAAATCTTATAGGTGCAAACAGATCAAATTATTCAGGTGACTGGATTTGCGAAAGTTGTGAAGATGACGACAAAACATACAGTGGTGGAAATTGGGTATGTGTTTCTAGTCAAGCTATTGCATATATGATGGATCCTAGAAATTCTCTATATTATGAAGACGTATTTCAGTTTTTAGAATTATCAAATGATTCAAACATATCATATGACAAAAACATAATAAAAAGTATTTTAAATAATTCATTTTTAGATGATGGAAATTTAGATAGATACATAAATACTATTGTAAATCACAGCAAAGAAAAAGATGTAAATCCATATTATATAGCAGCTAAAATTATACAAGAGCAAGGGAAAAAAGGTGGCTCTACATTCAAAATGAAAACAACTGAAGATGGAGAAACAGTATATTATTATAATATATTTAACATTAAAGCTACAGGAAGTACAAGATCTGCTATAATAAGTAATGCTCTAAATTGGGCATCAAAAAAAGGATGGAACACTATCGAAAAAAGTTTAATTGGAGGAATTGATTTTGTTGCAAATGGTTACTTAAGTGAAGGACAAGATACAATGTATTTTGAAAAATTTGATGTAATTGCAAATTCGTTCTATTCACATCAATATGCACAAGATGTTATGTATGCTCAAAATCAAGGAGAAAGACTTAGAAGAATTTTAGAAGGAATAGATGCAACAGAATATGCATATACTTTTGTAATACCACTTTATGAAAATATGCCAAATAAAGCATGTAAAAGACCTTCTACAACAAGAACAGATTCACCAGATTATGATTATAGCTCAAGCAACAACGATTCAAGCAATACTTCAACAGAAAACAATACATCTGAAGAAAATAACTCTTCAAGTGAATCAATTACACAAAAAACAGGAGATATTACAGGAGACTCAAAAATAGATTCAGCAGACTTATTATATTTAAGAAAATATTTATTAGGAAAAACAACATACTCAAATGAACAAAAAAAGTGTGCAGACACAAATAATGATGGTAAAATAGACTCGGCAGATTTATTAAATGTTAGAAGATTTTTACTTGGTAAAATAAAAAGCTTTTAGTGCATAACTCGTCTAACTTTTCAGATTAGAACGATTTATGTATTGGAAAGGAATGTTAGAGAACATGAAGATAAAAAATAAATTAATTTTAAATTTGATTTTACTTATATTATTATTAGCAATAAACTCAAAAGTACAAGCTGCATCAGCATCAGTATCAGCAAGCTCTACTAATGTTAAACCTGGAACTAAGGTTACTATAACTACAAAAATAAATGGTGCATCTTGGCAAGTAAAATTAAGTGGAGCTGTAAATGAAGTATATTCAGATTCTACATCTGATGCAGAAGACACAACTAAAACTGAAACAACAACTTTTACACCTAGCAAATCAGGTACATATAAAATAACTCTTTCAGGCAATGTAACAGGAAGCTCAGATACTAAAGCAACACAGGTTTCAGATTCTGTTACAATTGTAGCTAAAGATAGTGATTCGAGTAGTGATGATGATAGTGGTAGTAGTTCTAAAATATCTTCAAATGCTAATTTGAAAAATTTAGGAATAAAGCCACATGACTTTACTGGTTTTAAAAGCTCAAAAACATCATATTCTGTTACTGTACCAAATGATACAGAAAAAATATCAATATATGCAAATACATCAGATTCAAATGCTAAAGTTTCAGGAACTGGTTCAAAAACATTAAAAGAAGGAAAAAACACTTTTTATGTTAAAGTTACAGCAGAAGATAATAAAACAACAAAAACATATACATTAAACATCACAAGAAATTCAAAAGATGAAGATAAATCAACAGACGCAACTCTTAAAGAATTAGAAATAAGACCAAAAGAATATGATTTTTCAGGATTTAAGGCAAATAAATATGATTATTCTGCAACAGTAGATAGTGATGTAGAAAAAATAAACATATATGCTAGTGCAACAAATTCTAAATCAACAATTACAGGAGATGGCGAAAAAGAATTAAAAGTTGGTGAAAACAAATTTGAGATTGTAGTAACAGCAGAAGATAAAAAAACAACTAAAACGTATAATTTAACTATAACAAGAAAAGAAGAAGATAATAGCAATAAAAATGCCAAAGGTATAAAAAATATCAAAGTTGGAAATTATCAGTTAACACCTGCATTTGATCCTCAAAAGTTTGAATATGAAGTTCAAATAAAAGAAATAATAGATAAACTTGATGTAAAAGTTGAAACTGATGACGAAAATTTAGAAACAGAAATTGTTGGGAATAATAATTTAAAAAAAGGTGATAATATAATTACAATTTTAGTAAATGACAAAAAAGAAAATACTACAACAACATATCAAATTATTGCAAAAGTAGGAAATGACCAAATAGATTTATCGCAATTTAATAATGAAGTAAAAAATTCTCAAGCAAACTTAAAAAGAACCGAATACATAATAAAAGGAACAGTTTTATTAATAGTAATATTAATTATAGTCTTTTTAATTCAAAGATATAGACTTGGAAAACAAGATGAAGACTATGAAACAGACTCATACAACATAGAAGAGCCAGAAGAAGTAGAAGAAAAAGAAGAAAAAAAGAAAACAAAACATAAAGGAAAAAGATTTAAATAAAATTTTGAAAAAAGTGCGATTCTTTTAGTTAAAAGAGAATTGCACTTTTTAGCTGATAATATACATAATGTGAACGAAAAAAATAAAAAAAGGTATTGATAAATAAAAATTAATGTAATATAATTGTAACGAATTTGTAATAAAAATGTAAAGATGATACATATTAAATATAGCAAAGGAGAAGATACACATGTTTAAGTTTGGATTAGGACAGGATATTGCAATAGATTTAGGAACAGCAACAGTAATTGCATATGTTAAAGGAAAAGGAATAGTACTTAGAGAACCATCAGTTGTTGCGGTTGACAACAATACTGGAGATGTTGTGGCTGTTGGTGTAGAAGCTCAAAGAATGCTTGGTAGAACACCTGGAAATATCGTGGCTACAAGGCCTTTAAGAGAAGGGGTAATTTCAGATTATACTGTAACAGAAAAAATGCTAAAATATTTCATAAAAAAAGTAGGTGGAAAGAATTTATTTGCGCCAAGAATAATGATATGTATACCATCTAGAGTTACAGAAGTAGAAAAAAAAGCAGTAATTGATGCTGCTACAGAAGCAGGTGCAAGAAAAGTATATTTAATAGAAGAACCAATAGCAGCTGCAATAGGTGCTGGAATTGATATATCAAAGCCATGTGGCAACATGGTAGTAGATATTGGTGGAGGAACAACAGATATAGCTGTAATTTCACTTGGAGGTTCTGTTGTTAGCACATCAATAAAAGTAGCAGGAGATAAATTTGACGAATATGTTGTTAAATATATAAAAAAGAAACATAATGTAATTATAGGAGAGAGAACAGCAGAAGAGCTAAAACAAAATATAGGATGTGTATTCCCTAAGATACAAGATGTAGAAATGGATGTTAGAGGAAGAGACCTAATATCTGGACTTCCAGTTACAATATCAATTCATTCAAGTGAAATGCTAGAAGCACTTGAAGAACCAGCAAATATGATAATAGATGCTGTACATTCAGTATTAGAAAAAACGCCACCAGAGCTTGCAGCAGATATAAGTGATAGAGGAATATATATGACTGGTGGAGGTTCTTTAATAGATGGTTTAGATAAACTTTTACAAGAAAAAACTGGAATTAATGTTATGATTGCACAAGATACAGTTTCTTGTGTTGCGCTAGGAACAGGAAAGGCATTAGATAACTTAGATACATTAGATGAGAAGGAAAGAAAAAGACTATAAATTAATTTATACGTCAACATTTCTAAAAAATGGTCTTTCCGAACAGTAAGAAAAATACAAAAAATAAAATTTGAAAAAATTTCATAATAAAAAAATTTAAAAAAAGCAATAATAATTTTGAAGGTGATTAAAATGAAAAACAAAAAATTATTAATTGCTTTTTTGTTGTTTTTTTTAACAATAGTATATGTATATATATGTGCAATAGATGCAATACCAAAAAACACTATTCTATTTGAAGGTGAACAACTAAATATAAAGAAAATAATTGGAATTAGTTTAGTAAGCAAAAATAAAAACTATGATACTATTTTAACTTCTACTGAATCTATAGAAGAAAACACACAAGAATTAGGTACTACAAATTTAGAGGTAAAGCTTTTTAATACTTTTAATGTTAAAGATATAGATGTAAGTGTAATAAAAAGAACAAAAGTAATACCGGTTGGACAAGTTGCAGGTTTAAAATTATACACAACTGGAGTTCTAGTTGTAGGAATGTCAGAAATTAAAGGAATAGACAACAAAAAATATAAACCTTATGAAAATACAGGAATACAAGAAGGAGACACTATTGTACAAATTGAAAATGATGAAATCACAGGAACAAAAGAATTAATACAAAAAGTAAATTCATCAAAAGGGAAAGAATTAAATTTAAAATACGTAAGAGATGGAGAAATACTAGAATGTGCAATTTCTCCTGTAAAGACAAGTGCTTCAGAATTTAAACTAGGGCTATGGGTTAGAGATAGCGCAGCAGGTATAGGAACAATGACATATTATGAACCAGAAACTAAAAATTTTGCAGCATTAGGTCATGGAATTACAGATGTAGATACAGGAAAACTTATAAACATTTCAAATGGACAATTTATTACAACAAAAGTATTATCAATAATAAAAGGCGAGGATGGAGCTCCAGGGAAATTACAAGGCTCTATAAGTGAACAATCTAATATTGGAACAATAAAGAAAAATAGCATATTTGGAATATATGGAGTTGCAGAGGATGTTCAAAAAATAAAAATTGACCCAAACAAAAAGATGAATGTTGCAACTAGAAATGAAATTGAACTTGGAGAAGCAACTATTCTTTGTTCTTTAGATGATGAAAAAACAAAAGAATATAAAATTCAAATAGAAAAAATTTATTTAAATAATAATTATGACAATAAAAGTATGTTAATAAAAGTAACAGATAAAGAACTAATAGAAAAAACAGGAGGAATAATACAAGGAATGAGTGGTTCACCAGTTATTCAAAATGGAAAATTTATTGGAGCAATAACAAATGTATTGGTAAATGATCCTACAAAAGGCTATGTTGTATTTGGAGATTTAATGATAAAAGAAATGAGGAGTGTACATTAAGAATGAAAGATTAATTTTCGTTACAATTTAAACTTCTAATTTATGCTGACCTGCATAAACATAGTAAATAGTTTACAAAAAATATTAATATTTTAGCTTGATAAAAATTAGATATAGTAGTATAATCTTCAAAGGTGATTTTTACAAAAAAGAACCGACACCAACAAAAAAGAACCGACACCAACAAAAAAGAACCGACACCAATTGAAAAAAGGAGAAATGAAAAATGAAAATAGGAATAGTAGGACTACCAAATGTAGGAAAAAGTACTTTATTTAATAGTATAACAAAAGCAGGAGCAGAATGTGCAAATTATCCATTTTGTACAATAGAGCCAAATGTAGGGGTTGTAGCAGTACCAGATGAAAGATTGGATAAATTAGCTGAGATGTATAAGCCACAAAAAGTAACACATGCAATAGTTGAGTTTGTTGATATTGCAGGTCTTGTTAAAGGAGCAAGCAAAGGAGAAGGATTAGGAAATAAATTCTTATCTCATATTAGAGAAACAGATGCAATATGCGAAGTTGTAAGATGTTTTGAAGATTCAAATATAACACATGTTGATGGAAGCATAGATCCAATAAGAGATATAGAAACAATAAATTTTGAACTAATTTTTGCGGATATTGAAACTGTTAATAAAAGATTAGACAGAGCAAGAAAAATGCTTAAAGCTGACAAAAAATATCAATTAGAAATAGATTTATTAGAAAGAATAAAAGAAAATTTAGAAAATGGAATATCAGCTAGAAGTTTAGATTATACAGACGAAGAATTACCTATTGTTAAAGATATGTGGCTTTTATCTTCAAAACCTATATTATATGTAACAAATATTTCTGAAGAACAAATTTCAACATGGCAAGATGATGAAAATGTTAAAAAAGTTAAAGAATATGCTCAAAAAGAAAATTCAGATATTGTACCATTATGTGTAAAAATAGAGGAAGAAATATCTACATTAGATGATGAAGATAAAAAAGAAATGCTTGAAGCTTTAGGATTAGAAGAATCTGGATTAGATAAGTTAATAAAGAAAAGCTATGATTTATTAGGGTTAATGTCGTTTTTAACAGCTGGAGAGCCTGAAGTAAGAGCATGGACAATTAAGAAAGGAACAAAAGCACCAGAAGCTGCAGGAAAAATCCATTCAGATATAGAAAGAGGTTTTATAAAAGCAGAAGTGGTATCTTATGATGACTTAATAAGAGAAGGCTCAATGAATGAGGCTAAAGAAAAAGGCTTAGTACGTTCAGAAGGAAAAGAATACATTATGAAAGATGGAGATATCGTATTGTTTAAATTCAACGTATAGGTATAAAAATAAGGCATTAAACAATTTTTTAAATAGAAATATTACGAAAATTTTACAATTATATTACATTTCTATTAAAGGTATTGCTTTTTTAAAATTTTATGTTTAAAATATAAAAAGAAAAAGCAAATTAAATTTTTTACTAAAAACCAAGGAGAACAAAAATGCAAAAATGTTTAGGAATATATATTGAAGATAACCTAATTAAATATGCAAAAGTTTCCAAAGAAAAGGAAGACATGAAGATAGAATCATTTGGAATTAGATTTTTTCAAGATTTATCTGAAGAAATAGAAAAAATCATTCAAGAGACATATAGCTTTGGAACTCCAGTAAGTATAAATTTAGCGAATGAAAAATATTTATACTTTGATATTTTTGCACTTTTAAATAAGAAAGATATTGAAAAAACAGTAGCAACAGAATTCGAAAGTTTCTGCGAAGAAAAAAACTATAATTCAAACGCATTTGAAACAAGATATGCTTTAATGCCAAGTCAAGATGACAAAGAAAAAATAAGAGCATTAAATATTTATATTAATAAAATTGAGTTAAACAGACAAAAACAACCATTAGAAAAACATAAATTATCAAAAATAATGCCTGTTTCTATAGCACTACCAACTATAGCAAACCTTAACAAAAGAGAAAATCAACTTATTGTAAATATGGAAGAAAACACTACAATAACTACAATATATGATAGACAAATTTACAATGTTGAATCATTAGACATTGGAAGTAAAGAAGTTTTAGATAATATAAATAAAATAGAAAATTCTTATGCAAAAGCATACGATATATGTAAAAATACTACAATATATACAGCTGAAGTTGAAGAAACAGCAGAAGAACAACCATATTTACAAAATATAATGCCAACTATATATAGAATTGCGGAATCTGTAAAAGATAGTATAGACAAAAGTTCACAAAAAATACAAACAATATATTTAACAGGAACATTATCTGCAATAAATAATATAGATTTATATTTCCAAGAATTTTTACCAGATATTGAATGTAAAATATTAAAACCAAGTATAGTGGATGAAGCAGTTACAAAAATAAATATTAAAGATTATGTTGAAGTGAACTCTGCTATTGCTCTTGCAGTTGTTGGACTAGGAGAAGGAATACAAGAATTAAACTTCCAAAAACAATCAGCAAGCCAAAAATTATCAGGATTACTTTCAATTCAACTACCAAGTGGAAAAACAATTGCACCAAAAGGAAAAATTAATTTCGATTTAAAAGGTGCGCTAGATACTACTGAAATGTGGCTTATAAGAGGAATTTCTTCTGTACTTCTTATATTAATAATATTTACAGTATTTTCGAAAGTATTATCACATCAAATGCTAGCTAAAGAAAGAGAAATACAAGATACAACATCTGCTGAAAATGCACAAATAGAATCAGTAAATACAGATAATACTACAATAAATTCAAAAACTCAAAAATACAGCAATTTGTTAGCAGATATAAAAAGAGTTAATGAAAGAATGAATGATATCGCAGCTAATAGAAATTTGATACCAAATTTATTAAGCCAAATAATGTACAACATTCCAGATAAAGTACAATTAGTTTCAATACAAAATACTACAGGAAAAAATATTTCTATTGTAGCGCAATCATATAAATATGAACAATTAGGTATGTTCATGGGAATACTTAAAACAAAAGGAATATTAAATAATGTAGTAAACACAAGTGGAACAAAAAATGGTGATGTAGTTACAGTCACAATAGAAGGAGAATTACCATGAGAAAAATATTATTTATATTAGCATTGATAATATTATTAATATTTACTGGTGTTGTTATCTACAAAGGAACTAATTTTGGAAGATTTAAAGTATGGGGAATTACACAAATAATTGAAAAAAATGAAGAAATTGATTCAGAAAATGCTCAATTATCTAATTTAGTCAGTGTAACTTACCCTTCAACTCTTACAAAATTAAGTAATAGTAGTGAAAAGTTGCAACAGACAAAGAAAGAATACGAAGAACAATCAGTAATGCTTTCAGACAGTAATTATTATATGCAAACAGAAAAGTATAAATTAGACTTTTTATGGACAAGAATAGGAAATCATGCTAAAGATAATAAAGTTGAAATAAAAATTGATGTTACAAACGGTACAGCTAATGGAATTTATAATTTAAATTTCACAGTAGTTGGAAAATATGCAAACACAACATCATTTATATATGCGATTGAAGGTGACTCAAGACTTGGATTTAAAATAGAAAACTTTTCGATGAAACAATCTACAAAAGGTACTGGAGTTTTAAATTCAGATGGACAAACAGTATATAATTATAACAATGTAGAATGTACATTTGTATGCAAAGAAATAAAAATAGATATAAAATCTTTAGACGTACAAGACGGAAAGAAAGATGAAACAAATACAACTAATACAACAAATGCAGAAAATACTACAAACACAGTAGGAAACACTACAAATACAACAAATAATAACACTAACACAACAAATACTCAAAATGCAGGAAATACGACAAACACCACAAATACAACAGGAGCTGCCAATACAACGGCATCGCAAAATACAGTTCAGTAAGGAGGATAATATGTCTAAAATAATAAAAGAAATAATAATTTTGCTACTTGTATGTTTAGTAGGAATGTTATTATTTTCAGTAATATTTTATGAATATATACCTAATAGGAAAATTGTTCCAGAAGTAACTCAATATTCAGCTTCTGATAAGATAAAAGAACAGATGGCTGATGACATTGATAAAAAAGATGACCAAATAGTAAAAACATTTGAGGTAACATCTTCTGATTTGAATAATTTTAAAGTTACAAAAGATTATGTAGCAGGTAAAGCAAATCCATTTGCTGCAGTTGCAAGTGATGCAGAATCAAATGCTACAACATCAAAATCTTCAAGCAACAACAATTCATCATCAAGCTCTAGCTCTAGTTCAAATTCAAGTTCTGGTAGCAAAAGTACAAACGAAACTACATATGCGGATGATTAAGAAAAACAAACATCAACAAAATAATTTACTTTTTAAGGTTATATTAATCTAAA
>JAEEGJ010011161.1_pt1 | contig 22929 bp, 19 predicted proteins | sample 8958761 | NCBI WGS metagenome assembly JAEEGJ01 (sample SAMN16246546, study PRJNA631951) | gut metagenome | biome: gut microbiome; feature: rumen; material: RS-attached | host: Bos | place: Iran: Karaj | collected 2018-10 | reverse complement strand
AGGTATTCGTCGGAGAGCTTATCGGACACACTCTCAAAGAGAGGAGCGACGGTTGGAGCGGCTGGGAGATAAATGAAGTCGTAATCCTTAAGGATTTCATTCACCTTCGCAACGATCTTGGCGCGGTTACGCTGAGCTCTGAGGAAGAGTTCCTCTTGGTTCTCTCTCATAAGGCAGTAGGAGCCGATGACGAAACGTCTCTTGATGAGTTCGCTGAATCCTTTGTCACGGGCGTTGAACATGACTTCCTGATAGGACTTGCCTCCGTGATATGGGCCGAACTTGATGCCATCAAGGTTGGCATCGTTCGAAGTGGCTTCGGCGCAGGAGATGACCATGTATGTCGCGTAGATTGATTCGAGCAGCTTCTTATCAAAACTCACAAAATCAACAGCAATTCCTTGCTCTTTTGCAGCTTTGATGGAATTTTCGAAGTGTTTTTTGATTTCTTCGTCAGAAATGGAATCGATGATTTCCTTGATAACAGCGATCTTCATGCCAGCGACTGGTTTGTCGAGGTCTTCCTCATAACGCTCAACCGATTTGGTGGAACTTGTTGAGTCGTAAGGGTCACGTCCTGAAAGGACATCAAGGAGAACAGCTGACGAATAAACGTCACGGCTGAAATAGGCAACGTGGTCAAGGGATGGGGCGAATGGGAATAAACCATAACGGCTGATTCTTCCCCAAGTTGGTTTCATGCCGACAAGACCAGAGAACGAAGCTGGTTTTCTGACGGAGTCGCCAGTGTCGCTTCCTAATGCGAATGGGACGATTGAAGCGGCAACCACTGCAGCACTGCCACAGCTTGATCCGCCGATTCCTCTCTTGTGGCTTGGGTCCCATGGGTTATAGGTGATGCCAAGGTGACCGGTTGTTCCGGTTCCGCCCATGGCGAGTTCGTCGAGAGTGGTTTTTCCAAGAAGGACGGCTTTGGCTTCCCTAAGCTTTGTGATGACTGTCGCATCATAAACCGGGATATATCCATTAAGGATATCGCTAGAAGCGGTTGATGGAATTCCTTTGGTGGAATAGTTGTCTTTGGAGAAATATGGAACACCCCAAAGTGGGTTGTCTTTCTCTGGTTCGGTTAAGGTGGCGGCAAATGCTTTGGCGCCTTCATCATCAATGTATTCGAAAGCGTTGTCCTTGTTCTCGTGGGCTCTCTTGAGGGCTTCCTCAGTGAGCTCGAGTGGGGTTACTTTCTTTTCGACAAGAGCCTGATGCAACTCTTGGAGTGGCAAATCTAAATAGCTCATAATACGACCTTCGGTAACTTGACTTGGTTGTCCTGGACATTGCCAGCATTCTTTAAAGCGACATCGCGTGGAAGAGGTTCAAGGGCCTCGTCTTCGCGGAGGAAATCGGTTTCGCAATCAAACGGGAAAGTCATCGGCTCATAGTTCTCGAGGCCTTTGATCTCTCCGATTGCTCCCATAAGTTTTGTGAGTACTCCGAACTCCTTCATCAGGGTTTCGTACTCTTCATCTGACATTGAGAAGAGCAGCCTGTTGGCTGCGTCCACCAATACTTCTTTTGTGATTGTTTTCATAGTTTTTACCCGTCAATAAGGTTACCACTTACGAGTGGTAAACAAAAGAGAAGCCACAAAACTCTTTGTGACTCCTCTGTTTTTGATTACTAGTTATCGCGTTTTTCGATGTCGGCGATCTCGTTTACTCTTCTAAGGTGTTTGTCACCCATGAAGCCGGTTGAGAGGAAGATATCCACTCTCTTGAGAACGTCTTCTGTCTCCATGAAACGTCCTGCGAATGCGACCATGTTGGCGTTGTTGTGCATTCTGAGAAGTCCAGTGACTTCATCATTGTAACCAATGCCGCAGCGGATGCCTTTGACTTTGTTCGCCGCGATGGAGATGCCTTCGGCACTGCCGCAGCAGAGGATGCCGTATTCGGCTTTTCCAGAGGTGACATCTAAAGCAGCTTTCTCAGCGAAGATTGGGTAGTCGACCGATTCGACTGAATTGGTTCCTTCATCAAGAACCTCGTGTCCTTTTTCGATGAGGTGTTTCTTGATGGCTTCCTTTAATTCGAAGCCGGCGTGATCGCTTCCGAGTGAGATTTTCATTTTTGCTCCTCCCAATAAGCCAATATCTTTTCGAAAGGTATTGGACCTTCTCTAACCAAGGTTATTTTATCATCTGCGGTTAAGTTGATGATTGTTGTTGGAGTCAAAGACTCACATTCGCCTTTGACGACGGCTGGAAGCTCATCGCCAAACGCTTTGACAACATCGTCGAAATACTTTGTCGTTGGTTCGCCTGATTTGTTTGCGCTAGTGACGAGAAGAGGTTTTCCCACCGTTTCAATGAGTTTCTTCACGAACGGTGAATCTGGAACTCTGATGCCAATGACATCTGTGCCAAGAGTGACCCATTCAGGAAGGCTCTTTTTCGCATTCACAAGGACGGTCAATTCGCCAGGTAGGAAATGATCCATGACGGCTTTCGCTTTATCGGAAACCTCAATGTATTTTGAAGTCTCTTCAAGCGAGGAACACATCAAAGCGAACGGCTTGTTCGGAGGACGTCTTTTGATGGCCACCAAACGGTCGAAAGCGAGCTTAGAATCATAAACGCAGCCGACACCGTAAACGGTTTCGGTCGGGAAGGCCAAAACTTGCTCATCCGTAAGGACTTTGCTGGCTTTTTCGATGTCTTCAATATTCAAAAATTCCATGCAAAACCCCATTATTTTAAGAAAATGTAGAGGAATCTCGTGAATCCGTTGAGGTCTTTTGCGAACTCATAGGAATAATCCTCAAGATACTTTTTCATAAGGTCTTCGAGCCACATTTCGAGGTCTGGAGAAATCTCAAACGCCATGAAGAGAGAACCCTTTTTGACCTTCTTATAATCTCTGAAGATCGATTCATAAACTGAGTGCTCTTTATCAAGCCAAAGGGCGCTTGCAGGTTCATAGTCTCTCACTGATGCTTGAGCGTCTTCTTTGTTAAGGATATATGGAGGGTTGGAAACGATGATGTCGAGGTTGATGTTGTTCTCGATATATGGAGCTAAAGCATCGCCTTCAAGGACTTGGGCTCTGATGTTGTAGCGTTCGAAATTCTCTTTCGCGACCTCAAGGGCTTTTGGGGAGATGTCGCTGGCGACAAGAAGCCAATTTGAGAAGCTTTGTCTTAATCCGATGGAGATACAACCACTGCCGGTTCCGATATCGGCGCACACCAAATAGTTACGAGGATCGTAATAGTTGTCGATTCTCTCGCTGATGCCAGAGACGAGTTCTTCGGTCTCACTCCTTGGGATCAAAACGTTCTCGTTGATCTTGATTGGATTTCCGAGGAAATCCGCTTCTCCGAGAATGTATTCGACTGGTTCGCCTTTGATGAGCTTCTGGACCTGCTCTTTGAAGAGGTCGTAGTTCTTCATTTCCCTCTCTTTGTAGAAGAGCACATCGATCTGCTCATGAAGCCCTTCGTCATGCATCAAAAGAATGCGCAAATCCATGGCCATTACGCCATAAGGTTTCGCTAGTGCGTAGGCTTCTTTGTAGGCTTCATCAATCGTCGGCATTTATTTGTTGCTCTCTTCTAAGAGTTTCTGCTCCTGATCGTAATGGATGAGGGCGTCGATGACATCGTCAAGCTCGCCTTCCATGATGCGGTCTAATTGGTTAACGGTGAAACCGATACGGTGATCGGTGACACGGTTCTGTGGATAGTTATAGGTTCTGATCTTCTCGCTTCTCTCACCGGTTCCGACTTTGAGTTTTCTTTCAGAAGCGCGGGCGTCGTCCTGCTGGGACTGATAGAAGTCGTGGACCTTTGCGCGGATCATCCTCATACAGATTTCCTTATTCTGGAGCTGAGCCTTTTCGGTCTGGCAGCTGACGACAATTCCGGTTGGGATGTGGGTAACACGAACAGCGGACTCGGTCTTATTGACGTTTTGTCCACCGGCGCCCTGGGAACGATAGGTATCGATCTTGAGATCGGTTGGGTTGATTTTGACATCGACCTCTTCTGCTTCTGGCATGACGAGGACGGTTGCTGTTGAGGTATGGATACGGCCAGAGGCTTCGGTCTTTGGGACTCTCTGAACACGGTGGGCACCGCTTTCGAATTTGAGCTTCGAATAGACGTTCTTTCCTTTGACCATGAAAGAGACATATGAATATCCGCCGGCAGAGCCTTCTTCACCATCGATGTACTGAACTTTCCATCCCTGGTTCTCGGCATATCTCGTATACATTCTTAATAAATCGCCAGCGAAGATGTTCGCTTCATCTCCTCCGACTGCGCCACGAATCTCGACGATGATGTTCTTCTTATCGTTTGGATCGGCTGGAAGAAGTTTGCCATGGAGATCGACTTCGATTTTCTCCATCTTCTCTAAAAGAGACTTCTTCTCAAGCTTCATCATCTCAGCGAGCTCAGCGTCTCCGCTGTTGATGATATCGTCGGCGTCTTTCAAATCGCTTTCGGCCTTAAGGTATTCCAAATAACCTTCATAAGCTTCTGAAAGCGAGGACCTTTCTTTGGATAATTCGGTGATGAGACCAACATTGTTCATGATGGCTGGATCACCAAGGTCACGATCTATTTCTTCACACCTTGTCTTGACGGCTTCAAGGCGTTTTCTCATGCTTTCTTCCATAACAACCTCACGTGCCTCGTGATTATACCATAGGGATAATGTCTCTAGAAGTCGTAAAAGTCTTCATTCTCACTAGTGAGAAAAGGCTAGTTAGAGTATAATCAAAAACGGAATCCAAATATGTCATATAAAGCTTTATATCTCACTTACCGCCCTCAGACTTTCGAAGAGGTCGCTGGTCAGAAACCGATTGTGCGCACGCTCAAGAACGCCCTCGCGACCGGAAAGATGGCTCACGCTTATCTTTTCGCCGGCCCTCGTGGAACTGGCAAAACCTCCATGGCGAGGCTTTTCGCCAAAGCCCTCAACTGCGAAGAAGGCCTTGGCCATCAGTGCAACCAATGCCAGAACTGCCAGGAAGTCGCCAATGGCAATCACCCAGACGTCATTGAGATCGACGCCGCTTCCAATAACGGCGTTGACCAAGTCCGTGATCTCATTGAGAAAGTGAGATACGCTCCAATCAAAGGAAACTACAAAGTCTATATCATCGACGAAGTCCATATGATGACGACCGGCGCTTTCAACGCCCTCCTCAAGACCATTGAGGAACCGCCGGAGAACGTCATCTTCATCCTTTGCACCACCGAACCATTCAAGGTCATCCCGACCATCCTTTCCCGTTGCCAGAGATTCGATTTCTCCAAACTCTCCTATGACGAAATGAGCGAGAAATTACACGAAATCCTCGACAAAGAAGGCACGAAATACACCGAAGGCGGTCTCAAGACCATCATCGATTTGGCTGATGGCGGCATGCGTGACGCCCTTTCGATCCTTGACCAGGTCTTAGCCTTCAGCAACAACGTTTTGCATGAAGAAGACGTCCTTGCCATGTATGGCTTAGCGAGCATCGACGAGAAGGTCGACCTCCTCCTTGCCATCAAGGAAGGAAACGTCTCCGAAGTCGTTAAGAAGAGCGAAGCCTATCTCGCTGGTGGAATCGACATCCGTAGACTCGTCCTCGAACTCATCTCTCTTCTCAAAGACCTCCTCATTTATGAGAAAACGAACGATCTCAGCCTTATGGAGAAACTCGACAAGGAGAACGCCGACACTTTGGCGAAGAATCTTTCCCCTGCTGACTGCAACAGCATGATCTCCTCCCTCATTGAAGCCCAGAACAATTTCAAAAACGTTTCGGATATCCGTTCACTCTTCGAACTCACCCTTTTGAGAATGGCTTCTACCGATAGTCCGGCTCCAGCGCCGAAACCAGTTAAGAAACCAACTCCTGCTCCAGCCCCAGCGCCTGCACCTAAGGTGGAAGAGCCAAAAGTCGTCAAACCAGAGCCAGAACCAGAACCGGAGCAAGTTCCAGCTGAGCCTGTCTTTGAAGAATCGTCTCCATTATTTGATTTCATTAATGAGAACAAATACAGCCCTGCTCCAAAGAAAGCGACTGAAGTCCCAGATTGGCTTGTGAGCAAAGAGGAGCCAGAAGAGCCCGCCCCTGCTCCAGCACCAAAGGTGGAAGAGCCAGTCAAAGAAGACACGATCATCCGTTCGACCTCAATCGACACATCAAAGATTTCTCACTACGAGATCAGCACCACCGGAACCAACTTCGTTCTTTCCGATGAGCAGATCTTCAATATCTCCGTCCTTGCCGATAAGCAGGAAAGGTTATCCTTAAAGGACAAATGGGCGCTTCTAGAAGAGCTCAAGATGGATCCGAAGTTCGGAAAAGTCGCAAGCCTCTTGTCCAACGCGACCCCGTTCTGTCTTTGCAAGGACGCCTTGATTCTCGCCTACCAGCACAAGAACCAAGCGGAGAAAGCCAACCTCGTCTCCAACCAAGCCGCTTTATCCGATTTGGTTGAAGCCATGCTTGGACGTAGGGTGTTCGTTTACGCCCTTGATCCAGACCGCCGCCTTGCCGTCCGCACCTACTACTACGAGAAGGTCCAGATGGGGCAGATCCCAAACAAGAAAGACATTGTCTTGAATTTACCAGTTATTAAATAAAGGAGAGGTAAAGATATGAACCCAATGCAGCAAATGTTAGCTAATGCTAAAAGAATGGAACGCGAGCTTAAGAAAGCCCACGAAGAATTAGCCACCAAAGAATTCGTCGTCAAGAAAGCCGGCATCATCGAAGTCACCATCATGGGCGACAAGAAGGTCAAATCCATCAAGATCGACAAAGATGCCTTATCCGCCGACAACGAAGAAATGGTCGAAGAGACCCTCGCCATGGCCATCAATGAAGCCTACGACAAAGTCCAGGCCGAAGCTGACGCCATCGAAGAGAGAGTCACCGGACAAAGAGGAGTGCTCGGATTCTAATGAAAGAACTCCGCTCTTTGACAGAACTCATAGAATCATTCAGCAAGCTTCCCGGCATCGGCGTCAAAAGCGCTGAACGTATGGCATATGCCGTGCTTCGCATGAAGCAAGAAGACCGGGATGATTTTGTTAAGGCCATCAAAGACGTTTCCTCAAACATCCATCCATGCCCAATATGTGGGCTATATACCGAGGATGAAAAATGTGAAATCTGTGCAAATCCTGCACGAAATCACAAAACCATCTGCGTCGTAAGTGACACAAAAGACGCCTTGGCAATTGAGAAGATGAATTCCTTTGACGGCGTTTTCCACGTCCTTGGAGGAGTCGTTTCCCCAAGCCGCGGAATCGGACCGGAAGACCTTAACATCAAAGAACTGCTTGCCAGAGTCAAAGAAAGCGAAGCCACCGAAGTCATTGTTGCCACTAACCCAACCATCGATGGGGAGACCACCGCTTTATTCATCGCCAAAGTCCTTGATGGCGTGGTCCCGAACGTCACGAGACTAGGTTATGGCTTACCGATGGGGTCATCCCTTGATTATGCGGACGCGCTTACACTCTCGAAAGCATTCGAAGGAAGGAAGAAGATCTAATATGTTCATCACATTTGAAGGCGGAGAAGGCGCTGGCAAAAGCACAGCCATTAAAAGAATCGTCGAGAAACTCACTTCCGAAGGATATGAGATCGTTTTAACTAGAGAACCAGGCGGAACCCCAATCGCCGAAGAGATCAGAAACGTCATTCTCGACAAGAAGAACACCGCGATGGATCCTCGCACCGAGGCTCTTTTATATGCGGCAAGCCGTCGTCAGCATCTTGTTGAGAAAGTTATTCCTGCCCTTAAGGAGGGCAAACTTGTCCTTTGCGACCGTTTCCTTGATTCTTCCCTCGCCTATCAGGGCGGAGCTCGCGGAATCGGAATCGACACCGTCTACAACATGAACCTTTTCGCTACCGAAGGAATGCTTCCTGACTTAACGATCCTCTTTGATATCAAACCGGAAGAGGGTTTAGCGAGAATCGCTGCGAACTCTCAGAGAGAGGTTAACCGTCTCGATGTTGAGAAGCTCACCTTTCACAACAAAGTCCGCGATTCGTTCCATGAACTTGCCAAGAAGTTCCCAGAGAGATTCGTGATCGTTGATGCATCCAAAGGCCCAGATGAGGTCTTCGCGGATGCTTACAAAGCTATCGAAGATAGATTAAAGAAATGAAATTAGGCGAATACCTTAAGAAGAAACAGCCGCTCGTCTATAGAACTTTTGCGAACGCCATCGAAAACAAACGTTTGGCGCATGCGTATTTGTTATGCGGAGAATCTGGAACTCCTCTTTTGGAAACCGCCAAATTCATGGCCAAGAGTCTTATCTGCGACCACCCTGATCCGCTCGCTTGCGAAGAGTGCAGAAGCTGCGGACGCTTGGAGCATGGAACCTATATGGACTTCCATATCCTTGGTGCAGATGAAGACGGAATCAAGAAAGAAGAAGTCGAAAACGTCGTCGAAGATTTCTCAAAAACCCCTACAGAAACCAAGGGAATCATGATTTATATCATCCATCTCGTGGAATCCATGAGCGTGGAAGCGATCAACTCCTTGCTTAAGTTTTTGGAAGAACCTCCGACCCATACGTTCGCCATTCTTACCACCGAGAACGAAGCCAAGGTTCTCCCAACCATCATCTCCCGTTGCCAGTGCATGAGAATGCTTCTCTCCCCTAGAGAGGAAGTCATTGAGGAATCCGTTAATGAAGGCGTCTCTCTTGAGGATGCTGAACTCATTTCCTATTTCTCAAATAGCGCGCCTCTCGTATTAGAAGAATCCAAGACCTCTGAATACAAGAACGCGAAAGAATCCTTCCTCTTAGCTTTGGAAGCCTTATCCAAAACCAGAAGCGAAGCTTGCTATTTATTTGAGAAGAGCATCATCCCTGATCTCGACAAGAAGAAAGGGCGCTACTTCTTAGATATGCTTTCTTTGGCGTTTAAGGACCTTCTCGCCCTCAAACAAAACCAAACGCCTTTGCTTTCTTCTTATGTTAAACTTATTGAGCCTCTTAAGAAGTGGAAACACCCAGAGGAAAGTCTCTTAGAGATCATGAAGGTCAGGAATCATCTTGATCTCAATATAAACACCGCTCTGCTCATAGAGCACCTCATCAACTACATCACCAAGGAATTCATACTATGAATAAAGACGAAATCATGAGCACATATAAATACTTCATCGGAGTCACTTTTGATGGCGCCAGCAAGGCCTATTATTTCGGCACCGATGATGATACCCTCGCCGTAGGCGACAAAGTCGTCGTCGAAACCGTTTCCGGCTTAGAACTCGGAGAGGTTGCCGTCGCTTTGAAACCAACGAGCGCCTACAAATCAAATCTTGAGCTCAAGCCAATCATCCGTAGACCAACCAGCCTCGATCTCGAAGACTATGAGATGAGCAAAAAGGAAGCGGAAATCGCTCTCAAAATTACTCAGAAAGAAGTCACGAGACTCGATCTCCCGATGAGACTTCTCTCCGCTCAGTACACTCTCGACGGAGCGAAAGTCACAATCACCTACACCGCGGATAACCGCGTTGATTTCCGTGAGCTTCTTCACGTTCTTGCCCCACAGCTTAAATGCCGTATCGAGCTCCATCAGCTTGCTCCAAGAGACAAAGCCAAGATGGTTGGCGGTATCGGAACATGTGGACTTCCTCTTTGTTGCTCCACCTTCCTTAACCAGTTCGATGGAATTGCCATTTCGAAAGCCAAGAACCAGATGCTTACCCTTAACATTCCAAAGCTTTCTGGACAGTGCGGCAAACTCATCTGCTGCCTTAACTACGAAGACGATTTATACACTGAGGCGAGGAAGAACTTCCCACGCCCAGGAACGCCTGTGAAATATAACGGAAACGACTATGTCGTTGATTCCTTCAATATCCTTTCCCAGACCATCAAACTCAAAGCCGAGCTTGATGTCGCTTACTTGACCCTCGAAGAATATAACGAACTGATGAATCGTTCGCATCAAGGAAAGCCAAACCGCCGCAATGATAAACCGCGAGCTTAATTTCTTCGGCAACAGTCCCCTTCTATACTTGATTGCCACTCCAATAGGAAACCTCGGAGAGATGACTCCTAGGGCTTTGGAAGTGCTCAAAGAGATCGACTATGTCGCTTGCGAAGACACTCGTAACAGCGGCTCCCTTTTGAAGAAGTTCGGCTTAGATAAACAGCTCATCTCCTGCCACGAGCATAACGAAGAAGAAGCCTCACAAAAGATCATCTCCCTTCTAAAAGAAGGGAAGAAGATTGCTTATATGTCAGATGCCGGTTATCCAACCGTAAGTGACCCAGGCGAAAGGCTTACAAAGCGCTGCATCGAAGCAGGCATCAAAGTCTCTGTCGTCAATGGACCTAGCGCTGCTATCTGCGGACTCGTTGGTTCTGGTTTAGAGGCGGACCACTTCTACTTCTATGGTTTCCTTCCAAGCAAGCCATCCGCCAGAAAGAAAGAACTCGAATCCCTTAAGAATAGAAAAGACACGATCGTCTTCTACGAAGCCCCTCACCGTATTGGGGCGACTTTGAAAGACATGTCATCCATCCTTGGTGAAGACCGTAAAGCGGTCATCGCCAGAGAATTAACCAAGCAACACGAAGAGTATATCAGAGGAACTCTCGGAGAGATGGCGGAGCTTGATGAATCCACCCTCATTGGAGAGATGGTTATCATCGTCGAGAAGCAAAAATCCGTGGCAAAAACCCTCTCAAATGATGAAATCGCTTCTATTTTGAAGGAAAAGCTCAAATCCCTTTCCTCCAAAGAAGCCATTAAAGAGACGGCAAAAGAAAACGACATCCCGAAGAATGTCGTTTACGATATCTACCTTAAGAACTTCAAAGACTAACTTTGAGAGGGCGGAGCTGCTTCGCTCTCTTTTTCTTTTATCGGCTCGCTTGTTGAGATTGGGCTTTCTTTAGCCGCCTCGACCAAGGCAAGTTCTCTCCTCTTCTTTTTGATCTCAAGGGTGAAGGTCACCATGGAGTATCCGGCAACGACGAACCAGGCCGCGCTGCAAGCGAATGCGCCGAGCTTGATTTGTGGCGTTAAGTAAGTGACCTCATAAGAGATCTTGCCTGCTGGGGCGACGAACCCGACAAGGCCGCCGTTAACTCTCATAGCCTTTGGATAAGTAACGTTACCATTCTCATCGGTAGCCTTAACGCTCCAGCCAGCGTCATAACCAATCGAAGTGGTTACGACCTTCTTGGTTGGGAAGTTGGAATCAAAGGTGAACTTGTTCTTGTCATAGACAACGTTAGTGAGGTTGTGGCTGTCGTCGCTAATGACGTTGAAGGCATTTTCAAACTGGCTTCTCTCCGCTTTGAACAAGGAAACATAGGATGGGAAAGTGCCTTCGCTGAAGTCGCTTGGTTTAGCGTTGAAGCAGATGTATTTGACCCTGCCTGTAGGATACATATAGAAAGGATCGGCCTGGGTTCCGCTGATACGGTAGGAAGCGATGTTATCAAGAGCCCAATATTCGTAGCTGAGAAGGACGTTCTCCTCAATCTCTCCGTTCTCTTTCTGTCTGTCGCCGATCATGTAAATCCTGGTCTTATATTTGCTGTTGTTGATCTTGTAGTTGAAAGCGAAGCAGGCGCCACCCCAATCTTCATTGAAGTATTTGTTTCCTGCGCCGGCAGTCAAAACGACGAATTCGCTGTCGCCTTTGTATTTGAAGTCTCTAGTTCTATCGAAGCCGTCTCTTGTTGTGAGGTAATTGCCTCTTACGTCATCGACGTATCTGTACTGATCCGTCTGCCAGGTACTCTTGGTTCCGTGTTCAAGGATGTCGGCGATATAGGCTGGGCCTTCGCGTCCAGTCCAAGTTCCCCACCACTGGAAAGAGTTGTTCGCTGGGTTTGGAACGCTGCCGGTGTAAATCTGTCCGTCATAGTAGCAGCCAGTGAATATGCTGTTCTCCTCTGGAGCGGCATCAAGAACGAAGGAAGAATCCTGAGCAATTAATTCATCAGCGTCAGCATCCTCGAGGATGGCGCCAGTCATAAGGACTTCGTCGTTCCTCAAAATTTCCTTGTATCCGCCTATGGTTCCGCCGCCGCTATTAAGCTTGAGGAAATCATCGCCTTGGTTGAAGGTGTTTTCTTGGACGTTACGTTTATAGATGTGATCGACGGCGTGGCCAAGCCTCATCTTATCGACGTATGGGTTCTTGTAGAGGCGGAGGACGCTGTCCATGTCGCCATAGACGAGCTCAGATCCCCATGGGACGTTATCGGCAAGACCTTCATGGACGCCATAGCCTTCGCGCATGATGGCGTAATACTTCATCGACAAAGCAAGGTCGGTTCCGAAGCGTTTGTGGCCATAGAAAGTCGACCAAGATTTGGAGGTATATGTTTCGCCATAGGCGTATCTATTTTGTTCACCATCTCTGACCTCCATTGGTCTGTTTGCGCCAATGTAGCAAGAGAGCTGAGCGGCATCGTAGTTGAAAAGGGAATGGAAGGTCGCGCAGCCATTCGTTCTCCAAATGTACTGACTGTTCCTGTCGCGGATGTCATCGTAGTAGGTCCTGTAGTATCCAGGATCGTCTTCCATGACCTTCTCGCCATATGACGTCAAAGTGTCTCTGACGGCTTGTCCGCCATTCCAGTAGGTGTAGCTCCAAGTGCCTTTGTAGACGAAGGACATATTGCCCCAGAGAATGGTCTCAACAGCAATTATCCCAAACAAAACCCTATTCAAATGCTTGTGGTTCTTCATGAAGAAGATGACCATGCCGACAATGAAGTCCATGCCAAGCTGATAGAAAACAATCCACAAACAAGTCCTCACGATGCCCTGTCTGTCAGTGACCTGATATGGGACGTAGTTGAGGCTAGTTGGCCAATATGGGTCAAGGTACTCATTGTAGGACTGGTTCTGGACGAAGATGATGGTGAGGATCCAAGTGAGCATCGCTAAACCAAGCGCGAGGAAAGCGCCACTGAAGATAACCCACTTCTTCTCTTCCTTGATGTGGTCAAGTTCTCGACATGCGTAGTAGATTGCGCACGGCACAAGGACGATAAACCAACGTCCATATCCGTCACCAGTGAAGGCGTAGAACATGTAGTACGCCAAGTTGGTGAGCATGAGGTATGCGCAAAGGAGGACGGCGATGATCTCGCCAATCTTCTTGTTCTTGATCGAGTTAACGAACGCGATGAAGAAGAGTATCACAAGAGGCGTGTAGATAAAGGCGTTAGAAGTCCAAGAATCGTATCCGCTTCCAGCAAGAGGAAGCTCAATGTATCCGATGGTTGGATAGAAGAAAGCCTGTAAGGCTTGCATCTCTCTGATTGGGTTTCGACCAACAGGCTCGAAGAGATATCCAAGGACGGTGCCAAAGTCTTTGTCTTTGAAAGCGTTAAGGATAGCGTCCAAATAGCCTTTGCCGATCGAGGAGGTTCTTCCCGAAAGAGCAGATTCTCTGACAGATGGGAGAAGCGTCCAGGCTGACATGGCTATACCGAGAGCGAATCCCGCTATACCCAAAGCGATGACCCAAAGGTTCTCTTTGAGGTTTCTCTTCTTGATGGTCCAGAAGTAGCGCCATAAAGCGTAGATAACGCCCCAAACGCAAGCGACGACAAGGAAGAAGAACGAGATGATTCCCAAAAGGAACAATCCCATGATGAGGGTAAGAGGCTTTCTTTCCTTGATGACTTTCTCAATGCCAAGAAGGATGAGAGGGAACGTGAAAGCGCTCGAGACGAAGGATGGGAAGCCTACAAAGTAGTTGACCCAGCCGTTGAAGGCAAAAGCCATCGCGCCGACGCGTGACGTGCTTTCGCTGAGGCCCATGTATTTGAGGTAGGCGCGCATCGCCATGGCTCCCACCGCTCCTTTGACCATGGTCGCTAAAGCGAAGGTCTGAGGAATCCATGAACGTGGGAAGAGATAGCAGATGAATAGGAACGGATCGAATAAGCCATAGTAGGAGTTCGAACCGATGTTGTCTGAACCAAGGTAGGTGTTTGGCGAATAAAGCTCAAAATAACCTGTCTTGAAGAAGGTGTGCCAAACATCGTGGTAATAGAAAGTCATGGTGACGTACTGACCGAAGTAGTCCGTCCATGGGTAGAACTGGGTGAAGGAGTTATTGATAAGGCCATAGGCCATCCAGGCCATGCCGATAAAGAAAACGAGCCAGAAGAAATAGAAAAGGCTCCTGATGTTAAACAGGAACGGAAGCTTCTCTCGTATGAGTTGACCGAATGTCAGTTTGCGGAAGCTTGATAATTTTGCTGTGGTATCTGGCGTCTCCGTAATAGTCTCCTAATTTTGTTTACTTGTAGTATCTTCCTCTTTTTGAACGTTTTCGACAATGCCTACAACGTCAGTTGCAGGCACGGAGAAGGCAATTCCCTGACCTTTGCTGTTGAGGCCGGCTGCTTGATAAATCCCCGTCAAAACCGCGTTCTTTATGTCTTTTGGAACCAAAATCATGACGATTTGCTTTTCTGGAGCGATTGAGACTCCGAAGAACTTTTCGATCTCTTTGTTGCCGGTTCCGCGGGCATTGATGATCGTGCCGCCTCTGGCGCCTGCGCCTCTAGCGGCTTCCATGACTAGGTCGGTGTAACCGTCATTGACGATCGCAAACACGACTTCGTAATTCTCGTTTCTCGTTTCTTCCATGGCATTATCTCCTTTGGTTTCTGAGACTAATGGCCTCTCGTCGGCCACGAATTTATAGGCGTTGGTTCCGATGATGCTATTAACTTTGACGATAAAGGATATGCCTTTCGCTACTTTAGACACATTGAAACGAGTTTCAAGTTTTGTTTTCACGGTAGACCATAAACTTTCTCTCATCGGAGTGAGGATTAATTGCTTATTTGCGTTCTCAAGAGTGAAGATCTCGTAGAAGTGGTTGATGGCGGTTCCTTCTCCATGGAAGACGAAAGAGGTTGCCGCGCCAGAAGCTTCCATGATCTTCGTGATCGCACCGCCCTGTCCCTGATTGACGACGGTGATGGCAATGCAAAGCGGATGGTAGACCTTCTTGGCTTCTTGGGCTTTCGAAAGAGTCTCCTCGCTGACTTTAGGAGTGCGTTTCAAAACAAAGCGTCTTTTCTCTTCGCTCATGCGTTAGCCTCCTCAAAGGAAATGATGATGAGATCGTCGTCTTCGTGGAATCTCTTGCGGACCATGTAGTTGTTGATTGAACGTTTGATGTTGGCGTATAAGCCCATGCCCTGAACAACGATGAGAGGCATGAGGGCGATCATCGCGACCGCGCCGAAGGCGTTCTCAAACACGGATTCCGCGCCATGGGCTGAGTAAGTGAATCCGATGACGAAAGGAACGACAAATGTCGACGCCATTGGACCACTGGCAACTCCGCCAGAGTCAAAGGCCATTGCGGTGTAGATCTTTGGAACCAAGAACGAGAGTCCCAAAGCGATGATGTATCCAGGAATCATGTAATAGAGGATGCTGAAGCCGTAGTAGGCACGGATGATCGCTAAAGCGACGCCACCGCCAACAGAGAGAGCCATAACGAATCCGACGGTGAGTGATTTGACCGTTCCTTCGGAAACCGTCTCAATTTGACGGATAAGGACGTGGACAGCAGGCTCAGCGATAACACCAAAAAGGCCGAATGCCGCAGCAATGAGAATCGCGATACCCAATGTGCCTTCCGATGCGCCTAGGCCTTTGCCAACTTCTTGAGCAACAGGAAGAAAACCTAGGTTGACTGCAGCAAGGAAAATAACCAAGCCAAAGTAGGCATAGAGCATGTTGATGAGAATACGGACGATTCTGACCCTACGGGACTTGATGAAGATGAGGTCGTAGATGAGATAGAAAACAGTTGTCGGCGCGATAGCGATGCCAACCATTCCTAGCTCTCCAAGGAAATGTTCTCCAGCCGAAGAGAAGAAGGCCGGCCAGAAACCTTCAAAGGTCTCATAGGTGGTGATTGGGTTGTCGCTCCAGACATAGACCATCGAATCAACATCGAGGAAGAGAGAAAGAACCATGACGGTGAGGATTGGGCCAACGGACGCTAGAGCGGTAAGACCGAATGAGTCTTCGCCACTTCTGCCGTTGCTCGCAGTCGACGCGGCTAAGCCTGCGCCAAAGGCGAGGATGAATGGAACGGTGACTGGACCGGTTGTGACGCCACCAGAGTCGAAGCAGATTGGAAGGAACTTCGGATTGGTTATGCCAGCAAGCATGAACACCAAACCATAGAAGCAGATGAACATGATGTTGAGATTCTTGTTGAAGATGATTCTAAGAACGCCAAAGACAACGAAGAGGCCAACGCCCACACCAATCATGCCGATAAGCAAAAGCTCATCAACACCAATCTGGCTGGCGGTGACTTTAAGGTCAGGTTCAGCGATTGTGACAAGGACGCCGATGATGAAGGTCATGGCCACGACGAAGAAGATTTTTCTCTTTTTGAAGAGGGATTCGCCGATGATTTTTCCAATTGCGGACATCGAAGCCTCAGCGCCGATGTTGAAGAGCGAAAGACCGATGACGATCAAAATAGAGCAGATGAGGAAGGAGATATAGGCAGGCAAACCGAAATCAGCAATCACCCCTGTGAAGAAGAGGATCGAGATGACGGCAACGATTGGAAGAACGCTCACAAAAGACTCGCGCAGCTTCAAAAGGAAGGCTGAGCGGAAGAATGTCTTACTTGCGGCGTTTGCTTCCATTCTTAACTTTAACTCCCTTTGCTTTCGCTTCTGCTATGGCGCGTTTCTCAGCGTGCGATACCCAGAAGAGCTTCTTGAAGCAGGCTGGCATCTCCGCTTTGATTTTGTATTCTTTGCCGGTTAATGGATTCGTGAAGTCGAGCTCATAGGCATGTAAGCCAAGTCTCTTGAGTGGGTTCGATGGCTCGCCATAGCGATCATCTCCGATGATGTAGTGGCCGATGTTTCCAAGCATGACACGGATTTGGTTCTTACGGCCTGTGTCGATGTTGACGTCGAGAAGGGCGTATCCGTTTTTGGCGGCCATTTTCTTGTAATGCGTGATAGCGAGTTTGCTGTTCTTTTTGCTCTTGGTGACTCTGACCTGGAAAGTGGTCTCGTCTAACCAGAGATAGTTCTTTAGGGTTTGTTCTTCAGGAATGTCTTCGCCTTCAACGATGGCGTAGTAGCCACGCTTGGTGACGATCTCCTGCCAATGGTTCTGAAGGGCTTCTCTCGTTTCAAAGTTCTTGGCGAAAATCAAAACACCCGAAGTGTCTTCATCGATACGATGGACAACGAAGATGCGGGCTTTCTTGTTTGTTTGGGTTAGCCAATCGGTGACCAAACGATAAGCGGTTTTGCCTTTCTCTCTGTCACTCGCGACAGAAAGAAGACCAGACGGCTTATTGATAGCGATGATGTCCTCGTCTTCGTAGATGATTGGAAGGTCTTTTCTCTCCCTCTTCTTGATTGGGGTCCAGCTGACTGTGACCTCGTCTTCTGGGTAAAGCTTGTAGAACCACTCATTGACTGGAGCGCCTCCAACGGCGACCTGGTGGTTCGAGATCATGTGGCGGATGTTGTGCTGAGACTGCTTAGCCATCTTCTCGCGAAGGAACGTCAAAAGATCGGTTTCGTGGTACACCAAATAAGTCTTCGTCTTGTTTGGATCTATGAAACCTTTTCGAGGCTGATTTCTTTTGACGTCGTTTTTGTTCATAAAAATATCTTATCAAAATCGAATTTTGATAGATACCAGCAGAGAGGTTTTTGTGTGAAAAAGCAAAGCAGCTATAGGCTACTTTGAGGCATCGTGTTTAAGCAAATCTTCGTAGAGGTCGGTGCGGCGATCGCGATAAACTCCCCATCCGAAGCGCTCTTTTGCAATTTCGGAGAGATCGAATTCGGCGAAGCGAATTCCTTCTTCTTCTCGGTTCATTTCGGTGACGAAATCGCCATGTTGGTCAGCGATGAAGGAGGATCCGTAGAACTTCATGCTGGATTTTCCCATGGCCTCAACCCCCACTCTATTGGCGGCTAAGACAGGCATGATGTTTGCGGCAGCGTGTCCTTTCATGACATTTTGCCAATGGCTCTTGGAGTCTTTTGGAAGAACCGGTTCAGAACCGATCGCGGTTGGGAAAAGAAGAATCTCAGCACCTTTAAGGGCGAGGATTCTCGCGGTCTCTGGGAACCACTGGTCCCAGCAGATGCCAACACCGATGTTTCCGGCTTTGGTCTTGAAGACTTTGAATCCAGTGTCGCCTGGGGTGAAGTAGAACTTCTCCTCATAGCATTCGCCGGTTGGGATATGGCTCTTGCGGTAAAGGTCGACAATAGTGCCATCCTTGTCGATCATGACGAGGGAGTTGAAATAGCAGTTACCAGATTTCTCGAAGAAAGAGATCGGGAGAACGATCTTGTATTCTTTGGCCATCTCCTGGAAGTGTTTCAAGGTCTTGGAATCCTTAACCTCTTCAGCTTTGGAGAAGAAGTCATAGTTCTCGATCTGGCAGAAGTATAAGCCTTCGAAAAGCTCAGGAAGCAAAAGCAAATCCACGCCGTTTTTGCTGGCGGTTTTTATATATTCGTCGGCTTTTTCAATGCATTTCTCATAGTTGTCTGGCATTGAGAATTGGGCAATAGCGACTTTAATTTTCATTTGTTCTCCTCCTCGGTTGGAACCTGCATGGTGATGCAATGGATGTTTCCTCCGCCATAAAGGATCTCAAGGGTGTTGACCTGGTGGATCTCTTTATTCGGATAGACCTTCTTCATGGTGGCAAGGGCCGCTTCGTCTTCTTTGACTCCGAAGGCAGGAAGGATGATGAAATCCTTGCCTTGGTAGTAGTTGACGTATGAGGCGGCTAGACGGCGTCCGGCTTCTCTCTTGTCGAGCGTGTCATTGCTCTTGGACAAGGACTTAGATACATCTTTGCCCAAATAGAGTGGAGCTGGGAGCTTCATCTTATGAATGACGAAAGGCCTTCCCTTCGCGTCAGTCTGTTTCTTGAGGGCGCGATACGCCTTCTGGCAATAATCATATTGAGGATCGTTCTTGTCAGTCGTCCATGCGAGCATAACTTCACCTGGTTTCACGAAGGAGACCATGTTGTCGATGTGCTCGTTGGTTTCGTCTTCGTAGATTCCGTGTGGAATCCAAACGATCTTCTCGACGCCTAAGTATTCACGAAGGACCTCTTCGATTTCGGTCTTGGTTAAGCATGGGTTGCGGCCAGGAGAGAGGAGACAGGCTTCAGTGGTAATGAGAGTGCCTTCGCCATCGAGCGCTACGGAACCACCTTCGAGGACGAACTTCGGATGAACGTATGACATGAGACCCATCTTCTTGGAGATGATAGACCTAAGTTTGTCGTCATCTTTATAGTTTCTATAAAGGCCGTCATATTCACCGCCCCAAGCATTGAAACGGAAATCGACGGTTCTGAGATTTTTACCGTTAGTTAAGAAGAGAGGCATATTGTCGCGAGCCCATGCGTCGTTATAACGGACAGAGATGGTTTCGACATTAGGAATTCTCTCGTACATCGGCGCGAGTTCTTTGTGGAATCTTGGATGGATGCCCACCACCACTTTCTCGTGTTTGGCAATCGCGGAGATGACTTCTTTGTAAGCGGCCTGAGCTGGTTTGGCTTTCTTTCTCCAGGTATCTAGACGGAATGGCAAAAGGACCAATGTCTCTTTATGCTTCTCACCTTCGAATGGAACGTGATAGCCATCGTTGAGAGGTGTTGTCTTTTTGGTGCGGTTATAGTCACTAAGTTTCTTCTCGTAGACGGAGAAGCGACGCCACTTCTCAGTAGCGATGACTTCAAAGCCGTCTTTGTAGGAAGAAAGGAGACGGATGCCTTCTTTTTTGTGTTTTTCAAAGAACTGAACCCTCTTGATGAGGTCTTTGTTCCAGACTTCTCCAGGAACGATAAGCGGGATTCCCGGAGGGTACATCATGACCTGCTCTTTGGAGATGGTTCCGTCCAACTCTTCGAGAGGCAAAACCTTGCCTGGCGCATGGAAGGCGACACGAGGCCTTGCGAGCATGAATGGGAATGAGCTATCGAAATGGTGGTCATCGTAAACGATGTCTTTGTGATAGTGATGAGCGGAAATATCCTTAAGGGCTTCGACTAGGCTATCGACGTGTTTCTTTTTCGTTCCGATAGCGAAAACGCACATTATTTCGTATGTCTCAGCAAGCTCAACTTGAATTTCGTATTTGTCGATGAGCAAGCGATAGAGATCGAAGCCGTCGATATCAAGTTTGTCGATAGCAATAACGACCTTGCTGGAATCGTAATCGTAGGCACCGTTCTTTTTGAAGTAAGATTTTCCTCTGACTTCAAAGCCTTTGATTTGGTTGATTTTCTTACTCGCGTAATCGATGAGCTTATAGGTCTCCGCCATAGCGGTCTGGCCCTTTTTCGAAGCCATGAATGCGCGGGCGCCGTCTAGAGACGCCATGAGCAACGTGGATGGGGAAGTCGTATTGAGAATGTTTAAGGAAGTCTGAACTTCTTCTTTTCTGAAAAGGTGCTCGTTGAGAAGAAGGACCGAAGATTGAGTTAAGGAGCCAGCGGTCTTGTGGAAGGAAACGGAAGACATATCCGCTCCTGCATCCATGGCAGTCATTGGTTGGCCTTCGAGATGGAAATAGAAATGGGCACCATGAGCTTCATCGACAAGAACGGCCATGTGGTGCTCGTGAGCGTATTCGACAAGCTCCTCAAGTTCGCCAACCGCACCGAAGTAGGTTGGGTTGATGACGAAGATGGCTTTAGAAGATGTATTTCTGTTAATGGCCTTTTTCCAATCCTCAAGGGTTGGTTGATTGGCGATCTCAAGATCGTTATCAATCTGAGGCATGACATAAACAGGGACAGCACCGGAAATCGTCAAAGCGCTAATAACGGACTTGTGGATGTTACGAGGAAGGATGATCTTCTCCCCTGCTTTGACAGCGGTCATGATCATGGCGATGATGCCGCTAGAAGTTCCGTTAATTAAGAAGAAGGCTTCGTCAGCATGGCAAGCTTCTGCCATCAGCTGTTCAGCTTCCATAATTACGCCATTAGGTTTGGCGAGGTTATCCATTCCGACAGGAGCGTTGACGTCGCAAAGGAAAACCTGATGTCCTAAAACCTTCGTCGCAGCGTTATCTATGTTGCCCATATGATGGCCAGGGACATCAAAAGGGGAAACGTCTTTCTTAATGTAATTTTCGAGAGCCGTAATAAACGGGGTTTGTTTCTGACCCAATTTCATTGCGCATATATAATACGCACACGAGTTCGCATGTGAAAATATTTTTTGAACCCTTGAGAAACAAAAAAATAACCACACGGATTTCGTGCGGTTTTTGTTAGGGATTTTTCAATTTTTCAAAACCAATTTTTTATGACCTTGGCAACGCCTGAATCCCAGACTGCTTCGGTTTTGTTCTTAGCGGCTTTTAGGAGAAGCTCGTCACTATTCCCCATCGCGTAGAATGTGCCGACATTCTCAAGGAGTGAGATGTCCTGGAAGTTGTCGCCAAAACCAACGGACTCTTCTTTCTTAAAGCCGTAGTATTCAAGGATCTTCTCAACTGGGTTTCCTTTGTAATGCATGGCAGGGACCCAATCGAACGCGTATTTGAAATACCTGAAGATGATGAGCTCAGGGAACCTCTCTTTGAAGAGATGGTCTTTCTCTTCGCTCGAGAAGACGGTGATGCCCATGCTTGGCCTGCCCTTGTATTCTTCAATTGGGGGAACCTTCTCTACATAGTAGGAGTAATAATGTTTGGCTTCTTCGGTAAGAGGGGCAAGGAGTTTCCTTTCGTTGTCGTAAGGAATCTCACCACAGACACCGATTTCCTTTAAGAAAGCGACTGCCTCATAGGCGGTCTTCGGATCCATATATTGCTCGAAGATGGTTTTGCCTTCGACGACGCCGATAGCACCGCTGTTGGCAATGAAGCCATCCCATTCGATTCCGATATCAAGCGCGCCGAAATCCTTAATGGAGTCGTAGTTCCTGGCGGTACACAAAAAGCATTTCACGCCTCTTCTTTTGAGCTCTTTGATCGCGTTCAAAGACTCTTCGTCCCACCTATGGTTCTTATGGTCATAGATGGTCCAATCAATGTCGAAGAAAGCGATTTTGAACATAGAAAAATGATATGGGCTTTTGCTTTAGGCCGCTATAGTTTTATGAAAATTTAACTTAGTTAAACTTAACGATCTTGTGACCGATGTGGAAGCCGGCTCTGACAAGAAGGGTTCCGATATAGAGAGGAAGGTTCATGACCCAGATAAGGAAGTGGCGTCTGACCTTTCTATACTGACGTTTGTTGGTAGTCTTGCAGTGTCTGTAGAAATCCTTGAGAGCGGCTTTGGATTCTTTGGTGCCGACATACTTGGCCCACATGACGGACAAGATCATATTCATGATCAAGTGATGGTAAACGGCTTTATAGGTCGCTTTGTCCTTGATCGAGTAGATGTCGATTGAATCGAAAATGAGTTTTCCATCGAGAAGGAAGTCTTTGTACTTCTTGACGAGGTTGGCGGTGGCCATGGACTGTCCGTCTCTGCCAGTGAGGTACTGATAGACGCTCACAGGGACGTAACGGATCTCTTTGACGTAAGCCATTGGGGCATAGATGAAATAGTTGTCCTCATAGGAGACGTGTCCTGGGCAATGGACACCGCTCTCTCTAAGAGTGGAGGTTCTATACATCGTGGTGTGTAAGGTGAGGTTGCGGTCATAGCGGAATTTCTTGATGCATGACCATGGTCCGCCTTTGGCGGAATCGTAATCTTTGCCTTTGAAAAGGTAGTTGAAGTTGATGGTGGCGTCTTTGTTGTCTCTGCCATGCCAATAGGTGTAGTCGGTGAAGTAGAGGTCTGCTTTGCAGTTCTGTTCTTTGACGTCTTTGAGAAGAGCGGCAAAGCCATCGTGATCGACCCAGTCGTCGCTATCGAGGACGC
>JAEEGJ010011160.1_pt1 | contig 22936 bp, 17 predicted proteins | sample 8958761 | NCBI WGS metagenome assembly JAEEGJ01 (sample SAMN16246546, study PRJNA631951) | gut metagenome | biome: gut microbiome; feature: rumen; material: RS-attached | host: Bos | place: Iran: Karaj | collected 2018-10 | reverse complement strand
GGCTTCGCTGATCTGGATGAGTTGCGGGGCATAGCCCTTGTCGATGACCTCATTCAGGTCGCCGATGGCGCGGATGCCGAGGATGTCCTGCCAGCGGTGGTGCTCCTTGAAGATGCCGAACATCTTGTCCTGATGCGTCATCTCACCCAGCTCGTCGGGGTGCTCGGCCGACGGTGTGCGCAGCAGCAGACCGTCGTAGTACTTCTCGAGTCCGAAGAGGTAGAGCTGGCTGGTGTTGGTCAGCAGCGCACCATAATAATAGTCTTCGTAACCGTCGATTTCGTAGTAGGTGGTATAGATGCGGCCAGTGCTCTTCAGCAGTTTCACCTTCGAGTAGGACTGATGTTCTTCAAACTTGCTGATGGCCTCCTCGGTAGTGGTCTCATAGCGGTGTATGGGCAGAGCGGCGTCGATAATCTCCTGCATGCGGCGACGTATGCGCCCGGCATCGTCGAGCGTCACGGGGTGGTCGAGTCGCAGGTCGACATAGTAGCCGTTCGACACAGGAATGTCGATCGACACCTTCGCCTCGTCGTAGAGGTCATGGACGGCCTTGCAGAGCACGAAGAACAGCGAGCGGGTGTAGGCGCGCAGTCCGCTGGTCGACGTTGTGTCGAGGAACTCCACCTCGCGCGGATTATACACACGGTAGTGCATGCCCTCAACCTTGTTATTGACATGTGCCAGCACGGGAGCGCGCTTCAGCTGAAGGCCGGTCAGCGGGTAGATATCCTCCAATGTCGCGCCCATCGGCACGCTTATCGTCTGCCCATTGTTGCGGCAGTAGATTCTTACTTGTTCTTCCATTGTATTTACAGTTTTATGGTTTTGCTTAGATGGTGCAAATTTAGGCAAAATTTTTGAGATTAACGCCCTTGGGGATAAAAACTTTCACAAATCTTTCATAAACCCCCGGTTTACAATCATAACCCGGCGCCTTTTGCCCAAAACCCGCCGCCTTTTGCTCGTAACCCGCCGCCTTTTGCCCGTAACCCGCCGCCTTTTGCCGTGGGTGTCGGTTCAGGTGTCGGTTCCTGCCTCCGAAGGCCTGCAAGGAGCATGGTTTTGCCGATTATTCCGCCCTTTTTTGCTATTATAGTTGCCATTTGCACTTTATATCCTACACTCCCGACACTTCCTACACCTAAGAAATTTCAACAGGTGCAGGAAGTGTCGGGAGTGTAGGGTCATTCCTGCGATTCGCAATCAGTGGGGACATTTATGGGTTCACTTCAGAACCGCCTACTTCTTGTCGATGGTGCGGGTGCTGAGGAATTGCCTGAAAGCCTGAAGGTAGCCGTCGGGGATGTGGATAATCTCATCGCCTATATAGATGCAGTCGTTGCGGTCGACCTTGGCAATCTTGTCGACAGCGATGATGTAGGAGCGATGCACCCGGAGGAACCGGTCAGACGGCAGCATCTCCTCGACAGCCTTCATCGTCAGATGTGAAATCAGCGGTTTCTTCTCACCGTCGAGGTAGAACAGCACGTAGTCCTTCATGCCGCTGACATAGACTATGCTGTCGATGACGATGTTGCGCCACTCGCCGTCAACGCGGACGAAAACCGTGTTAGGCTGCTGGGCGACTGTCCGTGGGGCATACAGTTTCCTGGCTTTCTCAACGGCAGCAAGGAACTTATTGTAACGGATGGGCTTCAGCAGGAAGTCGAGCGCATTCACCTCATAGCTCTCAAAGGCATATTCCCTGAAGGCGGTCGTAAAGACCACGCGCGTCTCTTCGGACAGACTGTGAGCCAGCTCCATCCCGTCGATGTTGGGCATCTGGATATCAAGAAACAGCAGGTCGGGCTTCAGCTCCTTGATGGCATTGACGGCCGTGATGGAGTCGGTGAACGAAGCCGTCAGCTGCAGGTCGGGGGTTTTCCCGACGTACGACTCTAAAAGCCTGACGGCCAGAGGCTCGTCGTCAACAATGATGCAGGTCAGGGGACTCATAGCTGAAGGGTTATTTTGACATGATAGACATTCTCCGGGGTAATGGTCTGCTCCCACTGGTAGCGGCCCGGATAGAGCAGGTCCAGACGGCGCCGGGTGTTCTCCAGTCCGATGCCTGAACCGCTTCGGTCCTTGGTGGGCTTGGGGTTGTTGGTGTTGTCGCTGGTGAAGACGAGCACGCCGTCTTTCTGTCTTAAAGAGATGCTGATGGTGGCTGGTGCATTGCTGTTCAAACCGTGCTTGAAGGCGTTCTCAATGAGCGATATAAACAGCAGCGGAGCTATCTCTGCCTTTCCGTCTTCCACGTCAGTCTCTTCGCTGACCGTCGTCATCTCGTTGCAGCGCAGCTTCATCAGCTGTATGTAGTTGCGCATAAACTCCACCTCGCCCGCCAATGCCACCTTCGGCTTGTTGGTTTCATACATCGCATAGCGCAGCAGGTCGCTCAGCTGCATGACGGCATCCTGTGCCTCGTCGGCATCAATCTGCGTCAGACTGGAGATGTTGTTGAGGGTGTTAAAGAGGAAATGCGGGTTGATCTGGTTTTTCAGCCAAGCCAGCTCTGCCTCCACCTCCTTCTGCTTTCGCTCGCTCTGCCGCATCAGGAAGCGGATGCTCATTGCAACGCCGATTGCCATCAGATTGATGAGCAGTGCAATGATCAGGAACGAGGAATAGCCGGCACGATAGTATTCGGGCAGACTGCTGATATTATTAAATAATAGGTGGGGATTGCAGACCATGACAAGCAAGGCATTGACCAGGCCAAACTGCCAGAAACGGTGACGGTACCACAACAAAGGCACGCAAAGATAGAAATTCAGCAGATAGACGGTACAAGCAGGAGCCAGCCAATAGGCGGAAATCCTGAGCGACTCCCACACCACGGGAGCACTGTCGGTCGTAATATAGCTGATCAGTCCCGGCGACAACAGCACCAGCGACAGCAACAGTACTTGCGCCGCGAACAGCCATACATCCCTTGTCTGTATCTTACTCATCGCTGCAAATTTACACAAAAAACCTCAGACAGCAAAATCTCTTCCGCATAATCTCTACGCGGAAGAGATAATTAACACTTTAGTCTGTATTGAGCCTGTCCTATTTGCTGGCCGTTGCGTCATGCATCATGCTTTCGGCAGTGTTCTTGACCGTCAGCTCGAGTGCATTCACGTACTTCTCGTACTGCTTCTTGCTGAGAACCTTTTTCATCGCCTTCTTATGGCCGGCCAGGATTTTCTCCCAGGTCTCGCCGCCCTTCGAGGCATTCTGAACTTGATAATATGCTCCCATCGACTGCTCGAACTGGGCCATGGCAGTCTTCACCGGTTCAACCTGGTTTACTCTCAGCTCCAGAAAGCAGCTCAGGCGGCCGAACGTCATCGGCTTGCTGTTGTTCTCACTCTGAGCGTTAGCACTCATTGTCATCATCACCATTGCCACGAGGGCGAAAATCGTCTTTTTCATATCCTTTACGTTTTAATTGTTAATATTGCGCCGTTTTCTTTTGACGCTGCAAAGGTATGAACTATTTGCCCTGCCTCCAAATTGCCTTCGACGTTTGCCCCCATGTCTTTCGACGTTTCCGCTAATCAGGGGAACCGGCGACGACGTTTGGCTGGCCGTTTTTGTTGTTTGCCGACTTCCGATGGAGCTTGTCGATGATGACGGCGAGCGCTCCGTCGCCAGTGACGTTGCAGGCTGTGCCGAAGGAGTCCATCGCGATGTAGAGGGCGATGATGAGTGCCTGGGCGTCAGGGTTAAAGCCAAGCACGCCGGCCAGCGGGCCCAGCGCCGCCATAGCTGCTCCGCCGGGCACGCCGGGAGCCGCCACCATACAGACGCCCAGAAGCATGATGAAATGGAGGAAAACCGGCAGATCGTACGGCAGACCGCCTATCATGCAAACGGTGAGGGCACAGCAGGTAATCTTCATCATCGAGCCTGCAATGTGGATGGTGGCACAGAGCGGCACGCAGAAACTGGCGATTTCATCGCTCACGCCGTTCTTCTTCGTCTGCCGCAGTGTCACGGGAATGGTGGCCGCACTCGACGAGGTGCCTAATGCGGTGAGGTAGGCAGGCAGCATGTTCGCCAGCAGGCGCAGCGGATTCTTCCGCGCCAGTCCACCGGCAATCAGGAACTCATAGACCATGATGACTATGTGGAGCAGGAAGATGATACAGATGATTTTGGCAAACACCGCTATGATGCTGTACGCCTCGCCCGTATAGGTCATGCCAAGGAAGATTCCGAAGATATAGAGCGGCAGGAGTGGAATGATGGCCACCTGGATGGTCTTCTCGATGATGGTACGAAACTCCGTGAAGCCCCTCTTCAGCGCTGGTGAGTCGGTGTAAGCTATGCCGATGCCTACCACGAAGGAGCTTACCAGCGCAGCCATCACGTCGAGTATGGCGGGTATCTCCAGCTGGAAGAAGGGCTGCAGCGCGTCAGCCTTCTCGACCGCCATCGAGACCTCGGAATCTATCAGCTGCGGGAAAATCATCGAACCAACGGAATAGCCCAACAGCCCCGCCACGATGGTATCAGCATACGCCAGTCCCACCGTCAACAGTAACAGTCGGCCGGCTGAACGTCCGATGTCTGCAATGGCCGGCGTTACCAGACCAATGATGATAAGCGGAATGAGGAAGCCCAGGAACTGGCTGAACACATAGTTGAACGTCACAAATATGCGCACCCACACTTCTGGCAGCACATTCCCTATCAGCACCCCCATCACGATGGCGATGACAATACGCGGCAGCAATCCAAACTTCTTCATTTAGTCCTATAAACGAAATCCCGTACTGTTTATTGTGAAAGCCCGCAGCTCTTTTCTTAAGTTTTTTTGCAAATTATTGTGATTATTCCGAAAAAATGTTGTATCTTTGTGGCCGAAACGTTTTTAAAACCATTTTACTATGTCCATCTGGATATTTTTCAAGCTGCTCGGCTCGCTTGCACTTCTCATGTTTGGTATGAAGGGCATGAGCGAGGCGCTGCAGAAAATGGCCGGACCGCAATTGCGCCACGTCCTCGGGGCCATGACCACCAACCGCTTTACGGGAATGCTGACGGGTATGCTGGTGACGGCATCCGTCCAGTCATCAACAGCCACGACGGTGATGACCGTCTCGTTCGTCAACGCCGGCCTGCTCACGCTGGCACAGGCCATCTCGGTCATCATGGGTGCCAACATCGGTACGACGCTGACGGCCTGGATCATGTCGGCCGGTATGTCGTTCGACATCAGCATCGTGTCCTACATCGGCTTCTTCCTGGGTATCATCCTGATTTACATGAAGAAGCACCGCTACATCGGCGACTTCCTCTTCGGACTCGGCCTGCTGCTGCTGGGACTGACGACCCTGCGATTGACGGGCAACGAGATGGACCTGGGGCACAATGAGACGGTGCTGAACTTCTTCGCCTCGTTCGACCCGAAGTCGTTCCTCACGACGCTCGTCTTCCTGCTCTTAGGTGGCGTGCTGACGTTCTGCGTACAGTCGTCGGCAGCCGTCATGGCCATCACCATGATTCTGTGCTCCAGCGGCGCACTGCCCATCTATCAGGGTATCGCACTGGTGATGGGCGAGAACATCGGAACGACCGTCACGTCGAACCTCGCCGCCCTGTCGGCCAACACGCAGGCACGCCGCGCCGCCCTGGCCCACATGTTCTTCAACGTCTTCGGCGTCATCTGGATTCTCTTCGTCTTCCGGCCCTTCATCGACATGGTCTGCGGCTGGGTGGGCTACGACGTCAACATGGTGAAGGATGCCGTCAGCTCAGAAGCCTTCCTCGCCAACGCCTCCAAGCTGACCTTCGTGCTGGCTGCCTTCCATACCACGTTCAACGTGGCCAACACGATGATCCTCATCTGGTTCATCCCGCAGATTGAGCGCTTCGTCTGCTGGGTTATCAAGCCGAAGAAGGTCGACGAGGAAGAGGACTTCCGCCTGCACTTCATCACGGCCGGCTTCATGAAGACTCCGGAACTCTCGGTGCTCGAGGCCCAGAAGGAGATTCGCTCCTTCTCAGACCGTATGCAGCGAATGTTTGGCATGGTCACGGAACTGCTGACCCTGTCGAGCAGTGAGAGCGCTAAGAAAAAAGGTGGCAACGAGACGGAGTTCAACAAGCTCTACTCGCGCATTGAGAAGTACGAGGGCATCAGCGACAACATGGAGCTCGAGATTGCCAAGTACCTCGACACCGTCAGCGACGCCCACCTCTCGGACGACACGAAGGCCAAGATTCGCGCCATGCTGCGCGAGATCTCCGAACTCGAGTCTATCGGCGACGCCTGCTTCAACATGGCCCGCACCATCAACCGCAAGTACAACGGCAAGCAGGACCACTTCACCGAGCGCCAGTATGAGCACATCCACCAGATGATGGGTCTGACAGACCAGTCGCTGACCGAGATGAACCGCCTGATGGGTGGCCGCAAGGAGACGTACGACGTGAACCGCACCTTCAACATCGAGAACGAGATCAACAACTACCGCAACCAGCTGAAGGCGCAGAACATTGCCGACATCAACAACCACGAGTATACCTACGCCGTGGGAACCATCTACATGGACCTCATCAACGAGTGTGAGAAGCTGGGCGACTACGTGGTCAACGTCGTCGAGGCACGCATGGGTATCAGATAACTTGATGGTCGGGCTTCCACAGTACGGTCTCACCGCTGTATAGGGAAGCCTGAACATCGATCAGGCGCTGGTTAGACGAACCGCGGAACAGCAGCGACTCGTCGCGCAGCGACTGAACGAAAGGTCCGTCGACCAGCACGTCGAGCTCGGCAAGCAGTTCGCGCTGGTCGTCCTGAATGAGGCTTTCGAACGTAAAGCCCGTATAGCACCAGACATCCTTCTGCGTGTACGTGTGAATGGCACGTGCCAGTTCAGCGAAGCCGGCAGCCTGATACATCGGGTCGCCCCCGCTGAAGGTGACGCCGCGCGTGAAGGGGTCGCTCACGATGGTTCGCATCAGTTCCTCAACGGTCATCTCACGCCCCCCGCCAAAGTCCCACGACTGCGGGTTATGACAGCCGGGACAGGCGTGGCGGCAGCCCGCACAATAAATGGAGGTCCGGAATCCCGGACCGTCCACCATTGTGTCTTCTATGATATTTAGAATACGTATCACTGGTTATTGCTCACTTCCAAACATGTCCTGCACGCCGTGGTCGATGTGGGTGACGCGGTCGTGGAGCTCGGCCAGCTTGCCGGAGTTCCACCGGTCGGTGGTTCCGACGAGGTAGCCGGTGATGCGCTGGAGCTTGTCGATGTTCTTGCTGCCACACTTCGGACACACGTCCAAGTTGTCGGCAGCGTTCTCGTAGCCGCAGTCCATGCAGCGGTTGCGGTTGTGATTGACGGACCCATAGCCCATGTCGAGGCGGTCCATCATGTCGACGACCGACATGATGACCTGTGGGTTATGGGTGGCGTCGCCGTCAATCTCGACATAGAAGATGTGTCCGCCGCGCGTCAGGTTGTGGTAAGGCGCCTCGACCTCAGCCTTGTGACGTGCCGAGCACTTGTAGTAGACGGGCACGTGGTTAGAGTTAGTGTAGTAGTCGCGGTCGGTAATGCCGGGGATGGAGCCGAACTCCTTGCGGTCGCGCTTGGTGAAGCGCCCGGCGAGTCCCTCGGCGGGCGTGGCCAGGACGGAATAGTTATGGTGATAACGTTCGCAGAAATCGTTAATACGGTCGCGCATGTAGGTGACAATCCTGATGCCAAGCTCCTGGGCCTCCTCGCTCTCGCCGTGGTGCTTGCCGACAAGGGCGACAAGACATTCGGCCAGTCCGATGAAGCCGATGCCGAGGGTGCCCTGGTTGATGACCGACTCGACGGTGTCGGTGGGTCCCAGCTTGTCGGCACCTATCCAGAGGCTCTTCATCAGCAGGGGAAACTGCTTGGCGAAGGCGGTCTTCTGGAACTGGAAGCGCTCGTCGAGCTGCTTGGCCGTCACCTCGAGCATGTTGTCGAGCTTGGCAAAGAACTGGTCGATGCGCTGCTGCTTGTCCTCGATGCCCATACACTCGATGGCGAGCTTTACGATGTTGATGGTCGAGAACGAGAGGTTGCCGCGGCCGATGGAGGTCTTCGGACCGAAGCGGTTCTCGAAGACACGGGTGCGACAGCCCATCGTGGCCACCTCGTGCAGGTAGCGCTTCGGATCGTCGGCCCGCCAGTCGGCATCCTGGTTGAACGAGGCGTCGAGGTTCAGGAAGTTGGGGAAGAACCTTCTGGCCGTCACCTTGCAGGCCAGCTGGTAGAGGTCGAAGTTGCGGTCCTCGGGCAGGTAGTTCACGCCACGCTTCTTCTTCCAGATCTGGATGGGGAAGATGGCGGTCTCGCCGCCGCCCACGCCCTCGTAGGTGGAGAGCAGAATCTCGCGCATGACGCAGCGCCCCTCGGCGCTCGTGTCCGTTCCGTAGTTGATCGACGAGAAGACCACCTGGTTGCCGCCGCGCGAGTGGATGGTGTTCATGTTATGGATAAAGGCCTCCATGGCCTGGTGTACGCGACCGACGGTCTTGTTGATGGCGTGCTGCTGGGCACGCTCGCGGCCTGTCAGTCCGTCGAGGGGCTTCTTGATGTAGTCCATCAGCGGCTCGTCGTACAGGTCGCGGTAGTCCTCGCCGTTCAGCTCCTCCAGCGACTTCAGCTCCTCGATATAGCTCAGACGGACGTAGGGGGCCATGTAGAAGTCGAAGGCGGGAATAGCCTGACCTCCGTGCATCTCGTTCTGGGCGCATTCCATCGAGATGCAAGCCAGGACCGAGGCGGTCTCTATGCGCTTGGCGGGACGGCTGGCTCCATGTCCTGCTATGAAGCCACAGGTCAGTATGTTGTCTAAGGGGTGCTGGACGCAGGTCAGCGACTTCGTGGGGTAGTAGTCCTTATCGTGGATGTGCAGGTAGTTGTGCTCCACGGCCTCGCGGCTCTCCTCCGACAACAGGTAGTCGTCGACGAAGGGCTTGGTGGTCTCCGAGGCAAACTTCATCATCATGCCCGCCGGGGTATCGGCGTTCATGTTGGCATTCTCGCGGGTGACATCGTTGTTCTTGATGTTGACGATGTCGAGGAATATCTCGCGCGTCTTGGCCTTGCGGGCGATAGAGCGCTGGTTGCGGTAGGCGATGTACTTCTGGGCCACGTCCTTGCGGCTCGACTTCATCAGCTCGATCTCCACCAGGTCCTGAATCTGCTCAACCGTCATCCGGTCCTCGCCGCGCTGGGCGATGCGGTCGGTTATCTGGTAGAGCAACCGTTCGTCCTCGCCCTTGTCGGTGTGGAGCATGGCCTTGCGAATGGCGGCCATAATCTTCTGTTCGTTGAAGCCCACAATGCGCCCGTCGCGCTTTACTACTGTCTGTATCATTGTTTTGCTGTTGTTTTTATTTAGGTTTTTGGAATTGAGACTGCAAAGATACAACTTTTCCCCGTAAGTTGTATGTTTCGGAAAACTTTTCTCGCGTTAATAAATGTCAAACAGCTGACATTCAGTACGATACAAAATAAAAACGGAAACTTTGCCGAAAGTTTCCGTCTGAAAGTTTTCTTTTTTGGTCAACCGTTGCAATAAGTCAGCGGGCGCATCTTGCAGAAAGTCAGCCACATATTCCGCCGCCTATTTCGCAGAATAGGCCAGTGCATAGGCGCGCATCTGCTTGACCATTGCCAGCAGCCCGTTGGAGCGCGTGGGCGAGAGATGCTCGCGCAGTCCGATCCGGCTGATGAAATAGAGGTCGGCATCGAGAATCTCCTGCGGCGTGTGGCCTGACAGCACGCGGATGAGCAGGCTGACAATACCCTTCACGATAAGGGCGTCGCTCTCAGCCCTGAAAACGACCACCTTCTCCCTCCCTTCGGGGGAGTGCTGGGGCGGGGCTTCTACATAGTCGGCCTGCAGCCACACGCGGCTCTGACAGCCGTCGATGAGGTTCTGCTCGGTCTTATACTTCTCGTCAAGGGGTTCCTGCTCGCTGCCCAGGTCTATCAGCAGCTGGTAGCGGTCCATCCAGTCGTCCAGACCGTCGAACTCTTCGATAATCTCGTCTTGTATCTCGTTGATTGTTTCCATTACCTGTTGTTTTTGGGGTTGCAAAGTTACAAAAAAAGTCTGTAACAAAAGACGGATTTTGGAAGATTAACGCAGAAAGCGCGTAAATAAAAGGCAAGACGGGGAATAACGGGGAATCAAAGGACGAAGGGAAAAAGCAACTTGATGCGGATTGGTGCAAGAGTTAGGTCTCTAAATCGGACTCGGCCATGCCGCTTGCCAGAAGCAAGAACCCGCTTGAGCCATCTCAGACAGTTAAGCTTTTCTAATTACAAGGGTACGAAAAAGGCAGAATGACGCAATTCAAACTGACTGGTTTTCGGTTCAACAAACTGCAACGAATTGCCGAAAAAGCATTTCAAAAAATGGTATTATATTTGCAGCCTGAAATTAAAAAAGGAATTAGAAATGAGATCAACTTTCAAGATTTTGTTCTACGCGAACAAGGGTAAGGAGAAGGATGGGATTGTTCCTATCATGGGCAGAATTACCATCAACGGTACACAGTGCCAGTTTTCATGCAAGCACAGCATACCACTGGCGATGTGGGACGTGAAGGGCCGCTCGAACTCTGTTCGCTTTGCATAGCAAAGAACTGTGCTAAAGGCCGCAGCAAGGAAGCATTGCAGATTAACCGTGACCTCGACAACATCAAGGCTCAAATCATCAAGCACTACCAGCACCTGTCAGACCGTGAAGCTTTCGTCACGGCAGAGATGGTACGCAATTCCTATCAGGGATTCGGCAGCGAATATGAGACCCTGCTGAATGCCTTCGACAAGGACATTGCCAGTCTGAAGAAACGAGTCGGAAAGGACAGAGTTGCAAGCACGTTGTGGGCTATGCAACGTTCTAGTAAAGATGTAGCCGATTTCCTCCAGTCTAATTTCCGTCGTACAGACATATCCATGCTGGAACTTACCCCTGAGTTCATCAAGGACTTTGCTGCCTATCTCAGCACTGACAGAGGACTGGCAAACGGAACCATCTGGCAACGTTGTTCGACACCACGAATCCCGTCTATGCCCCTGCCGAGGAAGAGTACAAAAAGAGAATGCTGGAGAAGAAAAAGAGACGCGGTCCTAAATTATAAAGGGTCTTTTTAAGCACTTTTCAAATAGAGCCTACTGTTTTTCTTCATTAAATTAGGTGGAATCAATTATTTTGTGTATATTTGCGCTCAAATACTGAACTTTCTATGGCAAATAATGAAAAAATGGAGGCATTAAACCGTTTAAAGGTAGTCCTCGTAGAAAAAGGAAAGACCAGCCGATGGCTGGCAGAGCAGTTGGGCAAAACTGAGCATACCATCTCCAGATGGTGCCAAAACAAGACTCAACCATCTATTGCTCAATTAAACGAAATTGCAAAAGTGCTAATGATAGATGTCAGGTCGTTAATAAATCCGAGTCAAGAAAAATACAATGAGCAGTAAATTCTTTAATAACAATTCAGGCAATACGCTCTTTGACAAACTCAAAGGTATTGCATGTAATATGGCCAATTTTAACCGTTTCCTGGCTGTTGTGGGATTCTTTCGTTCTTCTGGGTATTTCAAACTACGCAAAGAATTGAATGATGTCGAGGAAATAAAGATTTTAGTTGGCATCAATATCGATGATATCTTCCGTCGCCACAATAAGGCTATGCTGATGTTAGAAAATGAGGAAAAGGCAAAAATGGTCTATGACGAAGAGTTCCGCCAGGATATTATCAATGCCCGGTATGCTCCAGAGGTTGAAGAAGGTATCTTGCAGATGTGCCAGGACTTAGTTGATGGCAGGCTTCAAATGAAGATTCATGCGACAAAGAATCTCCATGCAAAGTTCTATCTTTGCCTTCCGCAAAATCATAACGAGAACAGTGATGGTTGGGTAATCATGGGCTCTTCTAATATTTCTGATGCTGGACTTGGCACGTCAAGGGCAGAGCGTTATGAGCTGAATGTGGCTATGAAGGACTTTGATGATGTTGGCTATTGCCATTCTGAGTTTAAGAAGCTATGGGAGGAGGCCATCACACTGACTATCGATGATGTTGAAAGTATCAAGCAAAAGACCTACTTAGGTTATCAACCTACACCATACGAAATCTATTTGAAAGTGCTCATTGATACTTTTGGTGATCAGATTGAGGATGATTTCTCCATTCAGTTGCCCAATGGCGTGATGGAACTGAAATATCAGACGGATGCCGTGATTCAAGGTTTCCAAATGCTCATGCGCCACAACGGCCTGTTCCTTGCTGATGTGGTTGGTCTTGGCAAGACGATGATTGCCACCATGATTGCCAAGCGATTCATAGAGGCGAATGGAAAGAACACCAGCATTTTGGTGGTATTCCCTCCTGCCTTGCGAGAGAACTGGGAAAACACCTTTAAGTTATTTGGTATATCCCGTAAAGCGCAATTCATTACCAATGGTAAACTTTCAAGTGTGTTAGAGGGAAAGGAGCAATACAAGGCGAAAGAAGAGTTCGATTTGATTATCGTTGATGAAGCACATGGCTTCCGTAATGACGGGGCTGGTAAATACGACGAACTCCAAAAGATTTGTAAGGCAGATTGCGTCAATGCAGGCTTGTTGAAGAACCAACGCAAAAAAGTGATGCTGCTATCTGCAACACCTCTTAATAATCGCCCTGATGATTTACTCAATCTGCTATTGCTGTTCCAAGACAGCCAGAATTGTACGATTGATGGTATTCCAAATCTAAAAGGATTCTTTGCAGAATACATTAAGGCGTATAGAATCTTGATGAAGGAGCGCGAAACTCGCGACGTCACAGCCGACGTTGACAAGATTTACGAGGCCATTCGCGAGCGAGTGATTGACAAGGTGACTGTTCGTCGTACACGCCACAACATCGAGAACGACCCTGAATACAAGAAAGACTTACAGGCGCAGGGTATTATCTTCCCCAAGCCACAGCCGCCTATCTCATTGGAATATAAGATGGATGCTGACACCAGCAGGCGCTTCTTCTACACGCTGAATGTTCTGTCTGACGACAAGTTTGACCCTCATCTGCATTATGCGCGCTATCGTGCAGTTGAATTTCTGAAGCCAGAGTTCCGGGCTAAGTATCGCAATGCGGTTCATGTTGGCCAGACGTTAGCAGGCATCTATCGTGTTCACATGGTGAAGCGTCTCGAAAGTAGCTTCTGGGCCTTTAAGCTTTCGTTGGCCACCTTGCTTCGCATCACCAACGACATGTTGAAGATGTTTGCCGAAAACAAGGTCATCATTGCACCAGAGTTGAATGTGAAAGAGTTGCAGGCAAAAGGCATGGAACTTGACCAGATTATTGAACTGGCCATGAAGAAAGGCTATCAGGAAAGTGATATCCTGTATAAGTCTGACGATTTCGAGCCGGATTTCATTGAGATGCTTCGTCATGACAAGGAAGTTTTAGAAGTGCTCAATGCTGATTGGCAGAAAGAGTATGATGATCAGAAGTTTGACCTCTTCCAAGAGAAACTGAAACATGAGTTCTTTGACGAATGTAATGTTTCAGGCAAACTGGTCGTGTTCTCTGAAAGTGTAGATACCCTGAACTATCTGAAGGACAGATTAGAGAACGAGTTAGGCAGAACAGACGTATTGACGATTACTGCTGACAACCGTGACAAGAAGGCTGCCATCATCAAAGAGAATTTCGATGCTAATAGCGAGGTACAGAAAGACGAGTACAATATCATTCTTACTTCTGATGTGTTGGCGGAAGGTGTCAATTTGCATCGTTCCCATATCATTGTCAACTATGATTCTCCATGGAATGCTTCCCGATTGATGCAGCGCATCGGTCGTGTGAATCGTATTGGCTCTGTGGCTGAGTTTATCTATAATTATATGTTCTATCCATCCCCACAAGGCAATGAGCAAATCCAACTTTACGAAAATGCCCTTATTAAGTTGCAGGGTTTCCATTCTGCTTTTGGCGAGGATGTGCAGATCTATTCCAAGGAGGAAATCGTAAAGCAGTTCAAGATGTTCGACAGCAATGTGAAGGATTCGATGGACGAGAAGCTGGCTTTGATTCGTGAACTGCGTGATGTCTATCACAACAATCGAGAACTATACGACAAGGTTAAACAGTTGCCTTTGAAGAGTCGTGTAGCTCGTAACACAGGCAAACATACGGATAAGTCGATTATTTATGTTTCGTCCGATGTGAAGACCGAGTTCTATCTGGCTACCGATAAAGCCATTAAGCCGATTGACTTCCTGGAGGCCATCAAATATCTGAAGGCAAAGCCGGAAGAACAAGCCGCTCCATTCATGCCAGACAGCAAGAATTACGAACACGTAAATCGCGCTTTGGGCAAATACACAAAGGAATATGTAGAGGCGGCAGACGATGCTTCCATCAATCGTACTGATCTCGACAATATCTCAAAGACGGCACTTAACTTCCTGCGCAGGATTACGCAAGCGATCTCTGACAATACAACAAAGGTGCAATGTCATATTCTCACCGACTATATTAATAAAGGTATATACACTCAGTTGCCTCGCCGCCTGCGTGATCTCTCCAAGCCATACAAGGGTGATAAAGTGCAAATCAAGACAGACGAAGCCAAACTGAAAAAGGCTTTGGCAGAATTCGTTGATGAGTACCAGACGATGAGTAGTGAGATGCAAGAAAAGGCTGTACCTAACGTGAGCGACCCACAAATCATTATTTCCGAAACATTTATTTAATAACATTCCATCATGACATATAGCAAAGACAACCTACGACAGATATTTCAACAGCCGTTCAATATGAATGAATGGCAACAGATGTTGCAACACTACTTCCATGCAAAAGAGTTAAAAGCCGAGCCAGAGCCTATCAACGGAACATCTGATGACGAGAAGGGCTACTACCTTGGTGCCCTTGATACTTCAGACAACTATCGTATTGGCCTGTTCTATTATCAGATTCAGCGCGGAAATGTAGCCCGTAAGCGAGTCGGGCTTCGCAACCTTGTTAAGTCGTTCGTCAATCCTAATTGGGGGGAGTTCGATGCAGCCCTTGTCGTTTTCGATAGTGGCTCTGTCTGGCGCTTGTCTTTTGTCTGCGACATTAAGGGCGAGAATACTGCTGCAAAACGTTTTACTTACGTCTTTGGTGAAAGCGACAACTATTACAATACTCCTGTTGGGCGTTTCGATGTCTTGCAGCGTAATGGTATTTCGTTTGAGAACATCAAGGATGCCTTCTCAGTGGAGCGTCTGAACAAGGACTTCTTCCATGGATACAAGGAGCGTTATGTGAAGTTCCTCAAGCATATCAATGACGACACAAAAGAGAACCGCGACTATGTGAAGAAACTCATGGGCCGTCTGGTATTCCTTCAGTTCTTGCAGAAGAAAGGCTGGATGGGTGTGCCTGTCAATCAACAAGGTTGGAACAGTGGAGATAAATTCTATCTGAATCACTTAATAGAGCGTTATGAAGGTAATGACCGCTTGTTGAGTGATGTTCTTGAACCGCTGTTCTTCAAAACGCTGAATGAACCCCGTGACAATAACCTTGCCGACGCACGGCTGGGTGAGAACATCAAGATTCCATATCTGAATGGTGGACTATTTGATAAGGACGAGTTAGACAAGAAAGACATTGATTTCCCCTACGACTATTTCAAGGAACTCATGGACTTCTTTGCCATGTATAACTTCACCATCGACGAGAACGATCCAGAAGACTCAGAAATCGGCATCGACCCAGAAATGCTTGGCCACATCTTCGAGAACTTGTTGGAGGACAATAAAGACAAAGGTGCTTTCTATACGCCAAAGGAGATTGTGCAGTATATGAGCAAGGAGAGCGTTGCCCAATATTTGAAAAGCAATACACCTGAGGACTTGCATACCGCCATCGACTCCTTGATTAAGCAAAGAGTGGTGGAGCCGGTTCTGCAGAACAAAGAAAATGCCAGACTGGTCAACAAAGTCCTGTCTGTAGTAAAGGTCTGTGACCCTGCCATTGGCTCTGGAGCATTCCCGATGGGTGTGCTGAATGTCCTGTTCGATTGCCGCCATTTGCTCTATGGCTTCATTGGCAAGAATGAAGATTTCTCATACGCTAAGGTTAAACGTGACATCATTCAGAACAATATCTATGGCGTGGATATTGAGAAGGGAGCCGTAGATATAGCCCGCCTGCGCTTCTGGTTGGCATTGGTGGTTGACGAAAACGAGCCTCAACCACTGCCGAACCTCGATTATAAAATTATGTGCGGTGACTCGTTACTATATCGCTTTTCCCTTGATGCCCCATTCCAAAACGTGCTACGTGACTACAACCAGAAGAATGGGACTCACTATACATTGGACCACTATCGCCAATGGGTATATGACTACACGGACATTTCCGACCATACCCAGAAAGATGATTTCCGCCAGAGGATTGAGGACATCAAACACGCCTTCAAGACAGAACTTAGCGACAAGGAAAAAGGAAAGATTGCCAAAGTTCGCGGCACCATCGAAAACCTGAAAATGGAAGACTTGTTTGGTGGCAAGAAAAAGGAGAATGAAAAGAAAATCAAGGCTCTCCAAAATGAACTCAAAGCCTTAGAAAAGCAACGAGAAGAAATTGAGAACAACAAGCAATTTGAACACGCATTTGAATGGCGGTTTGAATTTCCTGCATTACTAAATGATGAAGGTGTATTCAGTGGATTCGATATAATCATAGGTAATCCTCCTTATGGAGCAAAACTATCTGATTTGGAGAAAGATATTTATAAGGAGAAGTTCGCTGATGTTCATATGCGTTCCCCGGAAACATTCTGCTATTTCACGTCTTTGGCATTCAAACTATGTGCAAAGTCTGGTTCTGCTATAGTGTCCTATATAGTTCCAAACAATATTTTCTTCCAAAATGAGAATGAAAAAACACGGGAACTACTTTCTTTGGAGAATATGTTAATTCGGGCAATCAATTTGGGAGATAATACTTTTGAGAATGCAGATGTTCCTACATGTATTTTTGTGGGGAAGGCAAAGAGAACAAAGGACTATAATATAGCCTATTCAGATTATCGAGATTATAACGTAAAGAAGATAGAATGGGACGATAGTATTGATAATATAAAAATCGAGAAACTTCAGACTGTTCCCGCATTGGTTATAGGAATGTCTAATTCAGAGATTGACATTCTTAATGCTATTAAAGAGAATGGAATTACGGTTGATTCTATAGCTGAAGAAATGGCATGTGGCATCTCATCGGGTGGTGATAAAATATTCCGAGTTAGCAAAAAGTATTCCATCATCAACAACTTTGAACAACACTTGTTGAGAAAAGTATTGGTTGGTGCAGATATTGATAAGTATCAAGTGAACGACACAAATCATGTTATTATCTATTCCACGAAAGAGAGCAATACACCAGACTATATTAATATATATAATTATCTTAAGGAATATGAGTCCAAATTGTCAACGAAGAGAGAAACAAAAAAGGGAACATTACCTTGGTGGTGTTTGCATTGGCCTAGATACAAGGAGTTATTTGACGAAAGCAAAATAATAATGAGGCAAACGTCGGATAGTATTCGTTGTGTATTTGACGATAATGGGTATTATACACTTGATAGTATATTGATATTAAAGGTGAATAACGCATCTTCCTTAGAGTACAAGTTTATTTGTAATACATTGAACTCTAAACTTACAAACTATGTTTATAAAAGGCTTACCCAAGAAGAAGGACGCACTTTTGCACAGGTAAAGCCTGCTAATGTGAGGAAATTATATATCCCCAACGCATCAGAAGCAGAGCAGAGACTATTGGCAACTCTATATGATTATATGGTATATCTCAGGAATTCTCATTCGCCTGCTGTCGATAATGTGATAAGTAATCAATTCATCGGTGACTACTTGGAACGTATTATCGATGGCTGTGTTTACGAATTGTTTTTTAAGGAGCATATGATTGAAAGACAAATCAATATCATTGATTATCTATATAGAATTATTAAGCCTTTGGTAAATGTTACAGAAGTAACAGAAACAATCTCTTCCGTATTTGATATATTATATAAAACTGACAATGAAGTCCGCACAAGACTGAATCTGTTTGTATCGCGAAGTCCTGAATATCTTAAAAACATAATTCAAAGTTAAAATGGCTGCAATATCTAAAATTACAATAGACGGCTTTAAAGCTTTTCCAAATTCTTTTACCCTTGATTTGGAGGATGGAAAGAATTTGTTAATGTATGGAGAGAATGGTAGTGGCAAATCTTCGATTTACTACGCATTACATTCTCTTCTACAAAGTCAATGTAAGGATAAAAGCGCTATCTATTTTGATATAAATCATCCTGAAAGCATTTTAAATCACACCACAAAAAAGTTAGATGCAAAAGTAGAAATTAAGTTTTGTGGTAGTGATGTCGCCTATAGTATTTCTGTTAGGGGATATCAAGAGTCTGTAGCACAAACAATTTCGCCATTAAAAGATTTAAATGGACAATGCGTTTTTATTAATCATAAATTTCTTTTTAATGTATTTAGTTTCCGGAATTCTCAATACATAGACTTATTCCCAGTCTTTATTAAAGATATTCTTCCTTTTGTACTAACGCAAGATAAAAGAGAATATGTTAGTATGATATATGATGATGTCATGAAGGGAATCAAACGTCATGGAAGAAGCAATAAAATCGAAAAATCATATCAAGCAAGAATAGACAGATTTAATGCTGAAACGAAATTTATTATTGACCTAATCAATTTTAATGCTGTTGAAACAGCATCAAAAATATATAATGACCATTTCCGTAATTCAGAAGACAGACAATTAAGGATTACTCTGGGCTATGACAATAATACGGATAAAGTACCACGTCCCAATAAATCCTATTGGCTACGGTGTGCTCATCGTTATCAGTATGTAGAAAGAGCGGGCGTAAAAGAAGAAAAAAGTGTAAGTAGTAGCATGGAAATTATACAGCCAGCAATAACTCTTAAAGTCGAGGAATTACAGGATGATGGGGTCACTTATGGGCTTATAGAAAAGCCTCAAACATATTTTAATGAAGCAAAACTTACTGCAATAGCTTTGTCTGTACGCTTTGCTTTATTAGATACTATGACAGCAGGAAATGGCCGATTTATGGCATTGGATGACATGTTAATTAGCCTTGACATGAGTAATCGCATGAAGGTAGTAGATTATTTGTTAGGGGTTGTTGCAGACAAATACAAGATATACTTGTTTACTCATGATAAGAATTTCTTTGAATATTTCATGCATAAAAGCAAGAAGTCTTCGTCGCAATGGATATACAAAGAGATATACATGCAAGAAGACAAAGAGCCATTTATAAGAGAACGTAAAACATATTTGGGCAATGCGGACTTTTTTATAAAACAACATGAATTTGAAATCGCAGGTAATTTTTTAAGGAAAGAGGCTGAGTCTTTCTGTAAGGAGTTTTTGCCTAAGAAACTACATTTTTCTGCAGATTACTCTCAGTTAGATTTATGTGGTCTTATAGGTAATTGCAAAAGATTTGCAGAAGAAAGTGGTATATCTGATATTTCTCTATTTGAAGAGTTGGATGATCAAAGAAAGTTTATATTGAATCCTGCAAGTCATGATAGTTATGATGTAGTGAAGTATGAAGGTGAGGTGATAAAGTGTTTTAACACTTTGACTAAACTCAGAAGAATTAGTTTCTGTTCTATTTTTAAAAAGGGGCAGTTTGTAAGATTTGCATTAAAAACTCCTGTTCCCAATGTTAGTGAATATGAATTTGAAATAATAATTTGTGACGATTTTCGTTTGATAAAACAAGATGGTCATAGCCCGGTTATATCAAAAGGAATGATAAATTATACTGTTACGACCAATGGAACAAAAGGTCATGTTCAATCAGGCAATACAACTCTAAAGAAGTTCTTTGAAAAGAACTATAATAAATCAGACAAAGCGCTTAGTCCAGACTTCTTAGATTCAATTATTGATGTTTCAACTGGGAACCCAATTAGAACACTCATATAAATTAACTACTAAAGGCATAATGATATGGCAAATATTATAAAAACGGATATAGAGGGAATTATCAACGAACTCAATATTTCTCCCGCAGATGTCTTGTATCCCTTTTATGAAACTGTGGTGAATTCTATTCAATCTATATTTGAAAGGAAAGAAGATGGTTTGAATGGGAGAATAATCGTTGATATTGAACGAGATAAAACTCAAACAGAGTTGTTTGAGAAGTATGAACATTTCCCTATAAAATCTATAAAGATCACTGATAATGGAATAGGTTTTACGCCGTCAAATTTTGAAAGTTTTGAACATGCTCATTCTACAAAAAAAATAAAGCTTGGTGGAAAGGGACTTGGACGGTTTGCTGTTTTATCTGTATTTAATGAGATGAATGTGGAGAGTATAATAAAAGGTAATGAGTTAAATAAACGAATCACATTTAGCCTCTCTCGCCACGAAGGATTATCTTCTCCTAAATTTGAAGACACAAACAATAATCTCAGCACAACAATCTCGTTAGACAAACTAAACCCCAAATTCAAAGCAGAGTCTTCGAAATATTCTCATGAGATGATTGCTGATAATATATTATCACATTGCCTTCTCTATTATTTAGACGGCAATGTCCCTGAGATTGACATAATAGAAGATGGGATAATCATTAATTTATCACACCAATTTGTTCCACATGATTTTGTAAAATATACCGTTAATGACAAGACGATTAAGGGGGAACCATTTTATTGGTATTTTGTTAAGAACGAAAAAGCGAGGTTTCATGAGTTGGTGATGTGTGGACATAATAGAAAAGTAAAAGGGAAACGTATTGATAAAGTATTTCCATTGTTTTCGTCGCCTTATGAGGATGACAATGGTACATACTTTTTTACATTATATGTTGTATCTCCTTATCTAGATAAAATTGTAAATATGTCTCGAAATGAATTCAACTTCCCCAAGATTCAAAAAGAGGTTGATGTAGTAGATGGCGTTGACCAAGATTTAGCTATTTCAAAAGAATCGGAATTGATAATTGAAAACGATATTGATGAAAAAACGATAGAGGTTATAAAAGAACTCTTTCCTGAACTCGTAGAAGAAAGAATGAACGTCGTACAGAAAAAAGTGGAGTCATTCCTATCTTCAGACGATGGATTGGAGTATAGGCATCTTGCATTTGATGACAAATTCTTTTTCTCATTACAAAATGACATTGATGAAAAAGGATTAGACGAAAAATTACATGATTATCAATTTAAAAAGAGCAAAGAGGCAAAAAGAAAAAAAGACAGACTCTTTAGACGTGATTATAGCAATAAAGAGGATTATCAAAAACTACTGAAAGAGGTTGTTGACACTGCAACTCAAGAAGGATACAGTCGCCTGGCTCAATATGTATCCCATAGAAAAACAATTATCGATTTGTTGGAAAAGTATCTTCATTGGAGTGAAGATAACAATAACTATGAGGAAGAAGAAGTATTGCATAACCTAATATATACTATGGGGGGAAATCAAAATACCATTCCATACGATAAGCATAACTTATGGCTATTAGATGACAGATTAACATTCCATAGGTATATTTATTCAGATAAGATGATAAAAGCTCATGTTCCAGCAGAAGGATCCACAAGTCAGAAAGAAACAGATATTGCAATCTATGACAACCCATATTATTATGGAGAAGAGAATGAATATTCAGAAATTAATTCTGTTGTTATTTTTGAATTGAAACGTCCAGATCGCGCCATTACTTATGAATCATTTAGTAAACAAATGCGAGAACAAATACTTGGTGTACAAGAGGGAAAACTGGAAGATTATAATAAAGCACATGTGTTGACAACACCAACCACCCCTGTCTACTATTACTATGTTGTTGATGCAAATACATACGCTATGTTGAAACGAAATGCTTTATTTGAAAATTTCAGTGAAACTCCCTATAAGAGTTTAATGAGAATGAATAATAATGTATATCAAGAAATACTTACTTACCAAACAATCCTTGTAAATGCTAAAAGGAGAAACAAAATATTCTTTAAAAAATTAGGAATAGAGTAATAAAGACTATTTCTAACGACGTCGAATCGCATGGTTATCAGTATGTGCTATATGGCATAATACAATTAATACGAGAAATCGAGCTAATATGAATCAGATAAATGACAACAGAATAGATCAATGTCTAAATGACATTCAAAAATACGAGAAGTGGGGAAACTTGCTAGCAGGGCAGAGTTTAACCCATTTGTTTAATTCTAATGCCCCTGTGAGTGCATTAGCGATTCACAACGGGCTGGAATGTGTTAAGGCAAAAATGAAACTGAGTGTGCTTCAAGACAACAAGCACACCAATGCAGAAAAAGAAAATCGCTTGAAACAAATCGACATAGAGATTCATCAAACAGAAGAGATAATGAAGCATGACCTTGAATATAGAGGTCTGCTGATGCCGTAATCAAAATGTATGAAATATGGATAGAAAGATAAAGATAATGGTTGGCTCAACTGTATATGGCTTCGAAAATGAGCTGTATCAGGTTGTGGCATTGCTACAGACTCTTGGGTATGAGGTCCTGAATTCGCATGTCGGGACTATCAAGGTGAATCCCAAACTGTCGAATCTGGAGAACTGCCTGAATGCTGTAGATGAATGTGACTTGTTCCTTGGAATTATCAGGCCTTATTATGGGACTGGGAACATCGGTGAGAAGAATATCACGTTTGAAGAAATCAAAAGAGCGATAGAACTGAAAAAGCCGTATTGGTTCTTGGTGCACAGGGATGTGGTGTTTGCAAGAAAGTTGTTCACGAAGATAAAGGACGCAGACAAGATAGAAGTGAGAAAGAACAACTTCTTTGACCCTCGCTGTATAGA